>Ga0194059_1000681_pt1 | contig 15476 bp, 14 predicted proteins | sample SepL6211m_MetaG_FD_163426 | JGI IMG/M metagenome (GOLD analysis project Ga0194059, IMG submission 163426) | Anoxic zone freshwater microbial communities from boreal shield lake in IISD Experimental Lakes Area, Ontario, Canada - Sep2016-L626-11m | ecosystem: Environmental > Aquatic > Freshwater >... | reverse complement strand
ACCCGACTCGCCCGGCCACGCGCATTGGCGTGCGTTGTGCAAGCAGGGCCTCGGTGGCGCGGCCGGACTTTTCAGTGTGATTTTTCCAGCGCAGCGCAGTCAGGCACAGGTGGATGCGTTTTGCAATGCCCTCAAGCTGTTCAAGCTGGGCTACAGTTGGGGCGGCCCGATGAGTCTGGTCGTTCCCTACGACCTGGCGTCCATGCGCAGTGGCTGGCCGGCCCATTTGCAGAAAGGCACGCTGGTGCGCTTTTCAGTGGGTCTGGAAGCGGTGGCTGATCTGCAGGCCGACCTGCAGCAAGCGCTGGAATCAGCGTTGGCCTGAGGCCGCAAAGGCCTGGTCGGCGCCGGCGCTGCAGTGTGAAATGGTAAAGTGTCTCCAATAACTTGAAAGCATATCTTGGCTACACCCAACTACGGATACGAAAAGCGTCAGAAAGAACTGGCGAAGAAGAAGAAAAAAGAGGAAAAACTCAAGCACAAAGCCGAGCGCAAAGTCGGTGAGGGTGCACCTGACGAGTCAGGCAATGAGTCAGCCGCAGACGTGCCTGGTGCTGACGAGTCCGGGACGCCGCCAGCAGCAGCGCTCTAAGTCTCTTATTTTTGCATCCAGCCCATGCCCTTGGCGTGCAGGCTCTGGATGTAAAGCCTGTCTTTTGTTTCCGTCACCGCGGTGGTCTCAGGGTAGGCACCGCTCGGGTCCTGCAAGTCCGCCAGCACTTTGCCGTCTTCGGTGAAAGCCATCACATGGCCATAGGCTTTGGGAATCGGCCACATCGAACGCGGCAGCCGCAAGGTGAGCTTGCGCATGAAGGGCTGATTTGCCAGCTTGTCGATGGTCGGATTGCGCGGCTTGGCAAAGCCCAGCCAGATCTTGCCGTCCGTGCCACGCATCAGGTTGTCGGGATAGCCCGGCAAATTATCAAACAGGACGCTGGCCTCCTTGCTCGGCTGCGCGACATCCAGCTTGCTGGCTTGTGTTGAAATCTTCCAGACGCGGTATTTGCCGGTTTCGTTGACGAACAGCGTCTTTTCGTCCTGACTCAGTGCCACGCCGTTGGCAAAACTGAAGCCCTTGGCCACGACGCGCGTTACCTTGCTTGCGGGGTCGTATTCCAGAATCCGGCCCGTCGATGACTGCTCCAGAATGTCGAGGATGCTGGCCTCAAAGGTGCCTCCCCATTTGGCGGGGGCAAAGCGAGCCGAAGCGTCGCTCACGTACATTTTGCCGGTGCTGGCAACGATGACGGCGTCGGCATAAAGTATGGCTTCGCCGTCAACCTTGTCAGCCAGAATGCTGATCTTCTTGTCCGGGCTGATGGCCAGCAATCCCTTGACCGCGTCAGCTGCGATCAGGTTGCCACTTGCATCAAAATCAAAGCCCAAGACGCGCCCCCCGGTATTGGCAAACACTTCCTGGGCGCTGCCATCCGGGTTCATGCGCAGGATGTTGCCACTGGCCACCGTGGTGTAGAGCTTGCCGTCCCTGGCCAGCACAATGTGCTCCGGGCCTTCTTCACTGCCGAGCGAAATCATCTTCAGGTTGGCCAGCAGCCGGTTCGGTGTGTGCGGCCCGCTGTAGCCCGGCGCTGCAGGGGCATTCCAACTGACCGGCTCGATCGGTACCGGCCACAGGCTCAGGTAGGCGAGCAGCGCCAGTAGTACGGCGCCAAGGATGGAAGCTGCTGTCTTCATGGTGTCTGCCCTATCAGTTGTTGCGCCAGTACGGCCATGGCGCGAGGTGAGTGGTCGCTGGGTTCAATGATTCTGGCATTTTCAAAATGCCGAAAGTTGCGCCGCATCGATTGCAGGTAGCCCGGATCATAGTGCCGCGTGAGCAGGTCCTGCACCACGGGCGCAAAGTCGCCACCGCGCACCGACGCCTGCCAGCCGTCGACCAGGGCCTTGCCCAGAAACGTGGCCAACACCTGCAACCGTTCGCAGAAACTCTCGACGTCGCGCACAAAGAAGTCATAGTCTTCCAGCAGCAGTGCCACGCGCTCGCTGTCGGGCAGTACCAGGTTCAGACAAGGTGCGCCATGCATGGCTTCGACCAGCGAGGCTGGCAGCGCCACGTTGCCGACCTTCCTGCTTTCACTCTCTATGAACACCGGTCGGGCCGGGTCAAACTGGCGTAGCGCCTGCCAGATCAGGTTGTCGAACCGCTTCTGCGTTGGCTGCGCCAGTCCGGGAATGGCGCCGAGCACCGAACTGCGGTGATTGGCCAGCGCCTCCAGGTCCATCACCTGGGCGCCTTGCGCCGCCAGGGCTTGCAGCAGTCGCGTCTTGCCGGAACCGGTCGTGCCACAGACAACACGCCAGTCCATTCGATTGACCCAGAGGGGGATGTCCTGCACGACTGCAGCGCGAAAGGCCTTGTAGCCACCCTCCAGCAGCGTGACCCGAAAGCCGATCTGCGCCAGGATCAGTGACAGCGCGCCGCTGCGCTGGCCACCGCGCCAGCAGTAGGCGAGTGGCTTCCAGTCCTTCGGTGTGTCGAGCAATTCGCGCTCGATATGCGCAGCAATGTTGCGCGCGGCCATGGCCGCGCCACGCTTTCTGGCCTCGAACGGATTGACCTGCACATACAGGGTACCGATGACACGCCTTTCCTCATTGTTGAGTGTCGGCCAGTTGACGGCGCCAGGCAGGTGGTCCAGCGCAAACTCAGCTTCACTGCGGGCGTCAATGATGCTGTCAAACTCGGCAAAACGGCCCAGTAGTTCGCTCGCGCTCAGCGTGACCAGGCTCATTTCAGCAACTTTTGCAGTGCCGGCCAGACGTTGTCCAGCATCTGCGGGTGCGCTTCGGCGGTCGGATGAATCCGATCCGGCTGAAACAGGCGCAGGCTGTCGCTCGCGTCAGCAACGCCTTTGAGCAGAAAAGGCACCAGCGCCGCTTTGTTGGCTTTGGCGACCTCAGCAAACATGGTCGTAAAGCGTTCGCCGTAGTCCCGGCCGTAGTTGGGTGGCATCTGCATGCCCAACAGCAGCACCCGGGCACCGGTTTTTTGCGCCATGCGTGTCATCTGGTTCAGATTGTCCCGTGTGAGTTCGAGCGGCAGGCCACGCAGGGCGTCGTTGCCGCCCAGTTCAATGATCAAATGGCTCGGCTCGTGTTGTACCAGAAGCGCTGGCAGGCGCGACAGCCCGCCAGAACTGGTATCGCCGCTGATGCTGGCATTGATGACAAGGGCGGAGATCTTGCGGGCCTGCAGGCGCTGTTCCAATAGCGCAACCCAGCCAGTGCCGCGATTCAGGCCATACTCGGCACTGAGCGAGTCGCCCAGCACCAGAATCGTCCGACCGCCTGGCATGATGGCATGCGTTACCCCGCTAACAGATGCAAGTAAAGAAGTCGCGATAAAGTGTCGTCGATACAAAGAAAGTCCCATGTCTGATTCAATTATTTCTGTCGTGCACGTTTTCAAGTCGGTGACAGATTCGACTGGCACGCTTGACATTCTGCGTGATATCGATTTTGCCTTGAATGCGCGCGAGACCGTGGCCATTGTCGGCGCCTCCGGTTCCGGCAAGAGTACGCTGCTGTCCATCATCGCCGGACTCGATACCCCCACGCGTGGCACAGTGCGGCTGGCGGGCCTGGACCTGTTTGCCATGAGCGAGGACGAACGCGCTGCCCTGCGCGCGCAAAAAGTCGGTTTTGTGTTCCAGAGCTTTCAGTTGCTGGCCAATCTGACGGCGCTGGAAAACGTCATGCTGCCGCTCGAATTGGCGGATCGGCGCGATGCGCGCAAAGTTGCCACCGAAATGCTGGCCCGAGTTGGCCTCTCAGAGCGCCTCGGCCATTACCCCAAGGTGCTTAGCGGTGGCGAGCAGCAACGCGTGGCGCTGGCGCGCGCCTTTGTCGTCAAACCGGCGGTGCTGCTGGCCGACGAGCCGACCGGCAGCCTGGACTTTGCCACTGGCGAGAAAGTGATGGAACTGATGTTTGACCTGAACCGCGAGCAGGGCACGACCCTGGTGCTGGTGACACACGACAGCGCCATTGCCGATCGCTGTGATCGGCGGATTACGATTGAGGCCGGGCAGGTGCTGGTTGCTGCGCAGGCCTCCTAACCATTTGGGGTCTTGATTCTCGGACTTTTCGTGCCAGGCGGGCGGCGTGGCTTGCGGACTCCGGCCCACGCTCGCGGCGGGCTGGAATGGTGAGCCAGAATTGCTGCGCTAACGACACGGTTGACTTGCGCACGACGTGCAACCGCGAATGGGGCCTGCGTTCGCAAGCCGCACCACCCGCCTTCGTAAAAGTGCAGCTTTCGGCACGCAAGAAACACGACGGCTGAATTTAAGTTCGGCGCACTAAACATTTTGTTGGGCAGGTGGATTGGGTATCCGGGCGTCGGCCCCATTCGCGGTTGCACGGCGCAGGCGTGCCAACCGAAGCGTTAAGACAATTGCGATGGCCAACCGGAGACACTGGCCCGCGAGCGTGGGCCAGAGAACCGGGTATCCTTTCTCTGGCCCACCACCATAAGCGGGACAACCCGCGATAATCAACGCATGTCTTCCCCCAAAGTCCTGTTTGGCTTTCATGCCGTCGGTGTGCGTCTCAAGACCGCCCCCAAATCCATTGTTGAAATCTATTTTGAACCAACCCGGCGTGACGCGCGGATGCGCCAGTTTCTGGAAAAAGCCAATGAGGCCGGTGTGCGTCTGATCGAGGCTGACGGTATCCGGCTGGCGAAACTCTGCGGCGGCCACGGTCACCAGGGCGTGGCGGCGCGCGTGCAGGAGTTGGCGCAAGTGAAGTCGCTCGACGAACTGCTGGAGCAACTCGAAGCGGCGCAGGCACTGCTGCCCCTGGCTGAGCGCGTGGCGCCGCTGATTCTGGTGCTCGACGGCGTGACTGACCCGCACAACCTGGGGGCCTGTCTGCGCGTCGCCGACGGCGCCGGTGTGCACGCTGTGATCGCACCGAAAGACCACGCGGCCGGCATCAATGCCACGGTGGCCAAGGTGGCCAGCGGCGCGGCCGAAACCGTGCCGTACTTCATGGTGACGAATCTGGCGCGCACCCTGAACGAACTCAAGGAGCGCAATATCTGGATCATCGGTACCAGCGACCTGGCGCCCAAGACCCTGTACCAGGCCGATCTGCGGGGCCCGGTCGCGCTGGTGCTGGGAGCCGAGGGCGACGGCATGCGCGCACTCACGGCCAAGACCTGCGACGAACTGATCAGCATCCCCATGCGCGGCGCGGTCGAGAGTCTGAATGTCTCGGTGGCCAGCGGCGTCTGCCTTTACGAAGCCGTGCGCCAACGCAGCTGACTCCCTCTGTCCATTCCCTTCAACATCAAGCCAAGCCCGCCATGAAATCGAAAATTCTGCGTATTCTTCTTGTCGTCCTTATCGTCCTGCTGTTGTTCGCCGGTGGCTGGCTCTGGCTCACGCTGAACTGGAGCTACTCGCAGGGCGAGCGGGCTGGCTACGTGCAAAAGCTCTCCAAAAAGGGCTGGCTGTGCAAAACCTGGGAAGGCGAAATCGCCATGGTGACCATGCCCGGTGCCATTCCTGATAAATTTGAGTTCACCGTGCGGGACGATGCCGTGGCGCAGAAAATAAACGTGCTGGCCGGCAAGCGGGTGGTGCTCAACTACGCGCAACACCGTTTCATTCCCTCGTCGTGCTTCGGCGAAACCGAGTACTTTGTGGCGTCCGTGCGGGAAGTGCTGGACAGCGCCTTGCCGCAGCCGACTTCTGTGCCCCTTGCTCCCAATGCGGCAGCGCAGGGCCAACTGTCCGAGCCACGCTGAACGCCGACGGCTCATGGACCAAACCGAAGACCTCAGTGAAAGTCGGCTGGCCGGGGCCTGGGCTGAACTACAGGAGTACGCCGCCAAAGGCAAACCGCTGGGGGCCGATGCCTACCGACTGGCTTTTGCAGATCCCGAATTCCTGTTGCGGCGCGAGACGCGCGGTATCCGCTTCCAGTTGGAACTGCTGAAACCCGATCTGGACCAGATGACGCAGGGCATAGAGAGCACGGTCGTCGTATTTGGCAGCGCGCGCTTTATCTCGCCAGACGAAGCACAAAGCTGCCTGCAGAAGGCGCAGCTCAGCGGTGATCCGGACGCCTTGGCCTTGGCGCAGCGCAAACAGCGCAATGCCCACTACTACGATCAGGCGCGCCTTTTTGCCCGCTTGGTGGCCACGCACAGCGCACGACTGCCGAGCGCCGAGCGCTTGTTCATAGCGACCGGTGGCGGACCCGGCATCATGGAAGCGGCCAATCGCGGTGCGCACGAGATGGGTGCCCTGACGGTTGGTCTGAACATCGCACTGCCACACGAGCAGCATCCCAATCCTTACATCACACCAAGCCTGAGCTTCAAGTTTCACTACTTTGCGCTGCGCAAGATGCACTTGATGATGCGCGCCAAGGCACTGGTCGCGTTTCCCGGCGGCTTTGGCACGCTGGACGAACTGTTTGAGGTCATTACCCTGGTGCAGACGCGCAAGGCCAAGCCGGTGCCGATTGTGCTGTTCGGCTCGGAGTACTGGCATCGCCTGTTCAACCCCGCCGTGATGATCGAGGAGGGCGTGATATCGGAGCAGGATCTGGCGCTGTTCAGCTACGTTGACGAACCCCAGGCAGCGTGGGATGTGATCCGGAATTTCTACGGCTTACCGTTGGTCGGCTAAACCCAGCCAAACCAGCCCAGCAACCCACCGGCTCCCAGCAGCCACAGCATGTGAATCCGGGTGCGCCAGACCAGCAGGGCAGTGATCGCGGTGAGCAGCCACAAAGGCCAGCTTTTCATCGTGTTGCCGTTGTTGGCGGCCAGAATCCAGCCGGTGGCAATCAACAGCGCAATCACGATCGGCGCCATGCCCTGCTTGAAGGCACGCACGGCGCGCAGTTCGCGGTTCTGGTGGCCCCAGCGCGCGGCCGCAAAGGTCAGGGTGGTGCTGGGCAGCAGGATACCTATCATGGCCAGTAGCACACCCAAAGCAGCGTAGGGCCAGGCCGCGTAGCCGGCGGCCACACCACCGCCCGCGTTCATGCCAACATTCCAGCCGAACAGCGCGATGAACAGCACGTTGGGACCGGGGGCGGACTGCGCCAGGGCGATGGAAGATGTGAACTGGCTATCGCTCAACCAGTGCTGCTGTGTCACCAGAAAACGGTGCATGTCAGGTGCGGTCGTGATGGCGCCGCCCACCGCCAGCAGTGAGAGCGACAGGAAATGCGTCAGCAGGGCCAACCAATCGGCGCTGGTGAGGGTGATGATCATGGCGTGGCTCCCGGCCTGCCTGTTCGCCCGAGTTGCCGGTAGGCCCAGATGCAGGCCAGTCCGCCAATGCTCAGCAGGACCCAGGCCAGCGCGACGTGAAACAGCGCAATGGCGACAAAAGTGACGGTCGCCAGAACGCCACAAGCCAGGCGTCCCATGACATTGGTCTGTAGCGCAGTGATCAGTTTCAGCCCGGTGGCGGCGATCAGCCCGCCGGCGACGGCGCCCATGCCGCGCAAGGCGCCGGCCACAGCGGGTGAATCGGCCATGCCGGTAAAGATGGCAGCCAGTATTAGGACAACCATCAGAGGAAAAGTCAGCATGCCGGCCAGTGCCATCAGGGCACCGCGCAGGCCAAAGTAGCGGTCGCCAATCATCAGCGAAAGATTGACGACGTTGGGGCCCGGCAGGATCTGCGCCACCGCCCAGTCTTCAACAAACTCTTCTCGCGTCAGCCACTGTTTTTTTTCGACCATTTCGCGCTGCACGATCGCCAATACACCACCAAAACCCTGCAGCGCCAGCCAGGTGAATGACCAGAACAGATCGGTCGGTGAGCGCGGCCTATGCTGCGCCGGTGGATCGGGCGCGGTCGCTGCAGCAGGGAGTTTCTCGGTCATGCGCTGATTATGGCCGCGCTGCGTCTGCAGCGAGCCGGGTCGCCGTCCTCAGAGCTTCAGTTCCCAGGTCTCGCCTACCAGGTCGTGCCCGAAGCCGTGATAAGGCTCACTCTTGATCATCTGAAAGCCTTTGCTGGCGTAAATGTGGCGTGCCGCGTCGAGGCAGCTGTTGGTCCACAGAACGATCTTGCGGTAGCCTTTGCTGCGCGCGAAAGCGAGGCACTCGTCTGTCAGGCGCGTACCCAGTCCCAGGCCACGCGCCGCGGGCGTCAGGATCAGCATACGCAACTGCGCCACCGTCTTGGACTTGCGCACCACGAAGACCGAGCCGACGCGCTCGCCGTCGAGTTCGGCAATCCAGCAGCGCTCCCAAAGCGGCTGCCGGCGGCGCAGGTAGCCTGCCACGATGTCGGCCACCATCGCTTCAAATTCAGCGTTCCAGCCGTATTCACGGGCATAGATTTCGCCGTGCTGCTGCACCACCCAGCCCATGTCACCGGGCTGAGGTTCGCGCAGAGTGACTTTGCGTTTCAAGATGTCAATAGACCGGCTCAAAGCGACGGATGGTCGCCTTGACCTCGTCTGTCAGGGCAAAACCAGCGCCAAAACGCTGCGCCAGTTCATCGGCGCGCTGGACAAAAGCGTCAACGCCCATGCCATAGATGAATTGCATGACGCCGCCGGTCCAGGCCGGAAAGCCAATGCCAAAGATGGAGCCGATATTGGCGTCGTGCACGCTGGTCAGCACGCCTTCGCTCAGGCAGCGCGCGGTCTCCACAGCCTGGCGGTACAGCATGCGGTCCTTCATATCGGTAATGTCCCACGGGGCATCGGCTTTTTCGTAAAGCGCCTTAAGTTGCGGCCACAAGAATTTCTTTGCACCCTTTTCTTTCGGGTATTCGTAAAAGCCGCCGCCACCCGCGCGACCGGGTCGCTGATGCTTTCGCACCATCTCGACGACCAGGGCTTCACCGGGGCTGGCAAGGTAAGCCTTGCCTTCAGCTTCAAAGTCGGCGCGCGTTTGCTCCATCACGTGCAGGCTCAGGTTCAGAGCCACTTCATCGAGCACCGCCAGCGGGCCCACCGGCATGCCGCACTGCAGGCCCGCGTTTTCGATCGCCGCTGCCGGCAGGCCTTCGCCCAGCATCGCCACGCCTTCCATCACAAACGTGCCAAAGACACGACTGGTAAAGAAGCCGCGCGAATCGTTCACCACAATCGGCATCTTGCCGATGGCCTGAACGTAGTCGTAAGCGCGCGCCACGGTTTCGTCGCTGGTCTGCTTGCCGCGAATGATCTCGACCAGTTTCATCTTGTCCACCGGGCTGAAGAAGTGGATGCCAATGAACTTTTCCGGTGCGATGCTGGCGGTGGCCAGACCGCTGATGGGGAGCGTTGAGGTATTGGAGGCAAAGAAGCCACCAGGGGCGAGCATGGGTTCGGTCTCGCGCGTGACCTTGGCCTTGAGTTCGCGGTTCTCGAACACTGCTTCAATGATCAGGTCGCAATCTTTCAGGTCTTCAACCTTGTCAGTCGCCTGGATGCGCGCAAGAATTTTTTGCTGCTCTTCGGCGCTCATGCGGCCTTTGTCAACCCGCGCCTGTGTCAGCTTGGCGCTGTAGGACTTTCCAAGATCCGCCTTCTCCTGGCTCACATCCTTGAGCACGGTGGCAATCCCCTTGCTGGCCTGGCTGAAGGCAATGCCCGCGCCCATCATGCCGGCGCCGAGCAGGCCGACTTTGGCCGGCTTGTAGCGTGGCGCTGTGCCGGGGCGCGATTGTCCGCTCTTGATCGCGTTCAGATTGAAGAAGAAGGTGTTGATCATGGCGCGGGCATTGACTCCGGTCATGAGTTTGGCCAGATGGCGGCTTTCGATGCGCAGCGCCGTCGGGATGTCGACCTGCAAGCCTTCGACCATGCAGGCCATGATGGCTTCGGGTGCCGGATACAGGCCACGCGTCTGCTTCTTGATCATGGCCGGTGCGACAACCAGCATCATCGCGACCTTGGGGCTGGACGGCGTGCCGCCCGGGACTTTGTAATCTTTCGCTTCCCAGGGGTGCTGGGCGCTTGGGTTGGCGGCGATCCAGGCCAGAGCCTTGCTTCGCATCTCGGCGGCAGCGGTTTCAGAGGGGGCCACCAGTTCATGCACCAGTCCCAGACCCTTGGCCTGCTGCGGCGAGAACGTCTTGCCTTCAACCAGATAGGGCTGTGCGCCCATCAGGCCCAGGTGGCGCGTCATCTTGGTCACGCCGCTGGCGCCGGGCAGCAGGCCCAGCGTCACCTCCGGCAGGCCAAATTGCGTCTTGCGATCATCGATGGCGATCCGGTAGTGCCCTATCAGCGCCACTTCCCAACCGCCGCCCAGTGCCGTGCCGTTGAGGCAACTCACCACCGGCTTGCCCAGCGTCTCCAGCGTGCGAAAGTTCTCTTTGACAAGTTCGATTTCAGTGAAGATCGCGCTAGCGTCGCTGACCTTCAGGCGCATCGCGCCCTTCAGGTCAGCGCCGGCAAAGAAAGTCGATTTGGCGGAGGCCAGGATGATGCCCTTGATGGCATCCTTGTCCTGCAGAACCTGGGCCACCAGCGCGCTTAAGTCCTGCTGCCACTGCAGGCACATGGTGTTGACGGGCGAATCGGGTTCGTCGAAGGTGATCGTCGCAATGCCGTCTTGCAGTTGATATTTGATGGTTTCCATTAGATTCTCTCCACTATCGTCGCAATGCCCATGCCGCCGCCGACACACAGCGTGGCCAGACCGTAGCGCAGCTTGCGCCGGTGCAACTCGTCAATCAGTATGCTCAGGATCATGGCGCCGGTCGCACCCAGCGGGTGGCCCATGGCGATGGCGCCGCCGTTGACGTTGACCTTGTCGTGCGGCACTTTCATTTCTTTCATGAAGCGCATGACGACGGCGGCAAAGGCCTCGTTGACTTCAAACAGATCGATCTGGTCTATCGTCATGCCGGCTTTCGCCAAAGCCTTGCGCGCTGCGGGCATCGGGCCCGTGAGCATGATGGTCGGGTCGGCACCGCTGAGGGCGGCAGACACAATGCGGGCGCGCGGTGTCAGGCGATGGATCTTGCCAGCGGCCTCGGAGCCGATCAGGATCGCCGCCGCGCCATCGACAATGCCGCTGGAGTTGCCCGCATGGTGCACGTGCTCGATGCGCTCGACCTGCGGATAGCGCGTCAGCGCCACCTGGTCAAAGCCCATGCCACCCATCTGGTCAAACGCGGGCTTCAGCGTGGCCAGGCCTTCCAGCGTGGTTTGCGGCTTGATGAATTCGTCTTCGGCCAGAATCACTTGCCCCAGCGGGTCTTTGACTGCAACCAGCGAATGACTGAAGTAGCCTTTGGCGCGTGCCTCGGCAGCACGCAACTGACTCTGCAGGGCGAAAGCATCGACGTCCTGGCGTGAAAAACCTTCGAGCGTGGCAATCAGATCGGCACCAATGCCTTGCGGTACAAATGCGGTTTGCGAATTGGTCTCGGGGTCCATGGCCCAGGCGCCACCGTCCGAGCCAATCGGCACCCGGCTCATGCTCTCCAGGCCGCCGGCCACCACCAGATCTTCCCAGCCAGAGCGAACCTTTTGCGCTGCCAGGTTGACGGCTTCCAGACCGGAGGCGCAAAAGCGGTTGATCTGCACGCCAGAGCAAGTGAAGTCCCAGCCGGCTTTCAGTGCTGCGACCTTGGCGATCACCGAGCCCTGTTCGCCGACCGGCGAGACGACTCCCATCACCACATCGTCGACGCGCGAGGTGTCGAGTTGATTGCGGCGCTGCAGCTCACTGAGGACCCCGGCAAGCAGGTTGACCGGTTTGACTTCATACAGGCTGCCGTCTTTCTTGCCTTTGCCGCGCGGTGTGCGGATGGCGTCAAATACAAATGCTTCGGTCATGGGAGCTCCAGTTCAGGATTTTGGTTTCGTCAGTGCGATGCCTCTCGCCCTTGTCATTGCGAGCCCGAAGGGCGCGGCAATCCATGCATGGATCGCCACAGGCCTTCGGCCTTCGCGATGACGAATGTGGCGTGATGGCTCCTCGCGGTGACGGGTTCATAAATGCAGTATATTGCTTTTCGCCAAGCGACTGCTTTGTATAAATAGCCCATTTTTTTGATAGCGGTGAAGCCATGATCCAGAGAACGCTGTTCAGCCCCGACCACGAAGCCTTCCGCGACAGCTTTCGCCGCTTCATCGAGAAAGAGATTGCGCCCTTCCATGCCCAGTGGGAAGAGCAGGGCTACGTGGATCGCGCGGTCTGGAACAAGGCCGGCGAGAACGGCTTCCTGTGCATGAGCATGCCAGAGGAGTACGGTGGCGCCGGTGCCGACAAGCTGTATTCGGTGGCGCAGATCGAGGAGTTGAGTCGCGCTGGCTTCTCGGGCATCGGTTACTCGCTGCACAACGAGATCGTTGCCCCTTACATCCTGCACTACGGCACCGAGGCCCAAAAGAAGAACTTTTTGCCACGCCTGGCCAGCGGTGAACTGATCGGTGCCATTGCCATGAGCGAGCCCTCTGCAGGCTCTGATTTGCAGGGCATCAAGGCGACTGCGATCCAGCAAAGCGATGGCAGCTTTCTGCTCAATGGCAGCAAGACCTTCATCACCAATGGCTGGCACGCAGACCTGGTGATTGTGGTGGCCAAGACGAACCCGGCAGCTGGCGCCAAGGGCACCAGTCTGTTATTGGTGGAGCGGGGTATGGCCGGTTACTCGGTCGGCAAGCGACTGAAGAAACTCGGACTCAAGGCGCAGGACACTTCCGAACTCTTTTTCGACAACGTGCGTGTGCCAGCGAGCCACTTGCTGGGTGGCGCAGCGCATGAGAACCGTGGCTTTGTTTGTCTGATGGAGCAGTTGCCCTGGGAGCGCATGCAGATTGCCATCGGTGCCGTGGCGGCGTCGCAGGCGGCGATTGACTGGACGGTTGACTACGTGAAAGAACGCAAGGTGTTCGGTCAGCCGGTTGCTGCCTTTCAGAACACGCGCTTTACTTTGGCCGAGTTGCAGACAGAGGTGCAGGTGGCGCGCGTCTTCGTTGACAAATGCATGGAACTGTTGCTCGCTGGCTCGCTTGATACGGCGACGGCCAGCATGGCCAAGTACTGGTGCTCGGATCTGCAGTGCAAGGTGATGGATGAATGTGTACAGTTGTTTGGTGGCTATGGTTACATGTGGGACTACCCGATCACCCGGGCTTATGCCGACGCCCGCGTCCAGCGCATCTACGGCGGTACCAATGAGATCATGAAAGAGGTGATTACCCGGGCGATGGGGCTGGGCGGGAAATAAGCGCGGCAATCTGCGCATCCTTGTCCAGCCACAACTGCTGCACCCACTTTTGATAAGCCGCGCGCGCGGCCGGGTCGCCGGCGTAATCGCATTGCACCAGTTGCTGCGGAATTTCGATCGTGTGGACGCGGACGATCACGCGCTTGACTTGGCCGCGTAGAAATTGCCAAAAATCGGGCGCACCGTCCGGGTAGACAATGGTCACGTCGAGAATCGCCTGGAATTTGTCACCCATGGCGTTCAGCGCCAGCGCCAGACCACCCGCTTTCGGTTTGAGCAAATGCCGGTACGGCGATTTCTGGCGTTGGTGCTTGGCCGGCGTGAAGCGCGTGCCCTCCAGAAAATTCATGACGCTGGTCGGGATCAGGGCAAACTTCTCACAGGCCTTGCGGGTGGTCTCCTGATCCTTGCCGCGCATCTCGGGGTGTTGTTTCAGGTAGTCCTCGCTGTGACGGCGCATGAAGGGAAATTCGAGTGCCCACCAGGCCAGGCCCATGATAGGCACCCAGATCAGCTGCTGTTTGAGGAAGAATTTGAGCAGCGGAATGCGCCGGTTGAAAAGGTGTTGCAGCACCAGGATGTCCACCCAGGACTGGTGGTTGCAATTCACCAGATACCAACTGTCGTATTTCAGACCCTCTATGCCTTGCACATCCCACAGTGTGCGTTGCGTCAGACCCATCCACGCGCTGTTGCCGGCAATCCAGGCTTCGGCGATGCGCAGCAGCAGCGGGTCCACAGCCAGGCGAATGGATCGGAACGGAAGCAGCAGTTTGACCAAAGCCAGCAGCAACAGCACCGGCACCCAGAACAATATGTTGAGCAGCAGTAAGGACGTGGCCAGCAGACCGCGCAAGGGGGGTGGCAAGAAGTGAAACATTTGACTTGTGGGGGTGATGACGTTGACAGAGGGTAACGATAGCGCAAAACCGTACACTCCAACTGCTTCAACTTCATATTTGCATGACCGAATTATTGGATGTTTCCTCATTTCCGCGCAGCGCCAAGCCCCTGAGCAGCTATCGCAAGCACTGGGCGGCGCGCTTTGGTACGGCCAAATTCCTGCCGATGAGCCGCGCCGAAATGGAAGTGCTGGGCTGGGACAGTTGCGATATTGTTCTGGTGACGGGTGACGCCTATGTGGACCATCCCAGCTTTGGCATGGCAGTGATCGGCCGTATGCTGGAAGCGCAGGGTTTTCGGGTTGGCATCATTGCGCAACCGGACTGGCAGAGCGCCGAACCCTTCAAGGTGCTGGGAAAGCCCAATCTGTTCTGGGGCGTGACAGCCGGCAACATGGATTCCATGATCAACCGGTACACAGCAGACCGCAAGATCCGAAGCGACGATGCTTACACGCCGGGCGACGTTGCCGGCAAGCGGCCGGACCGCGCGGCCATTGTTTACAGCCAGCGCTGCCGTGAAGCGTTCAAGGACGTGCCCCTGGTGCTCGGTGGCATCGAGGGCTCGCTGCGCCGCATCGCGCATTACGACTACTGGTCGGACAAGGTGCGCCGCTCCATCGTGGTGGACTCCAAATGTGACCTGCTGCTGTACGGCAATGCCGAGCGCGCCATTGTCGAGATCGCGCATCGTCTGGCGGCACGGGAGCCGGTTCAGAACATCACCGATGTGCGGGGCACTGCCTTCGTGCGCCGAGCGGATGACGAGTCACGCCAAGGCTGGTTCGAGATCGATTCGACCAGTGTCGACGAGCCGGGTCGGGTCGAGTCGCACATCAGTCCTTACCAGACTACCAGCGAACAGGCGGCGCAGCAGGGCACATCCTGCGTGAAGGAAGAGGCGGAGCAGAGTAGTCGTCATCCCGGACCTGATCCGGGATCCACGCCGCCGCGGAGCTGGATTGCGGGTCAAGCCCGCAATGACAATAGAGAGGTCCGCAACGGTGGCAGCCAGCCGCTGATTTTTGTCCCCAATCCGGCTCTTTACGGCAAAGGCAGCGTCAAGGTGCCGCCGCGCGAACGCAGTGTGATTCGCTTGCCCAGCTACGAGCAAGTCCGAAGCGATGCGGTGTTGTACGCCCACGCCAGTCGCGTTCTGCATCTGGAGACCAACCCGGGCAACGCCAGGGCGCTGGTGCAGGCGCACGGCAGTGGCGCCACGTCGCGCGACGTCTGGATCACGCCGCCGCCGATTCCGCTGAGCACGCTTGAGATGGACCTGGTCTTTGATCTGCCCTATGCGCGCAGCCCGCACCCCGCTTATGCCGACGAGCAGGGCAGCCATGACGGCGCGACCAAGATCCCGGCCTGGGAGATGATCCGCTTTAGTGTCAAC
>Ga0194059_1000680_pt1 | contig 15487 bp, 15 predicted proteins | sample SepL6211m_MetaG_FD_163426 | JGI IMG/M metagenome (GOLD analysis project Ga0194059, IMG submission 163426) | Anoxic zone freshwater microbial communities from boreal shield lake in IISD Experimental Lakes Area, Ontario, Canada - Sep2016-L626-11m | ecosystem: Environmental > Aquatic > Freshwater >... | reverse complement strand
GGAGTACGAGTACATTGATAAGGAGGAGGAACGCCGGGAATGCCCAGGAAGCGGTGCGCAAATGACGTGGTTCAACGTTTTCAACAACCAGCATATGAAATTGCCGGGGGAGCAGGATAACAGCTGACGCGGAAAGTATGCTCAGGGTAACCCAGGTCGGCAGCGCTACTCCTGAATCCTTTCCAAGCAGAAAGAGGCGAGCCAGGCTGGGATCAGCGACTGACCGTTCAAAAATATTCCCGAGGCCGCCGCCGATGCCGAAGGTAATATAGGCGCCGAGAATAATAAAAACGCCCAGTTTAACAGCGCTCTCGAAAACCACCGCCGCGACCATCCCTTCATGCCGTTCGGAGGCGACCAGACTCCGCGCCCCGAAAAGCCCGGCAAATACCGACAGGGCCAGGGCAGCCCAGAACGAAGCATCACCTATGATTCCGGAGTCTGCGCTTCTTCCGGTAATAAGGTCGAAGGTATAGCCGATCGCTTTAAGCTGGAGCCCGATATACGGAGTAACTCCGACTACCATCAGCGTGGTGGCCAGAGCTCCGAGACCCCACCCTTTTCCGTACAGAACCTCAAGCAGATCCGGCAGACTGGTGACCCCCTCCGCCCGGCAGAAGGAGACGAGTCTCTTGAGCAGGGACGGTCCGAGGAGGAAGATCAGCGTCGGGCCGAGGTAGATCGGCAGAAATCCGAGCCCGGTCGCCGCGGCCTGCCCGACGCTGCCGTAAAATGTCCAGGAGGTACAATAGACTGCGAGAGAAACGCTGTACACCCACGGGTTGTCAACGAGACTCCTGCCGCTCTCTCTCGACTTGTCGGTAGCATATGCAATGGCAAACAAAATGAGGAGATATGCCACTCCGAGGAGTGCTACCCAGAACGTTTCATTCACGGATTATCCCTCCGGTTCAGTATCCAGGCACCTACTACCAGAGTTCCCCACACCGTGAACAGGTAAAGCGGCAGCAGCGGAATGCCGAGGAAGCTGGCCGGGCGGTTGAACGCTCCCAGAAGGGGCGGGTAGAGGGCTGCTACTCCGACAACAAACAGGGCTGCGAGTCGGCGGGATATCTTGTTCATACAGGTTTCCTCTCTAAAACCAACCCCTCCCCGCTCCCCTTATCAGGGGAGAGCCTTTTTATACCTCCCCCCTGATAAGGGGGGATTGAGGGGGGTTAAAAACGTGATGACTGCCAGCGCAGGAGCAGGTTGCGGTCGCAGAATGCTTTTGCTTCTGCGAGAGTTCGCACCCCGCGTCCCGGCAGCAGCGAGATGAGACCGAGAAAAATCTGGGCGGTTGCGCGGGCGTCTCCGAGAGAGGTATGCCGCCCCTCTATAGTGATCCCCATCCGCTCCGCCATAGCATCAAGGCCATGCCCTTCAGTCCTTTCATGGATGCCGTAGGAGAGAAAAAGGGTGTCAAGGAACGGGTTGTCGATCATCGGCAGTCCCGCTTCGGCGGCTGCCATTTCCAGGCATTTTTTATCGAAGGCGGCGTTGTGGGCGACCAGAACCGAATCGCCGACAAATTCTGTGAATTGCGGGTAAATCTGGGCGATTGAAGGCGCATCGGCCACCATATGATCCTCAATATGGTGAAGCAGGGTTGATTCCTGCGGGATCAAACGGCCCGGGTTGACGAGCGTGTGGAATATGTCGGCGTTTTGCATCCGCCCGCGGCGAATGCGCACCCCGCTGATACTGATGACCTTATCGCCTTCTGAAAGCCGTAGTCCGGTGGTCTCGGTATCGAACACAACGTATTCAAGGTCGCCCAGATTCGCCTGGAGCTGATCAACCCGCTCAATAACCGGCCGTGGCAGGAACAGGTCAAAATCATAAAATTCCGGTTCCCCATCCGGAAGCCCACCGGCTTGATCCGTCTCGGAAGTCGCGCTCGCCTGAAGCAGGGCCATCCGTATCTCCATGTATGTATGCGTGGATCTGGTCCATAGTTCACCTCGATTACAGCGCACTGTTTCCCCGAGTGGCAGTGATTTCTCGCCGACGGGAGAAACCTCAAGCGCTTCCAGTTCGGCCGGATTACCCGGGAAGGGGAGGGTGACACGAAAGCTCGTAACAACGGAGCCGTCCTCCACCTGTAGATTGGCACTGATTGACGGTTGCCCCGTGCTCTTCTGTGTAATCCACTGAAGGACAGAACAGAGCGATGCCACCCATGAAAACGGCTCAACCAGCACCGGCGGATGACGGGCGCCGGTATCTTCAATCCTGACCGGAATCTCCGGGACTAAAAGGAGCGCATCATCAAGAAGTTCACGAGCGTCCGAAGCGATAGCCGGCCAGCGCGAGCTCTGGACGGCGTTGGCAGCATCATCAATTGCCGTAACACGGCTGCTTAAACGATTCATCTCCTCTGTTACCGCAGCCAGGAACGCGGTTCGTTTTTGTTCCGGCATGTCCGGGTGCCGCTGGAGCGCCTCAACAAGTGAGCGGGAAGTTGCCAGCGGCCCGCGCAGAAGCTGTTGCATTTCCTGTAGAGACTCTTCAGGCTTTCGGCTGTTCAGATTTTGAAACACCAGCAGGTAGCCGGCCCGTTCCCCTTTCGGTCCCGGTACAATTGAAAGTGACCCTTTGATGAGTTTTTCATCTTGAAATGGAAAGAGCACCTCCTCGACCGATTCCCGCCCCTGTTCCCATCGTTCGCGTACCCGTTTGAGGTGGAAATTAAGACGGTCGCGGGGGAAAATACGCGCGAGCGGGCTGCCAATGCCGGAAGTATAGCCGAGATCAAGAATAATCCGTGCCCGCGGATTCATCAGGATCGTCTCCGCAGCTTCGTTGGCGACGATCACGCCGTCCACCATGGTACGCAGCACGGTCGCGAGGCGATTGCGCTCCTCCTGAACCGTAACGGTCGCCTCACGGACCCGCCCTTCGAGCTCATCATACGCGGTGCCGAGATTCTCGGCCATGTGGTTGAACTCAAGGGCCAGATCTTCAAGTTCGTCGCCGCTGTCGAGTTCAATCCGGTGGCTCAGATTTATCCGGGCAACAATCTCGGCACCGCGCCTGATTTTAAAAATCGGCAGCAGAAACTGGTCGGCCATGCGCCACGCCAGGAATGTCGTGACAATACCGAACAGTACGAAAAAAAAAGTGGCCTGCATACCTACCGAGATGAACTGCTCACGGATCTGCGACAGCGGTTGAAGCCGCTCTATCTCGGTCACATATGCGTTGACCTCAAAGTACAGAGCGGCCATCGTGATGATCAGCGGCAGCAGCCCCAGAGAGAGGAGCGATACGATCATGCGGCGGCGCAGACTCCTTTTTCTGCGCAGAGGCGGTTCATTCTGATCTGCTGTCATGAGGTGAGACAGATCCGGATCGCGCTCAGCAGCTCATCGGCGCTGAACGGTTTGGTGACATAGTCGTCCGCCCCCACCTCCAGCCCTTTCTTTTTTTCAAGGGCCTGTCCCTTGGCCGTCAGCATGATCACTTTTGTCCCGGCCATATTTTCTCGCATACGCAGAATCCGACAGACTTCGTACCCGTCTTTGCGCGGCATGTTGATGTCCAGCAGGATCAGGTCCGGTCGTACGCGCTCTGCCGCTGCCAGGGCATCGTCGCCATCGCATGCCGTATGGACCTCATATCCTTCCATATCAAGAATGAACTCGATGGACATGAGAATATTCGGCTCGTCATCTACTGCGAGAATAATTTTTTTACTCATCTGTCAGCTCCTCCCGTCTCAACCGGTCATCTTTTTGGTCGGGGATTATAGCCCATAAATAGAACATGGTAACGTTTTTTTGCTGATGCCCCCATAATTTTGTATGCTATACCAATAAAAACCGATTATTCATAGACAACTTTATTGAAAGAAGAATCCCTGTGGCACTACTATCACTACGCGACATAACCCTGGCCTTTGGCGGTCCCCCGCTTTTTGACGGCATCAGTCTGCAGATTGAGGCGGGCGACCGGCTCTGTCTCATGGGGCGCAACGGCAGCGGTAAGTCAACATTGTTGAAACTGATCGGCGGAGAACAGCTCCCGGAAGCGGGAGAGGTCCAGCGCCTGCAGGGACTCAAGGTGGCTGCGCTTACTCAGGATCTGCCGCAGGGGCTTGCCGGGAATGTCTTTGACATCGTCGCATCCGGAATGGGCAGCGCCGCCGCACTGCTGGCGGAATATCACCATGTCAGTCACGAACTGGCGCATGACTGCAGTGACACACTGCTGGCCCGGCTGGAAGCGCTGCAAAAAGCGCTGGAAGAGAACGATGGCTGGAACCTCCATCAGGAGGTGGAACGGGTATTGAATCGTCTCACTCTCGACGCCGAGGCAGAATTCACCGAACTCTCCGGGGGGACCAAGCGCCGGGTACTGCTGGCCCGCGCCCTGGTATCGAACCCGGACATCCTCATTCTGGACGAACCGACCAACCACCTCGATATCGATACGATCCTCTGGCTGGAGGAGTTCCTCGCCAAAAATGTCCGGACGGTGCTGTTTGTCACCCATGACCGCGCTTTTGCCCGGCGGCTGGCCAACCGGGTAGCAGAGCTCGATCGCGGCCGGCTTTATGCGTTTTCCTGCGGCTACGACGAATTTGTCGAGCGGCGTGAAGCGCTGCTCGAAGCCGAGATAACCCGCCGGGCTCTGTTTGATAAAAAGCTGGCTCAGGAGGAGGTCTGGGTGAGGCAGGGGATCAAGGCCCGTCGCACCCGTAATGAGGGGCGGGTCCGGGCGCTCAAAAAGCTGCGTGAAGAGTCCCGCCAGCGGCGTGAACGGGTGGGAACCGCCAAAATACAGCTGCAGATGGCGGATCGCTCCGGCGCCCTCGTTGCCGAGGCGATCGGGGTGACCTTCGCCTATGACGGCAGAGCGATTGTCACGGGGCTCTCCACCACGATCATGCGCGGTGACCGGATCGGCATCATCGGCCCGAACGGCTCCGGTAAAACAACGCTGCTGCGCCTGCTGCTTGGCGATCTGCAGCCGCAACAGGGGGAGATAAATCTTGGGACCCGCCGTGAAGTGATCTATTTCGACCAGCTGCGCGAACAGCTCGATATGGACAAAAGCGTCCAGGAAAATGTCGGCGAGGGGAATGACACCCTGATTATTAATGGGCAACAGCGCCACATTATCGGCTATCTGCAGGATTTTCTCTTCTCGCCGGAACGGGCCCGTTCCCCGGTCAGCATCCTCTCCGGTGGCGAGCGCAACCGGCTCCTCCTGGCAAAACTGTTTACCAGACCGTCCAATGTCCTTGTCATGGACGAACCGACCAACGACCTTGATGCCGAAACACTTGATCTGCTCGAAGATCTGCTGATGGAATATCCCGGCACGCTGCTGCTGGTAAGTCATGACCGTGAATTTCTCAATAATGTCGTTTCAAGTACGCTGGTGCTGTCCGGCAATGGCTCCGTGCGGGAGTTTGTCGGAGGATATGATGACTGGCTGAGCCAGGCTGCTGTCGAAACGGCTGCCGCAACTCAGACAGCACAGAAAACGGTTCCTGAAAAGGGGAGACCGCAGAAAGAGAAAGTCCGCAAGCTCTCTTTTAATGAACAACGCGAACTGGACGCACTGCCGGAGCGAATTGCGGCTATTGAAAAAGAGCAGGAAGAGTTGCACGCCCGCCTGGCGGACCCTGAGTTCTACAAAAGTGCCGGGGGAGAGGTCGTTACGGTTAATGCCCGTCTCGCCGGGCTGGAGCAGGATCTGGAAGAAGCGTTCCTGCGCTGGGATGAACTGGAGAGTTTGAAAGGGTGATGCAACTGCGGAAGGAGAAATGAGTCATGCCCGAATACCGTGCCCCGGGAGTGTTCGTCGAGGAAATCAGTTTTCGCCAAAAGTCCATTGAGGGGGTCGGCACGAGCGCCACTGCACTTGTCGGTCCAACCTGTACCGGCCCGCTGCGCGGGAGGCCGGAGGTTATCACCAGCTTCAGCGAATTTGTGCGGATTTATGGCGGTTGTGCCGATCTCGATTACGCGGGAGCCGTCGTTACAAACTATACGGCACTGGCCGCCCGGGCGTTTTTTGACAATGGCGGCACTCAGCTCTTCGTATCACGCATCGTTAACGGTGTAAACGAAAGCGATAGCCGGGGCGATCTCAGTTCTGCGTGCCGCGCTTCCAAAACTTCTGCAGGCGCAACGGTGACATTCCGCAGCCGTTTCCCGGGTGCTATGGGGAACTACACCCTGGAAATACGCTGGCGGGACAGCCTGCGCCGCACCTTCGACCTTGACGTGCGCCTGGGCAACGGCACCAGCATCGGTGACGTAATCTGGAGCCACACTAATCTCACCACCGCGCGGGATCAGATCAACAGCCTCGACAAGGCTCTGCCTGTTTTTCCCCAGAAACGTGAGGATCAGGTTATCCAGCCTGTTTCCTGTGAACTTGGTGGCGGCGATGTGCCGAGCATGCTGCAGAGCCTCTTTGACCCAGGCCCGCTCAATTCACCCCAGCCGCGCTATCTGATCACCCTGAGCGGCGGCAGTGACGGGACTCAGCCGACAGCTGTCGACTATGCGGGGGAGATTGATGACTTCCTCGGCAGCACCGGACTGGCCGCCTTCGAAAGCAGCGAGGATATCGCCATCGTGATGGCGCCCGCTGCGGCTGCCGATGAAGCCGCGCATACTGCGGTTCTGCTGGAAATTCAGAAGCATTGCCGCAAGATGCGCTACCGCATCGGCATCGCCGACAGCCGCAAGGGGATGACACCGGAAGAAGTGCAAACCTTCCGCACTGTTTTTGACGACAGCCGTATGGCGCTCTACCACCCCTGGGTAGTCGTAACGGACCCGACCGGCAGGCAGACCAATATAGCCGTGCCGCCATCCGGATTTATCGCCGGTATCTACGCGAGAAACGATGTGGAGCGCGGCGTACACAAGGCGCCCGCCAACGAGGTGGTGAGGGGGGCTCTCCGCTTTGAGCAGGACATAAACAAATTTCAGCAGGATGTGCTTAATCCTGTCGGCATCAACTGCCTGCGCTCGTTTCCGGGGCGTGGCAATCGCGTCTGGGGTGCGCGCACACTCTCCAGCGACCCCGAATGGAAATATGTCAATGTCCGGCGCTACTTCATGTATCTTGAGCGTTCCATTGAAACATCAACCCGGTGGGCCGTTTTTGAGCCGAACGGTGATACCCTCTGGAATAACATCCGGGGCAGTATTGAGGACTTCCTCTTCAACGAATGGCATAACGGACAGCTACTGGGAGCTACTGCCAAAGAAGCCTATTTTACCCGCTGCGATCGCTCAACCATGACCCAGAACGATCTCGACAACGGCCTGATGATCTGCGTCGTCGGCGTGGCGACAATAAAACCGGCCGAATTTATCATCTTCCGGGTCAGTCAAAAAACCGCTGTCGCCGGATAGGAGGAGACCACCGATGCGACAAGTGCGAGATTCCCGCTATGCAACGTTCAATTTCCTGGTGGAGATGGAGTCCGGTCAGGGGACCGAGGTGCAGGCCGGTTTTTCTGACGTCTCCGGCCTCAGCGCTGATAGTACTGTTGCTGAATACCACCCCGGAAACTCCCGGGTGAACGCTGACCAGAAAATTCCCCGCCTGCATAAGGCCGGAGAAATCACCCTCAAACGGGGGGGTATCGGTTCGCAGAGCATGCTTGACTGGCTTGAGCTCTGTCGCAGCGGTAACGCCGGGGGTGCACAGCGAAACATCGTGATCAGAATGTTGAGTGAAGACAGAAAAAAAAGTGCCGTTTCCTGGAAGCTGGTCGGAGCCGTGCCGGCCAAATGGACCGGTCCGGCGTTATCCGCAACGGGGGGTGGTGATGTTGCCATGGAGGAACTGGTGCTGTCGGTGGAAATGGTGACTCTGGAGTAATTTCAATTCCAGTTCCTGGTCATCCAGCGAGGCGTACAGTGCCCCGAATGTATTGCCATCCTGGCTGGAGTGGTTTTCGTCGATGATGATGAAAACGTTCGACACCGGTGGGTTTTGATGCCGGTGGTGGTCATAAAAGGCCGAGCTTCTGCTTAACGAGGTCGTAAAGTTTAGTCGCCGCGTCCAGAGCTTCTTGAGCATCTTCAAGCCCTGGCTCAACATAATCGCCAGGATAACGTGATTCAACAGCGTAGTTTGTCAGGTTTTCCAAATCCTCGTTGAGTTTCAATATATCCGCATCCAGTAATAAGTTGGAGAGGAGCAGCAGATTGTGCGTTTTGGGAAATTCAATGGTGCGTGCTGTAAACAAGGCTTTTAATGCCTTTTCGGCAAGCTGCTGTGAGTGAAAGCAGACAGAATCGTAAATTTCTTCGCCCGAAGAAAGGAGAATCTTCGCAGCTTTCAAATCATGCTCTGCCTTCTTCATCCAATCGAGAATAAATTCTTCAGTGGCGGTCATAGAGGACTCTCCCCGTTTTATGTGCAATCGTCACAATATGATTGATAACCCCATTCCACTTATTTACTTCATCAGGGGTGTACACAAGGATATCCATTGCACAGGGGTAGGGCTGAAACATCAGCTGTAGTGAGCTTGACCGTTTGAATTTCGGTTGTTCCGTATTCATCACCACCAAAAAATCAAGGTCACTATCAGGAGTAGGCGTACTGGTAGCGTAAGAACCAAACAGGATGATCTTTTCTGGATGGAAGTTTTCAGCAATGGCCTTTGCGACTCCGTCAATGGTTTCAGGAGCGATGAGCTCGCCATATTTTTGTTGTTTCAAGTTTACAGTTGCCATGCTGAACTCCTTTGATTTTTACTTAGCAACGGCATCCAAATCTTCAATATTGGTACTATCGTCGATTTCATCGAAAGATTCAAGAACTTCAGCCTCATCCGGCATCAGTGCCGCACCCTTGCCGACATATCAGGGTGATATAAAGCAATCAAGTCGGCCCTGGTTCATTCTATCGACGGTGCCCTGAGCAGCAGTTCCACCACTCCAAAGGCCGCCACCAGCAGCAGGACAATCATTGCTGCCACCCCGTTCCAGCCAAAACTCTGCCAGAACAGCCCTCCAATCGTGCCGGACAGACTCGAGCCAAGATAGTATGAGAACAGATAGAGCGACGATGCCTGGGCTTTCGCCGTCAGGGCGCGCCTGCCGACCCAGCTTGAGGCGATGGCATGAGCGCTGAAGAATCCGCAGGTGAAAATCCCGACTCCGGCAACGATCAGTGGCAGCGATCCGGTCAGTGTAATAAGCGTTCCCCCCATCATCACGGCCAGGGTCAGCCGGATCATGAACGGGCGGCCGAAACGATGAATAAGGCTGCCGACCACTCCCGAACTGAACGAGCCGAGCAGATAGACCAGAAATATCAGGCTGACCTGGTAGTGGCTGAGATGGTAGGGTGCTGCCAGCAGACGGAAGCCGATGTAGTTGTAGAGCGAGATGAAGCCGCCCATCGAAAGGAAGGCCAGCCCGTACAGACAGAGGAGTCCGGGGTCGTGCAGGTGCTGATAGAGCGAGGTGAAGAGGTAGTTTAGTCTGAACGGCCGCTGGCGGAAGTTGGTGGACGGGGGAAGGTACAGCAGAAATACCAGACTGAGCAGCAGGCTGATGACACCGACCAGGGCGATGGCGCTATGCCACGGAACGTATTTGCAGAGCAGCGCCGACCCGATTCGCCCGCTCATTCCCCCCACTGCGTTGCCGCTGATATAGAGCCCCATGGCGTGGCCGATTGCCTGAGCATCCATCTCTTCGCCCAGATAGGCCATCGCGACGGAGGGTACGCCGGCCAATACAAGCCCCTGCAGCAGTCGTACTACCAGCAGAGATTCAAACGAGTGACTGAAGTATGTCGCCATCGCCAGCAGTGAGGTCAGGAAGAGCGCCACGGTCATGACCGGGCGCCGTCCGAGAGTTTCCGAGACGGTGCCGGCAATCAGCATGCCGAGTGCCAGTGCGATAGTCGAACATGACAATGGTAGACTCGCCACGGCAGGTGAAACCTTGAACTCCGCTGCAAAGAGCGGGAGGAGCGGCTGGACATCGTAAAGGGTAACGAAGGTGACGAAACCGGCGCAGAACAGAGCGACATTGATGCGCCGGAACTCGGAGGTGCCGACCCGGACCTGTCCTTGAGGAAGGAGGGACATTCAGAACAATCCTTTCAGAAAAATACCTGCTTTACTCAAATAGCAACAACAGAGCGAAAATGCCACTTGAAGTTTTGGGAAAGGGAACTCTATTGACAATGACCTCTATTTGCGCGATTGTTGAGCCATGCAAATAAACTAAAGGTAATGCAGGGCCGGAACAATCCGTTTCGGCTTTCCCGATTTATTTCAGGTGGTAGATGTGAATGTAATTCTCAAAATCTGCAACCGCATCGCACTTCTGGCTGTGGTGCTGATTATGTCCGGCTGTGCCGCATCATCGACGTTTACGGCGTACCCCCACCAGATTCAGCCTCTTATCAATTCCCTGTCAAATCGTACCGCTATTGATTTACAGCAGTGCCTGCTGGGCGAGTGCAAAAGCAAAGACCTTATTCTCTATACCATGGAGCGTGGACGCTATGCTCAGGTGGTCGGCAACAGCGCCGTCAGTTTGGCCGACTTCACTGCTGCGATGGATAAAATCAGGGAAAATGACACGAAAGCTCTGATCAGCGCATCCGCCTTTGGCGCGAATGTTGCGGCAACAGCGGTCAATGATAATGCGATTCCGTACGAAGGTGAGGGGTATGAACGGGTGCTGCTGCACCACTACCAGGCGCTCAATTATCTGAAAAAAAAGGATCTGGACGGCGCTGGAGTTGAAGTCCGCCGGGCCAATGCCGAACAGAACGACTCTTTGAAGCGTTTTGAAAAAGAGCTCGACGGCGCTCAGGAAGAAGCCCGAAAGAAACGGATCGATAGTAATTCCGGGAGGATTGACCGCCAATACGCCCAGATGGATGAGGTGGCCGGCACAGTAAAAAACTCCTTTCAGAATGCCTACACATTCTACGTTTCCGGATTTATTTATGAATTGCTTCAGCAGCCGAATGATGCCTACATTGATTACAAAAAGGCCCTGGAGATCTATCCGGACAACAGCTACCTGCAGAAAGATGTGCTGCGCCTTGCGGCCACCCTTGACATGCGTGAAGAGCTTGATGAGCTGAGGCAACGGTTTCCACGGGAAGATACACGGTTTGTCACTGAGGGGGGGGGCGGCAACGGTGAACTTCTTGTCTTTTTTGAAGATGGCTTTGTGCCACAAAAACATGAGATAAAAATTCCGCTGCCTGCAGGCAAAGCCGGACTTATAGCCATCGCGTTCCCGATCTATCAGGAAAAGTGGTCGCCCCAGATCCCGTTGCGGGTTCTCAGTAAAGGTGAGCTCATCGGAAGCACAGAGCCTATCTGCGATGTCCGGGCTTTGGCGGTCAAGGCACTTAAGGAAAAGGCGCCGGTGATCGCCACGCGCCAGATTATCCGGGCAATTGCCAAAGGGGTCACGGCGGCGGAAGCAAAAAAGCAGATGGGAGATCTTGGCCAGTTTGCCGCGATCGTGTGGAACATGGTCAGCGAGAATGCGGATTTGCGCAGTTGGCTTACTCTGCCTGCCAATGCCCAGATTTTGCGAACTTCGCTGCCTGCCGGTCGTTACTCGCTGTCTCTTCACCACCCGATGGCCGGTGCAGTGACGCATACCGATGTTGACGTACCCGCCAATACGAAAACCATTTTACATGTGGTTAGAACCGGTCAACAGATGTATACTACAGTCACCACGTTTTAGCAGGGAGGTTGTTTCGTAACTTTTTTCAGATAAGGGGGAGATATGATGAAACAGAAACTGAGTCGTAACGTGATTGTCGCAGGAATGGCAGCGGTTGCCATCGCTGCATTGCTGGGGCTGGCGGGGTGCAGTACGACTGCCGGGGTTGAAGCGACCGGTAAGACGACCTGGGATGAGCAGGGCGCCCGATCGTTGGAAAAGAATGTTGTCTTTAACAACAGCGGGCTGAAGGGTGATATCCAGATAGTCGATATAAAAAGTGCCATGGCGGGTGACGTCATGAGGACTCAGGCGACGTTGCGCTCCAAAGACAAAGACACGCTGCCGTTTCAATACCGGTTCGAGTGGTATGATGGCAGCGGTCTGGAAATAAATTCCGGCGCCGGCTCCTGGAAACCGTTGATTCTGTATGGGCGCGAAGCAAAAACCATTCAGGCTGTCGCGCCGGATTCGCGGGCGAGAGAGTTCAAGCTTAAAATCAGAGAACCGGATTAATAGTCTATTGAAGTAATGCAGACATCAAACATGTGAGCGAGGGCATAGCGTATGAAAATCGAAATGAAAGTACTATTGACAGCAGCAGTTATTGGCGCATTTTCTCTGTCCGGTTGTGCATCAACGATGCAGTACGGTGATGCCGGTTCGGCCAAGCCGCTTACGACTGAATTCGGCTCTTCTGATCTGCAGCAGATTGCAGAGGCGATGGTCGATTCAATGATTACGTTTCCGCCGATGGTCGAAATGACCGCTTCCCGGCGACCGGTTGTGAGCGTTGACAAGGTAAAGAACAAGACGATGCAGCATATTGACACCGAGTCGGTTACTGACTCAATCAGGACCAGGCTGATACGTTCGGGTAAATTCCGCTTTATTGACCGGACCACAGATGCTCAGACAATCGAAGAACTTAAAACCCAGCAGGACAGCGGCCTGGTTGACAAAAAGACCGCCGTCGATTTTGGTCAGCAGATCGGAGCCGAATTTTTGCTGACCTCGAACCTCTCCGAGATCAAACAGAAAGCCGGCAGTACCACCGATGTGTATTACAAATTTACCATGTCGCTCAAAAACCTGAAGACCGGAATCCTTGAATGGTCTGATGAAAAAGAGATCCGCAAGGTATTCAAGCGCGGCACGTTTGGAGGGTAACCGGATGAAAAAACTGCTGTTGCTCCTTCCTCTTGCACTGTTTCTTGTTGCCTGTTCTGCGGCAAAGCCGAACTTTGTTTTTGTAGAAAAAGTGGCTGTGGATCAGAATACGGGTCTCACCTGGGCGCGCAACGCCAATATGCCGGGTCGTCAGCTCATCTGGCGTGGTGATGATAATGTGTACGAGTACATGAAACGACTGAACGAAACCAATTATGCCGGCTATGCCGACTGGCGGGTCCCCTCCAAAGAGGAGATGGGCAAACTGGTCGAATATGCCAAGTCAATGGGCTATGACCAGGCAAAGATGGACACCTGGCCCTATCAGAAGCTGCGCCAACTGGGTTTTATCGATGTGCGGGATTATGACTACTGGACATCCACCCGCCAGTCGCCCACCGAAATCTGGACCGCCGATATGGCCAGCGGCAGACTTGCCCCGAAACAGGAGAGCAAGCCGTATTATCTCTGGCCGGTGAGGGGTACTTCGCGCTGAATCTCGCCGTAACGAAATAATGATGCCGCACATCAATGCCCCTGCCGGAAAACCTGCAGGGGCATTGATGTGGTAGTCACTAAAATGTTTGCCCGCCAATCTGGTGATGGAGCTGCGTAAAAAACAGTCATTTAGCCAGCCGGCTGTAACATTACTGTAACATTTTTGGTAGGCATTGTCGCTAAACCATGGTATCAATAACCGATTTCAATTTACGGAAAGAAGGAATCAGGGGGCTTATTCATGTTCGGATTAAAACCGAAAGAAGAGAAATTCTTCAAACTTTTCAAAGAGATGACTGAAAACATTATCGAAGGGGCCAAGCTTCTTAAAGATATGCTCGACAATTTTGCATCTCCGCTTGAAAGCCAGCGCAGGATCAAGGACGTGGAGCACAAGGGCGATTTGATAACCCACGAAATCATCAAGACACTGCACAAGACTTTTGTAACCCCCCTTGACCCGGAAGATATATATGCCCTTGCCTCCAAGCTGGATGACATCCTTGACCTGATTGACGCGTCGGCCCAGCGGATCATCATGTACAATGTCGAAGCGATCCCCTCGGAGGCAAAATCCCTCGGCTTCATCATCCTGCAGTCGTGCATTGCGGTCGACAAGGCGGTTGCCATGCTTGGCAAGAAAACCAATGAGCAGATCTTTGAGGCGTGTGTGGAAATTAACTCGCTGGAAAATGAAGCTGATCGTGTCTCACGTGAAGCTATCAGCCGGCTGTTCGATGAAGAGAAGGATCCGATCCAGCTGATTAAATGGAAAGAGATTTTTGAGACGCTCGAAAAATCAACTGACCGCTGTGAAGATGCCTCGAACATTCTTGAAAGCGTGGTGGTAAAGAATGCTTGATACGGGCTTCCTGATGCTCTGCATGGTAATATTTGCGGCGCTGATCTTTGACTATATCAACGGGTTCCATGATACTGCCAATGCCATCGCTACCTGTATCTCGACCCGAGCGCTTTCGGTAAAGTCGGCCATCTTGATGGCTGCAGGACTTAATTTTGTTGGCGCCATGATTTCCACCAAAGTAGCCACGACTATCGGCAAAGGAATTGTGGATGCCTCCAATGTGACCCAGACGGTTGTCCTGGCCGGAGTCATCGGTGCTATTGTCTGGAATCTGATCACCTGGTACTACGGCCTCCCTTCTTCTTCTTCCCATGCCATTATCGGCGGTATCGCCGGGGCGGTGATTGCCCATGCAGGGGTCGCCGCGCTGAAGTTGGCAGGACTCAAAAAGATTGTCATGTCACTGATTTTTTCGCCGATTCTTGGTACTGCCGTTGGTTTTATCTTCATGATAATCCTCTACCGGATTTTTCGTAACAGCTCCCCCAGTATCCTCAATAAATATTTCCGTCGCCTTCAGGTTGCATCAGCCGCCTTGATGGCCTTTTCGCACGGTACCGCAGATGCCCAGAAGTCAATGGGCGTCATTACTATGGCGTTGGTCAGTTATGGCACCATCAAAACCTTTGAAGTGCCCTGGGAGGTCATGGTTGCCTGTGCAACGGCCATGGCACTGGGTACGGCAGCCGGCGGCTGGCGGATCATCAAGACGGTTGGGCGCGATTTTGTCAAGCTGCAGCCGGTGCATGGTTTTTGTGTGGAAACCGCTTCGGCCGGTGTTATTCTCGGGGCTTCGGCCTTCGGCATGCCGACCAGCACCACCCACGTCATCACCTCGACAATCCTGGGGGTCGGTCTTTCCAAAAGGCTTAATGCGGTCAACTGGAATGTTGCAAAACGGATTTTGATCGCATGGGTGCTGACCATTCCCGCCTCCGGGCTGATGGCTTATCTTACCTATCAGGTAATGAATCCGCTCCTTGGCAAGTAATTTGACACGTAGCTTCAAGCATTCGCACTGTACCGTATGTACCGGTCACTTTTCCTCTGATTAGTGGCCTTTTTTTTAACATAATCTGGCACCTCTCAGGGCAATCAACGTCTAATATATTATCCCCCCACATTTCTCTTGACAAATAAATTGGTATTGAGGTACTTATTTGCCTAAATTATAATTTGGAGGGACTTTTTATGGCGACACCTGACGAAATCATAACCCGCACCGCCCCGGCACATCTGATCGACCACAACCTGA
>Ga0194059_1000679_pt1 | contig 15492 bp, 15 predicted proteins | sample SepL6211m_MetaG_FD_163426 | JGI IMG/M metagenome (GOLD analysis project Ga0194059, IMG submission 163426) | Anoxic zone freshwater microbial communities from boreal shield lake in IISD Experimental Lakes Area, Ontario, Canada - Sep2016-L626-11m | ecosystem: Environmental > Aquatic > Freshwater >... | reverse complement strand
CCCGAATATTGGCCGTCACTTCAACAGATAATCTTGAGGCGAGTCGTCGCCCTGTTCCACTTTGACTGGCGACGACAAAAGCCGCTGTACTCATCACGGAATGTTCATTTGATGAGCCTTGGTAATTTACTCGGATTCACAGGGTTCCACTGGAGGCCATTGAATCGACATACGAATATGATTACTTAAACAGAACCATCCGACAATTCTGGGACAATCTGGGAACCAATAGACTGGAATGTATACCAAGTACACCTTGCTAACGCGCCCGTCCGGTCCCTTAAAGAATCCGGTTCATAGCCGGGACCGCGCGCGCCCTGTTTTCAATAATGTACTCAAGGGAGTTGTGCCGAGATTTTGATATGCAAGTTACGGATTAGAAACTGGAGCCAGGCGGCAAAAAAAAACTGATTCAAAAATGCCTCCAGCAATGGAACTGCCGGAAAATTCCACGTACGAAAAATATTTTTGTTCTGCATTTTCAACGTCAAGGCACGGGCTGCGCGGCAAGCCCAAAAAGCTTGCGCGCAACACCAGCGCGCCTATTAGTCTGTTTCGTCTCTTTCTGTCACCCGCCTTTTAGGGCGGTGCCAGCCTTAATCTTTTTCTGATATCGCTACAGATTCCTTCTGATTACGTTACAGAATCAGATTCCGATAATCGCGCCTACGCTGGCGGACGCGGAAGATATATTCCGGCATCAACAATTAACATTGACAGCATGCCGTACCATCACTAAATTCAAGGCATGACAATCAAAACCTCGTTCTACCCAAAACTTGTAGCAGCGTTAGAAAATCAGAAACGCTATGACGATAAAAGTTCTGACGATGCCACCGCCCGAAAAAGTAATCTTTTTCGGAAACTTGGAACTTTAGCCGGTGCTATTTATGATGATGAGCTGACCTTATCTAAAACAGGTTTCAGCCAACCCGACCAAATTCGTGTCTACACGTTCAATCACGATAGCAAATTCTCAATCAGTCCAGCGGAAGTGCTCACATCACCACCAAACACAATAGGCGGAGCAGTAGAAACCGTCTCCGTACCATTCAAACTAAATATTCCCAACCTTAAAAATCCTGAATTCCTTTCCGGTGATATCACATGGTTAGTTGGATACGATATTGAAACTCAATCATACAAAGACGGCGGCCTCAATCCAAAAACGCTGGAAAAAATCGCAAATACACCATCACACTGCGTATCACATCAATGGTACTTTAATTTCCAAGGCATACGGTTCGGCTTCATTTTCCTGACAACGCTTCGTATCTCACAAGCGGAATTTGTTGAATTCCTGCGCGGAGTCATTCCCGACATCCGAAATCCAGAGATACTAAAAACAGTCAAGGTCTATGCACATTTTTCAGTGTACGAGAGCGGCTGGATGTATGCGTCACCAGACAAATCAAAACCTGAAACGAAAAAGAAATCCGGCGCTAAAAAGAAAGCTCCGTTTACGCTATTGATCAACGAACGTAACGATGAATGGCATGGCAACACCGAACTTCGCAGCTATCCAAAACCAGCAACACGCACCCCCAAAACCGGCAAAGTTCGCATAGCAAAAGGGAAAGACCCTGTAATCAAATTAGAATTCGGCGATTCTCGCAAACTCCAAGCGGGCAGTCTTGAGAAACTCGGTGAAACGATAGGAATTGAAAAGAAAGAACTGCCTGTCGGAATAATAGAAAAAATGGCTGATTTCCTCAAATCCAATCCAAAAACCTTCTGCGAATACGCAATAATGGACTCAGTGATAACAGCTGAAGCCCACTTGCATTTCTTTCACAAGTACAAAACGACAATGCTACAACCTGAGGAACGTGTGGATGCCAAAGACCACATGCGTATGCCTGGCTATAGTAATGATTATTTTCGCGGATTATATAAAAAGCAGTACGGTGACAACTGGAAGAAGTATCTTGGTTATGATGGCAGTACAATGACTCTGGCACATAGAGCGTTCGTTCAATTCTACCACGGCGGTCGCAACGATGTGTTAAGTGTCGGCCCTCGCGATGAGGCTCATTATCTCGACCTGCATTCCGCTTACCTTACCGCTGTTGCAATGCTCGATGACTACGATTTCAGCCGAGTAATCGTCACATCCGGTGCAAAAGCAGAAAAACGCTTAGATGAACTTTACGCTGACGGCCCTTTTCAAGTCGTCGGGATTGAATGCTCTTTCCGCTTTAATGATAAGGGAAAACCTATATTCCCTGTTCGGATTGATGAAGCCGAATCCCTTCCAGGTGTGCGGATAAACTTCAACTCTGACGGCATCATCTACCCCAAAAGCGGCAAATCTAATCTGACCATGCCGGAATACTGGGTTGCCTGTAAAAATGACCTCATAGAAAAAATAATTGTCCATCGAGTTATTGAATTTGTAAAGGTTGTAGATCCAGTTACTCATACACCAACTCACTGGTTTTCTGATGAAATACTGCGACTCTTGAAACTGCGAAAAGACAGCAAAGATGCCGATAAACTTTTCATTAAAAATATTTTAAATTTTTTCTATGGCAAGACATCTCAGGGAGTTAAAGCTTCTGCTGCAACGATAAAAGCGCACAATTTTGACAAGTTTGTAAACGTCTCTTCAATGACGTGCTATCCGTTGGCATCCTATATCACGGGTTTTTGTAGAGCGAACGTCGGAAGCCTTCTTCAACATAACGATTGCTATGGAATCACCACGGACGGATTCATTACACCGGTGTCACGTAAAAAGCTGGTGATAAAAGATGATGATATTTGTGACCGCGTGCAGAAAAAGCTCACTGCTGGCGGCTTCAACAAAGACTTCATCGGTTGTGATGCGTCCGGGTATAAATCGCTCTTTCTAAAAACTCGCGGTTATCTTCTTGCCGGAAATATACCTTCCGCTGAGAATGATCTGTTTGTAAAACCTCCATCCGTACTGAAACTAAAAACTATGAAACCCGGTGAATTGGCTATTCAGGCGGTAAGCTCTTTCACAAGGCTAAATAAAATGGCGGCCATGGGAGCCAAAGTCTATAAAGATTCCTCCCCCGATCCGGTTAAAGATTTTCTGGAAATCCTTAAAAAGGGCTATTCCGATAAATCATATTTTGTGAAGCTCAATAAAATTCGCGAAGAACAAAAAGCTGACCCAACTGTTGTCACAGAAAAACGTATCGCCAGCAACGTCAAAACGGATATGACGTTTGACATGAAACACCTACCCATCAACCCGACCACCAAAGATTTCGTTTGGCACGGCATTCCATATCAATTCGTTTCATTTGAAACAGAACCTCTCGACACCTCAACCGACTACCATATTCTACGCGCATTGCGTAAGCGTGACCGCGTGAAAGACATACCCAAAACCCTTTTAGATGCCGATTACCCTTTCCAGGTTTTGACGGAATACAGCGACCAAGAAATACCAGCGGACGTGCTATTAGCGGCACAAACTACCCCAGCGGCAACCGCTACCGCACCACAAAAGAAAGTTAAAACAAAGATAATCAACGGTATGAAAATGCCTCAAACAATAGCATTCAACCTGAAATCTGATTTTAAATTGCTAATTGAAAATCAACGCAACGGCAAAGCAATACCGACATATATGGAACAACCCGATTATCTGGAGATGCTTGCAAAATTTGATGATTACCGGACAGGTGAAGATTCGTTACAGCTAACAAATGATGCTATAAGCGATGATGAAGTTGAAAACATCCCTCATGAGATTGAAGATGTTATCTATGACGATATCAACGATGATTAATGGGCGGTGGTTGGCGGTTGAGGCTCTGCGGTGGTAAACTCCCAAGACGTCCAGTTTACTCGTTAGCACCCGTAAGAAGCTGTAATTGCATTATTATTTTGCTAAATTTATTTCTCCCTTATATTTATGGGTAGACGAATAAAATCTGAATGACGAAATCAGAACAGCCGCCTAACAACACAAGGGCTGTTTCAGAGATCGTTCGACACATCACACAATAGTGATCATATCACGACCAAACAGAATCATTTCTGAGTGATTCAGGTGCTTCCAATATTTATTCGTTCACCCATAAATATATGTGGCAAATAAATTTGCTGCATATATTTAACGGATTCAGCATGTTACACGCTATAATCAGTAAACGCTACTGGCTGGCTGTTTACGCTGAACGGGAAGCAGCATTCAATCAATGCGGGGGATGCAATTGCTGCCACTCATGAGGGATGCGGGGCTTGCAGCTAATATCAGGGCGGGGGATGCGAAGGCTGGCGCGTGGAGGGAGATTATAAATGTGGAGGGATGTTCTCCACGGCCTCCATTACTGAGACAAGACTGGCTGAGTCTAATCTGTAAGTGGATTCAAAGCAGAATTTTCTGCTGACGAACTTTAATTTGCAATGCGTTGATTATGCCTTTTTTCAGTTCGTCTAAGCTCCCAAGCAACCACTGCAAGCCTTGTGACGTTTTGATAATCTCAAGTAACTTTTGTAAGTTTTGTGCACGTTCTTGATTTTGGTTGAGTTGCTGCTGTAAAAAATCGCTGATTTGATGGACTGTCCATTTGTGCTTTTGATGGTACGCAAGTTTTGTCAGCTCAATTGTAATCTCCAAAAAATCAGAGCCGTACTTATGGTATCCTACTGCAACACTCTTCGGTATTTTCAGCTTAGTCTTGGCAAAGAGGTTTCTATACTCTGTCGGTTCCAAATTTAAGTTGCCTTGGCTTAGGGTGACATGATCGGGGATATTGCATGGTAGCACAAACAAATATTTACCGAGTGGTGTGCGACTGTATTTCATTATACTGAGCAAGCTTTCCATGTGCTGTACTGTTAAAACTATATTGGTTTCTTCAGGCATGATTGGTGTAACAGCTTGTATTGGTAAAGCACTGTGAATTTCTTCTGCCACTTGTTTCGGTTGCGAGTCCCAGGATTCTTGAGGATAAAACTCTTCAAGAAGAACGACAAATCGATTTAAATCGGTTATTGCGTGTTCGTAGATCAGTGTAGTGTGTTTTTTACGATATGCTGATTTTTTTAGTTCTGAGACAGATTTTGTCATCCCACTTGCGCATGCTGATTCGTGAATGTCTTTTGGTGTAAAACTATTATCAAAAATGCTTGCGGTTGCTGGCAGGGTGTTGTTGTGGTAAATGAAGATATTTGTTAGCCTCGGTGGTGTAGCTTCAACGTTCAGCGCGTATAAGAGACCGGCAACTGAGTCGTGAATTGGTTTACCACAAATGTAACAGATCATTTTAACGTCCGGTGTATGCTTTTATTAAATGTCGGCTTACTAATCGACTGGTTCCAGATACCGTATCAGTTTTTTATGCTTCTTCGCATATTCCAGCTCACCGCTGGTGCTCTTACCAATGCGTCCGCCTACATTCAAAATCAATACTTCATCAGCTAAATCAATTTTCCGTCGGTGCAGCTCGTCAAACATTTTCAAAGTGTCGTCGCTAAAATCAATGCTGTCTGCTTGACCGAAAGTGCCTGGTGCGAGGACGATCCTATAGGCAAGCGTTTCTTCCGCTGTCACTTTTTCAAATACGTCCTTGTACTTGGTTGAACCGCACAAACAAACTATTGTGGGTCGCATGTGGGTATCGGTTGTCATAAAAGCACCTATCTGGCATTTGCTGTCAAATTATTAAATGATGATAATCGATTTCTTGATTATTTTTACCAATGAATCTCCTGCTAAACGGGAAAACCTTGGTTTGTCGATCAGTATCTTTGGTATAATAAATTTAATGTTACTATTTACAAATCTTACGCTGTATTGGTTTACTGAATGAGTTTCAACTACAAGCTCAGTTGACTGTCTATTCTTACGATAATATTGATATTCAGCGACAAAATCTAACAGTTCTTGAAATACGATGATTGTTTTCTTGTCAGCTTCCATTTTATTTGCGGGAGGTGTTGGTGTGCTCAGAGCGTGGTAGTGTCTAATTCTTCCAATGGTATTTGCTGCTGCTGATCGAGGTAGAACCTGATAACATTTTTCAATTAAAACCAGCATATCAGCAGTATTTCCGGTTAAAATGCCAATTTCACATGTCTTGCCGCTCACTAATCCGGTAAATTGCGATCCATGCTTAAAGGTTTTATGAAATTGTGCAGTGCATTGCTGTGGAGTTTTATTTATCGTAGTTGTGTATTTTGGAGCGTATTGGTAACTATGGTATTGAAATAAATCCAACACGGTTGGAGTTGGAGTCGTCAAATCGATTACATATACAATACTTGAACGATCCTCTGCTATAGGTATTGCGGGGGAACGGCACAAAGCGCAGCAGAAACCTCCATTTTGCCAGGTTGGTGATGTTGTTGGAGTAGTTGGTGCTTGAGTTTTCTTAGGTTTGAGTGCCATTGACTTCCCCTCTTTGATTTGGAATACCACTGAATATCAGTAGCCTGTATTCTATGAAGATATATTTGTCGGAAGCTAACAGAGGCACTACGTGTCGTCAAGCAAAATACTGTTTTATTGATACCCAAGACGTGGAGGGTGGGGGTGTTTAGTCAGTGTCGATCCTGCAACGATTTGACAATGCCGTTAAAGACTTGATACGCAATTTTCTGATTTTCCTCATCTAACTGCTTCATCATTTCCTCAATACTCAAAATACGAGTTTCTTTGTCGGCCAAGTGGATGAAATCAAAAATGTCTCTTAAAGGTATTTGTAAAGCTTGCGAGATTTTTTCTAGCCGTTCAACGGTAGGGAAACTCTTGCCAAGCTCCAACCTGCTTACGTGTTTTTGCTCAACGTCGATCAATTCTGCGAATTGATCTTGTGTTAACCCTCTAATTTTACGCAACTCTCTTATTCTTTCACCCAAAAGCATTTTGGTCGTCTTCATTAAAGCCCCTCCGCTGGTTGATTCTATTTTAACCAGCAGAAAGAGTGAACTTCTTGAGGTAGGCTATTGATATTGTATTTAGCCTATGCTATAGGATATGTGTCTTTTGATATGGGCTATTATGCCTCATTATACTGGTTTTAATGAAGATACCAAGTCTTAGATGTAATCAAGTTGGGCGTTTTGATGAGTCCACCCGATGAAAGCTTGACGAGCCTCGTGCTCATATTTTGTTATACAGGAGGCAACACATGCAACAGGACAAAATTGATATGTTTATGGCTGTAAACAGCAAGCATTTCGCCAGCGATAAAGTTTTTGAAATTAAAAGCCGTCTTGAAAAAATTGATGATAACAAACTTATCATGCTGCAATCATTGGGTTACAAAGATCCAACTACACTGCTGTTAATTGCATTGTTTGCAGGATCTCTTGGTGTAGATAGATTTATGCTTGGACAGACGGGACTTGGAGTACTAAAGCTAGTCACCATGGGTGGTCTTTTTGTATGGGCACTTATCGATGTCTTTACTGCAGGTTCGCGTGCAAAAGAATATAATTATCAAGAATTTAATAAGATTGCCTTTTAATGACTACGGATAAAATTCCACGTTACTTGCTGTGGGGTTGTGTTTAAATAGCACTAAATCAAACAACTAACAAAACAGGTTTTATATGGCTCTTGTTGATGTTGTAAAATGGGACGCAGGCGATGAAGCCTACGCTTGGAAATTTCCTTCTCAAGAATTAAGTACCTGGACTCAACTGATCGTATCTGAATCCCAGGAAGCGGTACTGCTGAGTGGTGGCGTTATGGACGGCCCTTTCGGACCGGGTCGTCATACGCTCTCTACGGCTAATATTCCGGTACTCGTCAATCTGATGAAACTCCCCTTTGGCGGTAAGTCCCCTTTTACTGCTGAGGTTTGGTTTGTCAACCGTTCCATACCACTTGACATCAAGTGGGGTACTTCTGATCCGATCCAGGTGCAAGACCCAAAATACGATATTATGCTTCCTGTGCGGGCTTTTGGCCAGTTTGCCGTTCAGATAACTGACACTAAGGTGTTCCTAAAAAAGATGGTAGGCACTATGCCATCATTTGATCGTCAGAAATTGGTATCGTATTTCAGGGGACTGATGCTTACACGGGTTAAAGATTGCATTGCGCGGCATATCGTGAAAGAAAAAATTTCTATTCTTGAAATTGCCGCCTCCATGAATAGCATCTCCAGTACACTGCAAAATGAGATGGACAGTGACATGGTTCAGTTTGGCTTGCATCTGGTAAATTTCTACGTCAACTCCATCAATACTCCGGAAGATGATCCAGCTGTAGAAAAGCTTAAGACGGCTCTGGCGAAAAAAGCCGAAATGAACATAATTGGTTACACTTACCAACAGGAACGATCCTTTGACACGGTTCAGACTGCCGCTGGTAATGAAGGGGCTGCATCAAGCTCTCTGATGAATGCTGGAATGGGGCTTGGCATGGGAGCGGGAATGGGTGGCGCTTTTGGCGGTATGATGGGAGCCATGACTCAGAATATGCAGCCGCAGACCATGACGCAGCAAGTGCAAACTTGCCAAAAATGTCATACTCAAAATCCGGTTGGTGCAAAGTTCTGTTCTGGGTGCGGTGGGCCTGTCGCTGGCCAGGCTTCTAGTAGTATGATGACCTGTGATAAATGCGGAACAAAAGCTACAAAAGGTTCAAAGTTCTGTCCAAATTGTGCAGATCCGTTTTTCTGCTGCCCTTCTTGTGGTGAAGATAATCCAGCTGGTGTCAGTAAATGCTTGAATTGCAGTGCTGCGTTGCCGGTTAAATGTAGCAACTGCGGCAACGATGTAGCAGGAGGGACTAAGTTTTGCCCTCATTGTGGTAAGTCTCTTGTTAAAAATTGTTCCAAATGTTCTATGGAACTATCACCCGAAGTTAAATACTGCCCCAACTGTGGGAATGCCGCCGAGTAGAACTATGTATGCTACATCGATTGTCGGAATAGGAAATATGCAATGAACACTGGCAAGTTAATATTAGTGGTTGGCTGGCTGATATGCGGATTATTTGCATTGACTGCCGTTGTCGGACCATTCACTGACAATAGTAATGATGGTATAGGCTCAATAATTGCGACTGAAATTGCGTGTATTGCATTTGCCATAGGTGGATATTTTTTGAGCCGATACGGTAAAAAGCTGCAAGAGCCCGCTTTACGGGCACAAAAATATATTGAAATGATTGTCATTCGTGAGATGTCATCCATAGATAATATCGCTTCCGAATTGGGATTAAGTGATCTGAACCAGGTCATGAATGAAATCCAGCAAACCATTTATACAAACCATCTAAGCGGATATTCCGTTGACCGGCAATTGCGGATTATTAGCCGTTCACGCACACAGGAAAAGAAGCAGTCCTCGGCAAATATCCAGCTGCTCTCGTTCAAATGTGCTGCCTGTGGCGCAAACAACGAAGGAGTTTCAGCATCGGGGGCAGTACGTTGCGAATACTGCGAAGCACCGGCTAAGCTGTAGTTGCAAAACTTAATTGATAGTTATTGGGGAGCAATTTATGAAAAATAGTCCGTACGGTTTTGTTGTTATAATGCTTCTGATGCTGGCGCTGTTTATGACTTTACCTGCTTGCAAGAAGAAAGCTGGTTCCACTCCAAGTAAAGGGACTGAAGCTTCGCAACAAACACAAAAGAGTAAAGCGCCATCTCTTGATGAGGCACAGACATTTTTGAAAAAATGGGCTGAATTGCAATCGAATAAAGATGTAAGTGCTTATCTTGCGATGTACGCTACTGAGTTCACCGGCATAAAACGCACTACCAGCGGTAAGATAACCAACTACAATTTCCAACAGTGGGCGCAGGACAGGAGTAAGATGTATGAAAAAGCTAAATCTCTTTCTGTTATTGCTGAGGATGTTAAAGTAACCGGCTCGGATGAAGCAATTGGTGTCACTACGCTTGAGTTTATGCAGTATTACACAAGTTTGAAATACTGCGATAAAGGTCGTAAAATTATGAAAATTAAGCGTGATGGTAACGACCTCAAAATTATTAATGAGGAGCTGCTATTTTCGCAGAAGACAGTTAACGAAACAGTGAAAGACAAACAAACTGTGGTAACCGGTTTTGGTGACATGTCTGAATCTGGAGATAGTTTGGTGTTCTACACACAGCACGGCGAGTTTTATATTTACACTGCTGGCGGCACTCAGAACATGGATAAGGCCGATCTGCTTGATAAATCTATGAAGAACAAAACACCTGTGATCATAACTGCAGAAAGCGGTTTGGTATCAGAAGTCAAGGCAGGAAAGTAATCTTACCACCGACTGACTCCGATTGAAATATTGCAATTGCAAAGGCATGGTACTGATTCAAGTACCATGCCTTTTTTGTGTAGGTAATTAAGTTACAAATACCACATGTTGCAAATACACATTGACAGCGTTCCAAACCGCAACTAGAATTATCAATGTAACTGCTGAAAGAGTTATTGAAAAATAGGGAAGTGAATTATGAAATATCCATTCCACACACAATCTAAGCCTGCCGTCGGTGAATCCGGTAGAAAGATTATTGAGGCTGTCAGAGACTGCAAGCCGATTGTGAATGCAGCTGCACAGGCAACTATTTACAGAATCGTCGAGAAAAGAAAGGTTGTGGCGAGTGCCACCACGTGCCGGGAAGTTTGATAGCGTCACCTTTCTAACGGAAAATGTTGAACAATTAACCCCTGAACTGGAGACTGGACAGGGGTTTCGTTGTTCAAGGCCTGAATTCAACACATTCTGGCGTAAAGGCCGTGTGCAACGCGAAGTCATGGCCTCCGTCTGTCGTTGCTGGATCATTCGTCACAATGATGCCCTTGCCGGATATATAACCTTGCTGGCGGATAAACTTTCAGCATCAGATGGCCCACTGCTGGCAAGTGAAAATATCCAGTACGAAACCTTTCCAGCCGTTAAAATTGGGTTGTTAGCCGCTGACGAACGAGCGAAAGGTGCTGGTGCCTGCCTGATTGATTGGGCATTGGAATTCATCGCTACCGAGATTGCCCAGAAATTAGGGGTACGATTTGTAACGGTTGATGCTCTCTATGATCCTGATACCGACTATGACGTTTCAGAATATTATAGACGGTGGGGGTTTGAGTACGCCTATCCTGATGAACCATTACCACCACCAGAAGGATTCAGAACGTTGTACCTTGATCTGTTGCCGTTTATTGAGGCGTTGAAGTAAATCAAGTACTCTTACATGTATTCACAGTTCACAGAACCATAGAGCACAGTTTATAAATTTACAATTGTAGCGTCAGACTTCCATAAGGCCGGTTTGTAATTTGCGGACTTTGGAAGGGCCTCGTTTATAACCGCTTCATCAAATCAGCGAAGAAACGGGTAGACGCAATAAACAGTTTGTAAGTGTGAGCGCTACAGAATCGCTTCAATCCCTTTGCGGTGAATAACATTCAATAGCATGAGCGCTGCACCTGTCGGGCGTTTAGCTCCACGTTCCAATTGAGATATGTAACCTACTGTCACATTGAGACAGTGCGCGAATACTGATTGGCTCATATGTGTTTGTTCGCGTATCTTGCGGATTTCTTCAGCCGACAGCGGCTCAATCTCTGGTTTCTTTGCTCCCAAGTGCCGCATGGTGATTTTTTCGTAAGCATCGTTTCCCAGAATTCCGATACTGTGCATGTCGTTAGCAGTTTCAAGCAGTGCTTGTGTCAATGGGCTATTTTTATTTGCTTTTGTTGTCATCGTTCATCTCCTCCAAAATACCTTCTATAATGGCGTGGTCTAGCTCTTCCGGTTGTGCCGCAAGCCATGCCGCACCGATCTCCCGTAGTGTTGCCAACTCATCTTCGTCAATATTGCCCCTATCATTTTTAGCAATACCGTACATGAAAACTGCACGATTTCCAGAGCGGTAAGCAATCAACATCCGATAGCCACCGGAGCGCCCCTGTCCCGTCCGCGCCACCCGCTGCTTGATTACCCCACCACCTAAGTCAGCATCGATAAGACCCCGCTCGGCACGTTCAATAGCATCACGCAAACCATGATCGCTAATGTGCTCTTGTCGTACATACCGGACAAACCACTTTGTTTTGAATATCCGCACAACTGCAAAATCCGGAGTACACTGGACACCCAATCCGGAATTAACTGGACAGTCCGTCCGGTTTTGACTGGACACTGAATCCGGAACTGACTGGACACCCAATCCGGTTTCGGGTGGACAGCGAATCCGGTTTTAACTGGACACTTTTTTACGATTTCCGGATTTGGTGTCCAGTTGATTTCGGACTAATTTCTTCTCACCTTCCTGTCATATCCCACGTACCATCCCCGGAAAATTCCGGAGGTCATGGACATGAAAGGCAGGAAGAAATCAATGCGTACTGTTCGAGAAATATTAAGGCTGTATTTTGAGCATGACCTGAGCCAGCGAGCCATTGCCAGAGCTTGTGCGGTCTCCCCCACAACCGTTGGTGAGCATCTGGAACGAATCCGGCAGACAGATCTTGACTGGTCTGCTGTTGCCGCCCTTGACGACAGCTCTTTGAAAACTGTTCTGTTCCCTTCAGACGCTGTTCCTTTAGCCCGCAAGGTAATGCCCGACTTCGACTATCTCAGAGCTGAGATGAAACGCAAAGGGGTCACCCTGCAACTTCTCTGGGAGGAGTACCGTGCCATCCATCCCGATGGTTACAGCCGCACCCAGTTTTTTGACCTCTATCGTCGGCACGGCAAAACCATCGAGCCGGTCATGCGCTTTGAACACAAGGCGGGTGAAAAACTGTTTGTTGACTTCTCCGGAGATACTCCGGCCTATGTTGACCGGGAGACCGGAGAACTGATCTCCGTCGAGCTTTTTGTAGCGGTCATTGGCGCCAGTTCCCGCACCTACGCCCTGGCGGTTGCCAGCCAGCAGATACCGGACTGGAGCAGAGCACACATAGGCGCTTTCGAGTATTACGGCGGTGTGCCGGAAGTCATTGTCCCTGATCAGCTTAAATCTGGGGTCAAGACCAGCTGCCGCTATGATCCGGAAATCAATCCCGTCTATTCCGAATTATGCGCCCACTATGGTGTAGTAGTCATCCCTGCCCGTCCTCTTGAACCACGTGACAAAGCCAAGGTTGAAAACGGTGTCTTAAATGCCCAGCGCAGGATACTGGGTACTTTACGCAACCGCACTTTCTTCTCCTTGACTGAAATCAACGACGCTATTGCAGTAGAACTTGAGAAACTGAACAACCGGCCAATGCAGGGTCTTGGCAAGTCCAGAAACGAACTCTTTGCCGAGATTGACAAACCTGCGCTCAAGGCACTGCCTCAAGAGCGTTTCCAGATCCGTGAGTGGAAGAAAGCCAAGGTCAATATCGACTATCACATTACGGTACAGGGATCCTGGTACAGTGTCCCCTATACCCTGATTGGCAAAGAGGTGGAGGTCTGCCTGACCATCTCCACTGTTGAGGTACTCCATAACGGCAAGCGGGTAGCCTCCCATCTGCGTACCCACAAGAAGGGGTTCTATGTCACCGCAGATGAGCACCGTCCACACAGCCACAAGGAACACCTTGAATGGACACCTTCGAGGATGAAGCACTGGGGTGAAAGCATAGGCCCGCAGACCGGCGCCATGATTGAGGCCATCATCAAAACCGTTGTTCATCCCGAGCATGCCTATCGCAGATGCCTGGGGCTGTTACGCCTTGCCAAGAAGTGTGGCAATGAGCGGCTGGAGCTGGCCTGTAGCAGGGCAATTAAACTAAGGGCTATCGGCTATCAATGTGTCAAAAACATCCTGGACAAGGGGCTTGAGCGAACTGAACTACAGCTTGAACCCGAAGAACTGCAACTTCCTCTTCAGCACGATAACATCAGGGGAAGCAGTTACTATGCAGGGGGTGCCACATGATGCTGGAGCACACCCTTTCCAAGCTGAATGTCCTCAAACTGCATGGTATGGCAGAAGGCTTGACGGAACAGAACCAGAGCGCCATGTACACGGAGCTTCCCTTTAATGACCGACTGGGCCTGCTGGTTGACCGTGAAATTACGGTACGTGACAACCGGAGATTGACCAATCTGTTGCGGGGGGCCAAACTTCGTTACAGCAATGCCTGCGGTGAGGAGATTGACTTCAGGACGCCAAGAGGACTCAGTAAAGAGGTCATCCTTTCGCTGATGCAGAACAACTGGATCAAGGAAAAACAGAACGTGATCATCACCGGCCCCAGCGGCAGTGGCAAGACCTTCATCGCCTGCACCCTTGCCAACAGCGCCTGTAGGAGTGGTTACAGTGCCTTCTACATACGGCTGCCGAGACTACTTCAGGAGATGAACATAGCCAGGGGGGACGGCAGTTATGGCAAGCAGCTTACCAGGCTGGCCAGATATAGCCTGCTGGTGATTGATGACTGGGGGCTGGCAAAGCTTGTAGACAAAGAACGCCGGGACATTCTGGAAGTGCTGGAAGACCGGCACGGTATAAGTTCTACCGTCATCTCAAGCCAGATCCCTCTGGACAGATGGCATGACACCATCGGCGATCCGACCATAGCAGATGCCGTGCTCGACCGACTGGTACACAATGCCCATATGATCACGATGAATATGAAGGCTGAATCAATGCGAAAACTGATGTCAAAGAGCAGGTGAACTGGACACTGCAAAAACAAAAAAACGACAGGAAGAAAAGAGAGAAATCACTGTCCAGTTAAAACCGGATTAGGTGTCCAGTCAGTTCCGGATTTGCTGTCCAGTTAAAACCGGATTCACTGTCCAGATAAAACGGATTGCGCACACAACCCCTCCAATGTTACACAGAAACTATAACACTATGAATCATACATATCAATCCACTTTTTATTCTGGTTAGCTGTCTGTTAGTGCGTTAACTCATTGAATTATAAACATATTATAATGAAAATATAAACATTATTGCCTGTACTGTTTTGCTGCAATCGTATAGATTGAATATAGGTTAACTACTTGAATAAAGGAGATATTTATGAAAAAAGAAGCCGTTAAAAACCAGAAGAAAGAAGTTAAGCCAGCAGTGAATGTTAAGCGTAATCCAGGCAAAAAAGGCAATGTGAAAAAGACCGGTGGTACTGTTAAAAAAGTCGCTGTAGAAATGGAACAGCCACCAGAACAGCAATTGGCAGACTCCGCGATTGTTCCACCCGTATCGGAAACAGACGTTCGCAAGGATAACGTGGTACAGATTGAAGTTGCCGCCGTAGAACCTCCTGGAATCACAGAACAGCCTCTGGAACCTCAAAAGGCGGATACAGTTACAGTTACTATTCCCAAGGAGTCAAAAGTCTTAAGAGAGCGCTTAGGGCTTATCGGGTACATCACCGAAACATTAAAATTTTCTTGTCCTATTGAGATTCTCGGTTGCAAGGCTGAAGGTGTTGTGTTTGCACGACAGATCGAGGGAGTTCCGATTGACAGGATACTTTTGCATGTAACTCTCGTCAGTGCAACCGGTAAGCATTCCATCGTGTCGTCACGCAAAAAAGTTCCTCAGCCAGAATGGCAAGCATTAACCGAAGCCCTTACCGGAATGTCGATTACCT
>Ga0194059_1000677_pt1 | contig 15496 bp, 16 predicted proteins | sample SepL6211m_MetaG_FD_163426 | JGI IMG/M metagenome (GOLD analysis project Ga0194059, IMG submission 163426) | Anoxic zone freshwater microbial communities from boreal shield lake in IISD Experimental Lakes Area, Ontario, Canada - Sep2016-L626-11m | ecosystem: Environmental > Aquatic > Freshwater >... | reverse complement strand
GCCAACTACACGGAACTTTCAATACTGTTGACGAAGCAGATAGCACCGGAATTTCTGGAGTACGGCCTTGATGTCACCAAACTGCTGATAGAGAATATCTCACTCCCGCTGGAGGTTGAAGCAGCACTGGACAAGAAGAGCAGCATGGGCATTATCGGCAACCTGGATAATTTTGCCAAATTTCAGGCAGCCAACGCCATGGAAGCCGCAGCAAAAAATCCGGGCGGCGATGCCTCGGCAGGGGTTGGTATGGGTATGGGCTTTGCAATGGCGAACCAACTGGGTAAAGTATTGACAAGCCCACAGGAACCGGCAACGGGAGCGCCACCACTGTTACCGGTGGAGGCATATTTCATCGGCAGGGACGGCACGAAGACAGGCCCGTTTGACATTCAGACCATCAACGGCAACATTCACGCAGGTACGGTTACCGGAGAGACACTGCTCTGGAAACAGGGTATGACTGGATGGGAAAAAGCGGCAACATTCGTTGAATTCAAAATACTCTTTGAGGCAACACCGCCTCCGCTGCCAAAATAAAGCACCAAGGGGCCACCGTGGCAAACTGCACCAACTGTTCAGCTCCGCTTCCACCAGATTCAATTCAATGCACATATTGCGGCAGCCGCAATGATACCGATCTTGCCGGTGTTCACTATTTCACGACCCACGAGCTTGAGTCAGAGCGTATCTGCCCACGCTGCACTGTCCCTCTGCTGACAATCGATCTGAATATCAACGGCAGATTTCTGATTGAGCGCTGCGACCAGTGCCTGGGGCTCTTCTTTGATCCGAATGAGCTGGAAGCAGTGCTGGAGGCGACTGTCGCAAATGTGTTCAGCATCGACAGAAAGCAGCTTGACAGCATCAATGCTCTGAAGAGGAGCGATTTCAGTGTCTGTTACATAAAATGCCCCGTCTGCAGTTCGATCATGAACCGGGTCAATTTTGGCGTCAAAAGCGGCGTTATCGTCGATCGTTGCCGCGAGCATGGTGTCTGGCTTGATGGTGGAGAGCTGCGTCATCTATTTGAGTGGATGAAGGCGGGGGGCAAGCTGCTGCAGCAGGAGCGGGCCGAAGAGCAGAGGAAAATCGAAACTCGGGAACTGGAGCGGGAAAAACGTAAACTTCAGGCACAAGCTTCAACGGGAGGTTCAAGTTCCTATGAATTGAGCTTTGATCTGTTCGGCGGCGCGTTGCGGAAGTCAGACCCGGACCTGTTTGACATCGTCGTAAAAGCGGTCAGATTTTTTGTGAAATAGTCAGTCACAGCATCACCCATTCAGGAGCTTCACCGTTGCCCTTCCATCTTCGAAGTAATCAATTATATTCAGGCAGCCGTAGTTCTGTTCGATATTAAACATCCCCGCCAGCGGTGCGCCGATGGCATTGAGCAGTACGATACGGTTGACTCCGCCATGCGCTACCACCAGCACCTCCTCACCTTTATGGCGCTCCACAATTTGAGTGATAACCGGCATGACCCGCGCTTCAACATCGAGCAGGTTTTCTCCCTGCGGCACCCGGTAGTTGACCAGATCGGCCAACCGTGCCCGCCAACCATCCGGCCACTCTGTTTTGATCTCCTGCCAGGCTAATCCCTCCCAGACGCCGATATTCAACTCACGCAGTTCACGATGGGCAATCGGATCGACACCGAGCACCTCACAGATTATCGTTGCGCCGGTTGTGCAGCGGGTAAGGTCACTCGTATAACAGGCAGCAATGTGTTTATCGGCCAGACGCTCTTTCAGGAGATGATACTGTTCAACTCCGAACTCTGTCAGAGCAACGTCGGTCTGGCCGTTATAACGCGGCTCATCAAAACCGGCCACCTGGCCGTGGCGAATGAGATAAATGCGGGTATGGGGTGTCATGTTTAAAGGAGAACCTCCAGTAGGCGCACACCATTAATAATGCGCAGGATGTAGACAGAATCTGTTGAAATGCGGAAAACAGTCCAGTACTGGCCATGTATCAAATGTAGGAAAATGTTTAACGGATTCCTATTCAACATCTCCGACGTTTCGCCTGACCCCCATCAGGTACGCCACTACAAATTCTTCCAGATTGCCATCAAGGACGGAATCGGGGTTGCCCGATTCTACGCCGGTGCGTAAATCTTTCACCATCTTGTACGGATGCAGCACGTAGGAGCGAATCTGACTCCCCCAACCGATCTCTTTCTTTTCGGCAGCAATTTCTGACGCCTTGTCCTTGCGCTCTTCGACTTCACGCTCGTACAGTTTCGCCCGCAGCACTTTCATGGCGGTGCCCCGGTTTGAAATCTGACTCCGCTCAGACTGACAGGCCACAATGATACCCGATGGAATATGGGTAATACGGACCGCCGAGTCGGTCGTATTCACATGCTGACCACCGGCGCCACCGGAGCGGAAGGTGTCCACCTTCAAGTCGCTGTCGCTGATTTTGATCTCGATATCGTCCTCTTCAATTTCAGGAAAGGCGTACATCGAGGCGAAAGATGTGTGGCGGCGGGCATTGCTGTCAAAGGGCGAGATGCGCACGAGGCGATGAATTCCGGCTTCCGCTCTCAGGTAGCCGTAGGCATATTCACCGCTGACGTTGAACGTTGCTGATTTGAGCCCGGCTTCATCACCGGCCAGATATTCCGTAATGACGGTCTTCCACCCCTTTTTCTCGCAGTAGCGGAGGTACATGCGCAGGATCATTTCGGCCCAGTCCTGAGATTCGGTGCCGCCTGCTCCCGGATTTATGGTGATGAAACAGGAGTTACGGTCGTGTGGGCCGGAGAGCATCCGCTGGAATTCGGCCGCCTCGACTTCCCGTGTCAACCGGGCGGCCATGCTGCCTACCTCCGCAAGAGTGTCAGCATCTTGCGCCTCTTCTCCCAGCTCTATCATCACGCGAACATCTTCCGCCTGCCGCACCAACCCGTCCCACATCTGGACAATTTTTTCCAGTGTCGTCCGTTTTTTTATGATTTCCTGGGATTTTTTGGTGTCATCCCAGAATCCGGGAACGGCCATGATTGATTCGATCTCCATGATCGTTTCCCGTTTGGCATCGGCGTCAAAGCGCCCCCCGAAGCTTGGCGATCCGCTCTTCACAATCAGTCAATGTAGCTGTTTCTTCTCGGTACATGGGGAACTCTCCTTAGTTTTTCGTTTGATCCAGGCGAACAGTGCTATCCCGGCGGTCAAAAATACACAAAGCCAGGCCGGGGCGTCTCCGATCGTGAGGTAGAGTGATGTACCGCTCCCCGGCTTAATTTCACCGGTGCGATACGCTTCGACGAACAGTCCGGTCATAGTGCTGATATGGCCGTTGTGGTCAACAATTGCAGTTACTCCGGTGTTTGCGGCACGGATCAGCGGCGTGCGGGTCTCGACTGCCCGGAAGGTCGAGATGGCCAGATGTTGATAGGGGGCCGAAGAGCGCCCGAACCAGGCGTCGTTGGTAATCGCCACCAGGACGCGGGCACCGGCCTGGACGTATTGGCGGGCCAACTCCGGAAAGATGACTTCGTAACAGACCTGAACACCAAGTTTCGTGTTCCCCATATCCAGGGGAACCGCTCTCTCGCCGGGAGAGAAGTCACCAATCCCGACGACTAGCTTGTTGATGAAGGACAGATAACGCCCGAGTGGTATGTATTCGCCAAGCGGTACCAGGTGGAGTTTGTCTGCACGTCCAAGTGTCTCTCCCTGAGGGGATAGCAAAAATGCGCTGTTAAGGTACGTACTTTTGCCGTTGCGGAGTTCGTGGGCCGGGCTGCCGAAGAGTAAACAGGCGTTCAACTCTCGCGCCAGCCCCCTGAGCCGTTCCGCCTGAAGCGGTTCATCCTGAAAGAAAAACGGCACGGCACTTTCCGGCCAGACAATCAGATCGACTCCGCCCCTGGATGCTTCTCGCGTCAGGCGCTCGTAGCTGTTCACCGTCAGTTCCCGAAACGCCGGGCTCCATTTGACATCCTGCGGGATATTCCCCTGGATCAGGGCGATCCGGAGCGGTTTGCCATGATCAAACTCCGGTTCATTTAAACGGTTGAAACCATAAAAAAGTGTTGCGAAGAGAAGGATCAGCAGCACAACGGCGCTTTTTATCGGGTAGGGGACCGTGGCACCTGAAATCGCACGCAGAGCACGATACAGGACGATATTTGCCAGTACGATCAGCAGAGTGATGCCGTAAACACCCGCAAGGTCGGCAATCTGGATCAGCGGCAACGTCCGGAACTGGGAATGACCGAGCATAGCCCAGGCAAATCCTGAAAACAGGAATGAGCGGATGAAATCGAAGGCGACCCAGGCAACCGGGAGGGTAACGGCGGCTTTAATGCCAACGCACTCTCCGAGCCGGGCAACCCAGGTGCTCAGCCCGTAGAACATCGCCAGCCAGAGTACCAGCAACAGATATATCGGGATGCTGACTGACCAGGGGAGGTGGCCATAGCGGACAAACACGATATTGAGCCAGTAGAGGATGAAGGCATAGCCGGCAATGCCGCAGGTTATGCCGATGCGGAACGCCACGCGCGGTGAACTGTCTTCCATGGCTATCAGCAAGGGGATCAAGGCAACCCAGGCGAGAAAAGAGAGTCCGGGGTTCGGGAAAGAGAGGGCGATCAGGAAACCGCTGCCGATGGCCAGGCATCCCCGACGGTCGAACAACTGCACGATCGGTGAGAAAAAAGCGGGAATGTTCACTCACGCCCCTGGTTTTCTGCAGGAGTACTGCTGATGCGGCTGATAGCGACTTTTTTTACCCGGCGAAGATCGGCATCAATAATTTTCAGGTGCAACCCGGCACCTTCGAAAGAGTCACCAACCGCTGGAATTTTTCCGGTCAGGTGGAATGCGAGTCCGCCTACGGAGTCAAAGTTGTCACGCTCTATCTCAATATTAAAATGTTCCTCAAGCTCTTCAACGGGCAAACGGCCATCGGCAATTACGCTGCCGTCCGGATTAACGGTCAGCAGCGACTCTTCGCGATCGTGTTCGTCCTGAATATCTCCCACGATCTCTTCCAGCAGGTCTTCGATCGTGATCAGCCCGGCTGTGCCGCCATATTCATCAATGACGATCGCCAGGTGGATACGTTTGCTTTTAAACTCCTGTAGCAATTGCTCAAGGTTTTTGGATTCCGGAATAAAGTAGGGGGGGCGCATGATGGCACGTACAGAGAGGCTGTCTTCATCGGCGCCCCACTGCTTAAGAAGATCTTTCGCATAGAGCAGGCCGATAATATTGTCGATTGAATCTTCATACACCGGAATCCGGGAGTGGCCGCAGGCAATAATGGTGTCGAGCAGTTCACGCACGGTGGCATCAACGGTAACACAGGCCATTTCAGTCCGGGTTACCATGACCTCCCGCACGATTGTCGTTCCGAGAGAAAAAATGGAGCGGATCATCTCGCTCTCTTCTTCGTTAACCAGGCCCCCCTCTTCGGACGCTTCGATAAAAGCATTGATATCCTGTTCGGTCGTCCTTTTGCGTCCGGTCATAAAACGGCTGACCCGTTCGATAAAACCGGACCTTCTACTATTTCCTTCTTCCACTAATGGTTCCTCCTGTTTTTTTTGGACGGGTTGATTTTTTGAAGTGTTCTGAATGGTCGGACTTGACAGACTGGCCAGCCAACTGACGAATTTCAGTTTCAGTCAGGTAGCGAAAGTGCCCTGACCTGATCGTGCCGAGGTCAAGGGTGCCGTAGCGAATCCTTTTGAGTCGCACCACTGACAGGCTGACCGCTTCACACATTCTGCGCACCTGTCGATTGCGCCCCTCATGTATCGCCACTGATATCCAGTCGTTCTGTTCGCCGCTCTTTACCAGGTTCACAACTGCCGGTGCGGTCATGCCGTCCTCCAGTTCCACGCCTTCAGCCATGCGTTTCAACTGTTGATCGATCACTTTACCGCGTACCCGGACATGATACTCTTTCTCAATTTCATGCCGGGGATGCATCAGACGATTGGCCCATTCACCGTCATTGGTCAACAGCAGGAGTCCCTCGGTGTTGTAATCGAGCCGTCCCACCGGATAGACGCGATCGGGCACATCTTTCAGTAGGTCGGTAACCAGCGGGCGTCCCTGTCCGTCCTTTAGTGCGGTGATGTAACCAGGCGGTTTGTTGAGCAGGATGTAGAGGCGCTGTGCGCAGATTTTCAAGGCTTTGCCATCCACCGTAATGGTGTCTGTAGACGGATCTGCCTTGCTCCCCAGTTCTGTGACAACGATGCCGTTGACGGCAACCTGCCCGTTGGTTATCAGCGCTTCAGATGCCCTGCGTGAGGTGATTCCGGCAGCGGATATTATTTTCTGCAGGCGTTCGAGCATTGGTGCCTCTTTTGTTGAGCTTTGGCATGAATCGCTTGGTATCAGGTTTCGAGCATACAATGGCGTATGATGGCCATTATGTCAATACTCGACCACCAACATAAAGGTAGAAATCATGTTTTTTACATCTGATGTCGCTTACAACAGTTATCGGTCAATTGCGGTTATCATTTCGGTACGTTATGGTAGAACGGATACTACCGGTTAACCGAGTATTGGGAGGTTTGCGCTCTTAAACGGGTCGTCCGTTCAAGAGCCTGACGAGCAGCGGTTTCTTTTCCCGGTGTTACAGAGGAAGAGTTCTCTATCGTTAACGCTTGATTCTCTTTTCAAGCTCCAGATCAAGCTGCTTCAACTGTTCCAGGCTTTGGCGCATCTCTTTGTTGTCGCGGCTCAAAGACAGATTTTGTTCTTTAAGCGCCTTCAATTCACGCTGACGATTTCGCAAAGCCCTGACATCTGCCAAGAGCGTAAGCAGCTGGGCTGATTGCCTGGTCCAGAGGCTGTCGGGATAATTATCTGCCAATCGCTCCAACAATGCCTGAGCCCGCAGAATGCCTTTTCCCCCATCTTCCTTCAGGCTCAACAACGCAAGACGAAAGAGTGCTTCGTCGGTCACTCCCGCCGTCGGCACCCCGTCAACAACTTTTTCAAGAAGGCTGTGAGCTGGTAGTTCGTTCCCCGCACGAAGCTGTTTAATCCCTGCCTCCAGATTGCGCTCCTCTGCGCTGGTGATAAAATGAGGTGCACCTCTTTCAAAAGTTGCACAGCCTGAATTCATCATGCAGATGAACAGCAGTGCGGCGCACAAAGTACGTTCAGGCTTCATGCGATTTCTGCCTCCCGGACGATGATGTAATTGCTGCCCGTTGCTGCCTTTACGTGGTCTTTAACACCGGCAGCTGCAGTAGCGATTTCGGCAGCGGTGGCGTAATCGCCTGGATAACAGACCAGTGCTGCTATCGATATAGAGCCGAGTGGAAACAATCTCGGCACTCCATAGCGATCAACCCCGTCGATCACCCCGGCAGCGCGATCCTCTTCCGAATAATAGGTTGGAACCAAAGCATCAAAATGGGTAATTATGTCCTGGCAAACAGCTTCTGCCTTGTCAGCACTGATAATGGCAACAAAATCGTCACCGCCGATATGCCCGACAAAGGCGTCAGGATCCTTAAGCCGGGTGACGGCATCATAAATCAATTGGCCGGTCTCTTTGAGTAGTTCACTCGCCTTTATATATCCGTAGTGATCATTGTATGACTTGAAATTGTCAAGATCCATGTAGCACATGGTAAATGGGACGCCTTCGCGCAGACGCCGGTTGAGAGCACGTTCAATCGCAATATTCCCCGGTAGTCTCGTCAGCGGACTGGCGTCAAGACTCAACTGTTCCAGTTCTTTCAACCGGTCTGCCATGCGCGAAAAGTCCTGAGCCAGAGAGCCGATTTCATCCCCTGGCGGAATGCAGGGATCATGGCTGAAATCCCCTGCAGCTATCCGGTGCGTTGCTCTCTGTAATTTGCCGATGGAATTTGCAAAGGAGTAGATCATCAGGAAAGCTATGAGGAAAGCAATTACAACACCGCCGATTGCAAGCCCTGTTGAGATTAAGACTGTGTGTTGTTCCTGATCCTCCGACAATGCAAGTTTACGTTCCAGGGAAATTTGTTGTTCTTTTCTCAGTTGCCCCAGGGCCTCATCGACTCGTTCGGACGCCGTCCGAAATTCTGCAGGCGATACAACCTGATCGGTAAAAATCCTCTCTGCCATACCGGCATACCTGGCATATTCAGACTCCAGGGCAGTTAAAACCGGACCCTGGTTTCCCGGCCTGATTAACGCCAGTCCCTCAGAGAATCTGGCCGCACTGCGCAGATACAGTTCACGGAATTCAGGTTGGTGCAGTATTTGAAATTTTCCGACAAGCCGGTCCTGAGCAAGTAATGTCTCGTACAGCGTAAGAGTGGTTGTTGCAACAGAGAGATCGTTATGAGCAATCTCATCTTCCATCAGACGAATTTCACTCATACTGACGACTGAATATATCAAAGACGCCATCATAAAAAGACCGCTGACGGCAAAGCTGATGACCAGCTTCTGAATAAGGGTCATGCGGGTAAATTTGCGAACCGGCAAATGCTGAACCTCTGTGATGTACGTACCTTTATACATATGAACCCGTGTTTGCACGTGGATAGTGCGGCTGATACAATAATCATTTTGAGGTTATTGATGCGCGGATAATACCGACGATTGCTGCAAAATACAAGCAGTGACCTTACGCTATTGGCTATAAAATGGTCACACAGCCGGAGTTCAGTAGAGTTAAATACCTAAATTTGCTTGTGAAAGTCCAGAAATTCCGTATTTTTCCATTCGATAGATAAGTGTGTGCCGGGGAATGCTCAGGAATTTTGCCGCAGCGGTCTGGTTCCAGTTGTTACGCTCAAGAGCCTCAACAACCACCTCCCGCTCCAACTGCTCCAGAGAATAGCCGCCATCCGGCAGATTGATCACTTTCCCGGAGAATATTGAAGAGCCTGATACCGTGCCGCCATTGAGTATTTTATCCGGCAGATCATCACTGGTTATGGTGTTACCACTCCGCATGATCAGAAGGCGTTCAACAAGATTCTCAAGCTCACGGACATTCCCGGGCCACCGGTATGCATTGAGGGCAGCGGTGGCACTTTTGTCAAAGACAATTGAGCCCGCTCCCAGTTTTCCACAGAAATAGCGCAACAGCAGAGCAATATCCTCCCGTCGTTCCCGCAGCGCCGGCAGATGGATCGGGATGACCGCCAGGCGATAGTAGAGATCTTCGCGAAAAGCGGTTTCCTCAAGCGCTTTGTCCATATTCAGGTTGGTGGCGGCTACTATCCGTACATCGAGCCTCTGCTCTTTTATTCCGCCAACCGGCTCGATCACCTTTTCCTGTAAGGCCCGCAACAGCTTGGGCTGAAGTTCAAGCGGCAACTCTCCCACTTCGTCCAGAAAAAGAGTGCCGCCATCGGCCAGCAGAAACTTGCCGGCTTTGTCTTTAATAGCGCCGGTAAACGCCCCTCTGACATGACCGAATAGTTCGCTTTCGAGGAGATCGCGCGGGATCGCCGCACAGTTGATAGCGATAAAGGGAGCATGGCGACGACCGCTATGGTGATGGATCGAACGGGCGACCAGCTCTTTGCCGGTACCCGACTCCCCCGTGATCAGAACCGATGCCTCGGTATCCGCCACCTTGCGCACGATCTCAAAAACCCGTTCCATCGCTTTTGATGTTCCGATTATAGTTCGATAGTCGGCCTTGTCTGCCAACTCATCTTTCAAACGCCTGTTTTCTACAGCCAGTCCACTGAACTGGAGCGCCTTGGCAACGGTCAGGCGCAGTTCATCGCGATTGAAGGGTTTGGTGATGTAGTCATACGCCCCGGCCTTCATTGCATCAACCGCAACATCAACCGTGCCAAAAGCGGTTACCATGATCACCAGCGTTTCCGGCGAGCGTTCCTTGATAGCCTTCAGCACCTGCATGCCGTCCATGCCGGGCATTTTCATGTCAGAGATCACCAGTGCTGGTGCCTCTTCGATAAAAATGGCCAACCCCTCCTCACCGCTTGCGGCAGAGAACACCTGATAGCCGGCATCCTGGAGGTTGTATTCCAAAACGCGCCGCAATGACGCATCATCATCGATGACAAGTATGGTAGGTTTCATGGGCCTGCTTGACTCCTTGGTCGTCCGGGCTTTCCTTTGTTTAAGTCACGACCGGTAATATCCGCTAAATTGAGGTAGGCCCGGCGATCATCGTCTGTGTCAAAGATTGACATGGAGCGGACACCGCGTTGGGTAATGTGGTGCGGGTAGCCAGGAACAACTATACGGGAAATTCGTGCCATTGCGGAAGATTAGTAAAGATCGGTGATAAAGTCAAAGAATTACCTGATTCGTTCTAATCTTCCGCAGCATGGTTCGACAAGCTCACCACGAACGGAAGATCAACAAGTTATGAAGCTGATACCCGTTCGCCCTGAGCTTGTCGAAGGGTGAACGGGTATTAGCGGCGAATTAGAACGAATCAGGAAGAATTATCGGTATTATGTCCCCTGAATATACGGGCAGCCACACACCCATCTTGTTGACTTCAATTTGTATCCGATATAGTATTCATATAAGTAATACAAAAAGGAACTTTTATATGTCGACAATTTCTTTGAGAATGCCGGATGATTTTCTACATGCAGTAGATGTTTTTGCCAAGGAGTTGCACCTGCCACGTGCAGCTTACGTGCGCAAGGCGCTGGAGCGGATGAACGCTGCTGTTGCCGAGGAACGACGCAGGAAGCGGCTCATGGAGGTCAGTCTGAAGGTGCGTGAAGAGAGCATGAAGGTAAATGCCGAGTTCAGCGAGATTGAGGATTGCCCGAATGTTTAGGCATGGTGAAATCTGGCTGGCAAATCTCAATCCGGGGCGGGGCACGGAACCGGGCAAGGTGCGACCGGTGTTGCTGCTTCAGAACCAGGCGCTTTTGGATGCCGGACACACCTCCACCCTGATTGTTCCATTGACCACCAATCTGGTTGACGATGCCGAACCGCTGCGTCTGCGTGTTCTGGCGGGTAGTGGGCTGGACAGGGATTCTGATCTGCTGGTCGATCAGGTGCGGGCAATAGACAACAAACACCTTGTCAACGGACCGTTGCAGCAGCTCGATGAGCAATTTATGAAGCGGGTCTATCAGTCGGTTACCGAGGTTTTGGGGATGGTTCTGTGATGGCGTTTGTTTTATTTAATTCACCTCATGTGGAGGGGTGCCCCGCAGGGGCGGGGTGGTTGCCATTTTCCGTGTATGCAGTTATGTAAAACAGTGCCACATCCACGTCTATTATTTTGCCAAGAATCGTTCTGATGTGACCCCAAGGAATTCTCAGGTTTATATCCTCGTCCAAACCCGCTTCGCCGCGTATCGTCGGGGAGATTCCTGCTCATGCGCACTCGTAACGACCTGGTTTGGCTTGTTTTTGTAGAGTGGGCAGGTTTCATTGCCCACCGGGTTTGGTGTTGATTTCTATGGTGGTGCAACTTGCAATCTTGCAAGCCAGACCCTATACGACTCCTTTTTGAAAGTTTTTCGCTTTAGTTCAACTTCTACATCACCAGTCCCCGCGCATGAACCGGTTAACACCACAATTTAAAAGGGATGACCGTAAATACAGAGACTATGCCACAAAAGTAAGGTATACGGTCTCCATCTTTATTCCTCGTTACGTAGCTCCAGAAGCGTTACGCAGTTCCCACAGCAAGCTGGAGCTTGCAAGGCCAGTACGTTACCAAGCTGGAGCTTGGTAACGAGGGGAAAAACGACTTTACCGCGACTCCAGCTCAGCTCAGGCAAGCTGCTGGGTTCGTTCCACTTCACCCTGCAGTTGCCACTGCTGGTCCCCGTTACCTGGCTTGGCACAGCTTACTGGACTGGGGCGACCAAGCGAAAGCCCAGGTCGCTGCGACGGTAGGAGCGAAAGTCCGGGGGGTAGGGGAAGCGAAAGGATGTCCGAGCGTTGTACGCGTTATCGACAAAGCCTCCGCCCCGAAAAAAACGGTAGGAGCCCGATATTGGGCCAGTAGGGTTCGTCTGTGCGGCAGATCCGTAAGTTCCATACCAATCGCTTACCCACTCCCAGACATTGCCGCTCATGTCATACAGCCCCAGCCCATTAGCCTGCTTCTGACCAACTTTGTGCGTGCTACCAGTGTAGTTTACGATATACCAAGCGACCGCGTTTATATCACTCCCGCCGCTGTACTTCTGGCTCTGACCACCGCTCCGCGCCGCGTATTCCCACTCCGCTTCCGTTGGTAGACGATAGTTCTTGCCGCTCTGCGTGTTTAACCTGTTGATGAATATCTGGATTTCATTCCAGTTTACCTGCTCTACCGGACAGCTTGTGCCACAAGTTGGAAAAAATGATGGTGTTGCAGATATGCTATTGGTGTTACCTGTCATAACTGTCTGCCACTCCGCTTGCGTCACTTCGTATTTGCCAATGTAGAAATCACTCAAGGTTACTTGGTGAAGAGGAAATTCTTCGCTGGTAGTACCACTATCACCAAAAGTGTCTCCCATGGTGAAGGTGCCGCCGGTGACTTTGTGGAAAACCATGCCGGTGGTGGGGTCGGTCAGAGTGACGGGACAAATAGATGGTACTGACATTCTGACTGCGGTTATGGCTGCACATATTGATTCAATTGTTACTGTACTGTTGTTGCCTGCCGGGCCTTGTGGTCCGGCAGGTCCTGTAAGGCCGGTATCACCAGGTGCACCCTGTAAACCCACAGGCCCCTGCACGGTGGCCGTAGTTTGCTTCGTGCCGTCACCAAAAACCAGAGCATCCTTCACCACCACGTTTGCCGATGCAAAAGTGGCTGCTGATAACAACATGGCCACTGCTAAACAAACAGTTTTCCTCATACTATTGACTCCTTTGCTGGAATTAATTTCCGACCAAAATAGACAGATTCTGAGTCTCTGTCAATTTCAATCTCCCAAGCCGCCACTTTGATATGGCTGTCAGCTCGAAATTCGGGGGACATCGAAATTTGGGGTAGAGTAGGGAACAGGTTTCACCCTGCCCCCCCCTCATCAAACCGTGCGTGCGGTTTTCCCGCACACGGCTTTCCGATGTTCTTCACTACAAAACATGCAATTTCTTCCAACCCGCTGTCGTCGGCACTTTGTACAAATTGTACCTCTCATACAATGACTTGTTGGGATACCTGACGTATCCTGCTCCTCGGTCGGGTCTGCCACAGAAGAAATTCGGGGGACATCCATGATAAGTTTTGTCAAGGGGAAAACGTAAATTTCCCATAACCTTCCGAACTCCACCGGTGGCCTTGTTTTTCTCCTTCATGCCGTCTAATCTTTTTAATCTTTCCAAGTGGTCCGCTCGATCATGCGACCAGCCGGGTAGGTCGCGTTAGCTTCACCAACGCGACATTTGCAATAACACCCAGAATGTTGCGCTTCACGATGAATCCGTTCAACGCAACCTACAAAATTCATTACATTAAGAGGTCAGTTGTGAAGATCATGATTTAGGAAAGCCAGTTCTCTACCAACAATCCCGGCACCCGTGAAAATTCACGTTCGTTGTGGGTTACCATGATCATTCCGAGAGACCGTGCATGGGCGGCGATAAGCAAGTCGTTGTGGCCGATGGGCTGGCCGATGAGGTGGAGTTGATTTCGAATATCCGCATAATGCCGATCAACCGGCTCTTCGAGAGGGAGAATCTCCAGAACGGAGAGAATAGCTTCCAATTGCGAGGAAAGCTTCGCCTAACCTTTTTTGACGGCGCCGAAGCGCAGTTCACAGGCAACTATCAGGCTGGTGCAGACCGTGGCTTCACCAACAACAGAGATACGTCGGGCCACAACACCGGAGGGTTCTTTGACCAGATGTGACAGAATATTTGTATCGAGCAGATAGCGGCGTTGTATCATTTCAGAATACCCGCACGTCGGTTACCATAGGATCTTCAATCTCCGGAAAATCCTCATCGAGGGGTTGCAGTGCAGCCAAGGTTGCCAGAAGAGACAGTTTGTCCACCGGTTCGACAATCAGGCGATTACCTTCTTTATGGATTATCGCCTTGCTACCAGGCAGTTCCAGATCGCGCGGTATCCGGAGCGCTTGATTGGCTCCGTTACGGAACAGATGGATATGACGTTCAGTCTGCATTGTATCCTCCTCTGTTGCAGCATGTGGTTGGACATAGGTTAGCATAATTATGCTCACAACAAAAAAAACCGTATGCATGGCGAACCATGCACACCCTGGAAATTCGGGGGACATAATACCGTTTTCGGTAAGATTTGGGACGCTAAGATGCTACTGTGGTGGAACTGTAGCAGTAATTTTACTGAGAAAGGCTAACGTATTAGCCGATTTTTTCAGCCATTCAAGCTGGTATTCGTGATAATTTCCGGTTTTTCTGGCCGCCGCACAACAACCTCCAACACATCTCATTAGCCAGCAATCAAACTGTCAACGCCTCATCAAGTTCTTCAAACTGGTTAATCCGGACACTGCCGTCGGGGAAACGGGCCACAATCTCCAGATCTCCGCCCATGGCTTTAATGACACCCCTCAATGTAGATATATACATGTCCGTCCGTTTCTCGATCCGCGAAACATTCGACTGCCGGGTATGAAGGTTTTTGGCCATTTGTTCCTGGCTCATTCTCCGTGCCTGGCGCAACTCCTGAAGCGGCATCTCTTGTAGAAGCATACGGGTCTGTTCCGCAGCCGTGGCGCGGGCCTCCGGAGTCATCTTCGCTCGTAACGCGCTGTAGGGCTTTGCCATGATTTTTACCTCCCTTGTTTCGTTTCGTCCAGGTATTCGTCATACAGTCTGTCGGCAATCGGTACATGGCTCTTGTACCAGCGATTATTGCCGGTTTTATCCCCGCCTACCAGCAAGATAGCAGACCTGCTGGGATCAAAAGCATACAATACCCGCAGTGGTCGGCCTTGATGCTGAATCCGCAATTCTCGCATATGGGAGTGCTTTGAACCGTTTACCCCCGATGAATACGGAAATGGCAGATTGGGGCCGCATTCCTCAAGAAGTCCTACCACCGTATCAACATCTACCTGAGCCTCTGCCGTCAGATCTTCCCACCAGGATTCGAATTCATCAGTGTATTCAATGTCCCATGCCATAAAAAGATATATACCTCACAAGTCATATTTGAGCAAATATATTTTGTTGAAAGAATCGGAGGCGTCTTTGTCCCTTTAAATGTATCATCTCCTGCAAGAAGACCTGCCAAAGGTGTTATTTGATCAACCCTAATCCCCAGTAACAGAGCATCCCGACAATGACCGTCCCTGCCAGGGACCGGCTCTTTACCGCACAGAGCAGGGTCGGGAGAGCCGCCAGCAGTTCTACTTTACCAAAGGTAAAGATTCTTGGGTCAGAATGCGCGAAAAGAGTCGGGGCGACCAGGGCGCTCAGGATGGCGACCGGGATTAGCTCCAGCCATTCGGCAAACCAGGTCGGCATGGTACGACGGGACAATACCACCAGCGGCAGCATACGGGGGAGGTAGGTCACCGCCCCCATTGCCAGCATCAACAGCAGGAAATCCCGACTACTCATGAGTA
>Ga0194059_1000672_pt1 | contig 15631 bp, 16 predicted proteins | sample SepL6211m_MetaG_FD_163426 | JGI IMG/M metagenome (GOLD analysis project Ga0194059, IMG submission 163426) | Anoxic zone freshwater microbial communities from boreal shield lake in IISD Experimental Lakes Area, Ontario, Canada - Sep2016-L626-11m | ecosystem: Environmental > Aquatic > Freshwater >... | reverse complement strand
CTCCAGTGGCATCACGAAGCGCAGTAAGTGCGGCGCCAGCAACAGCTAAGAGGCGATCTTCGCCAGCGGCTGATGCTAGTTCAGATGATCTAAGTCCAAGAATAAATCGGCCGGCATAATCGCGAGAGACCATGCGATGAAATTCCAGGGCAACGGCCAAGCGATGTGCTGTTGGTCGTGCGATTCCGGTTGCGGCGACAAGTTCAGAGAGTGAATGTGGTCCAGCTTCTAAGCAAGCCAAGATTTTTACGGCTTTATCTAAAACGCCAACTCCGCTATTCTTTCTGTCCACGATGTAATACTGGCATCTCAGCATTTGAAATGCAAGTATTTAGGGAAAAAATTAAGGGGCAGTAATGGGAAAGACGTTAGCCGAAAAGATTTGGGCTGATCACATTGTTCGTCAGCACGAAGGTGAACCCGATCTGCTTTATATCGATCTGCATCTAATCCATGAAGTAACAAGCCCACAAGCATTTGATGGCCTGCGCTTAGCCAATCGCAAAGTACGTCGCCCGGAGTTAACTATCGCGACCGAAGATCACAATGTTCCGACTCTTAATATTGATAGACCTATCGCTGACCCAGTTTCAAAGCTTCAAGTTGATACTTTACGTAAGAATTGCGCTGAATTTGGTGTGCGCATTCACTCACTTGGCGATGTCGAACAAGGAATTGTTCACGTCGTTGGCCCACAACTTGGAATCACCCAACCCGGAATGACAATTGTTTGTGGTGATTCACATACTTCGACACATGGCGCATTTGGCGCGCTGGCATTTGGTATCGGAACATCTGAAGTTGAACATGTTCTTGCTACTCAGACCCTGCCACTTGTACGCCCTAAAACGATGGCGATTAATGTTGAAGGAAAGTTAAAGCCGGGTGTGACAAGCAAAGATATTATTTTGGCAATCATTGCCAAGATCGGAACCGGCGGCGGTCAAGGATATGTTCTTGAATATCGTGGTTCTGCAATTCGCGCGCTATCAATGGAATCTCGCATGACCGTTTGCAACATGTCAATTGAGGCCGGAGCCCGTGCTGGCTTAATCGCGCCAGATGAAATTACCTTTGAATATCTAAAGTCAAAGCCACACGCACCTAAGGGCGCCGATTGGGATGCTGCAGTTTCATACTGGAAGACGCTGCAATCAGATTCGGATGCAAAGTTTGATGTTGAGATTTCACTAAATGCTGATGAGCTCGAACCCTTCGTTACTTGGGGAACTAACCCAGGCCAAGGTTTGCCGCTTAATTCAAAGGTGCCAAACCCAGCGGAAATCGCTGATGATGAGGCTCGTGGTGCCGCCGAACGTGCACTTACATATATGGGATTAGTCGCAGGTACACCACTTAAAGAAATCAAAGTAGATACGATCTTTTTAGGTTCTTGCACAAATGGTCGCATTGAAGATCTACGTTCTGCAGCAGATATTTTGAAGGGCAAGAAAATTTCAAAAGATGTACGCATGCTAGTTGTGCCAGGTTCTGCCCGAGTTAGATTGCAAGCAGAAAGTGAAGGGCTTGATAAAGTCTTTCTAGATGCCGGAGCCGAATGGCGAACTGCTGGTTGTTCAATGTGCCTTGGAATGAACCCAGATCAACTTGCTGTTGGCGAGCGATCTGCTTCAACTTCAAATCGAAACTTTGAGGGCCGCCAAGGTAAAGGCGGACGTACCCACTTAGTAAGTCCACTAGTTGCAGCCGCAACAGCAATTCGTGGAACCCTTTCATCACCGGCAGATTTGTAAGGAGAATTAAAATGGAAAAATATTTAACTCATACTGGCTCTGTTCTGCCACTTCGTCGCAGCAATGTTGATACCGATCAAATTATCCCGGCTGTTTATTTAAAGCGCGTAACAAAGAGTGGATTTGAAGATGGTTTATTTGGCGCTTGGCGCAACGATCCAGAGTTCGTATTAAACAAGCCGGAATATTCTGGTGCCACAATTCTTGTTGCCGGCGTAGATTTCGGAACTGGCTCATCCCGCGAACATGCGGTTTGGGCTCTTCAAAATTATGGCTTCAAAGTAGTTCTTTCTAGCCGCTTTGCAGATATTTTCCGCGGCAATTCACAGAAGGCTGGCTTGCTTACAGTCGTAATTGATCAAAGTGAAATCGAAGCGATTTGGACCGCTGTCGAATCAGACCCTAAAACCCAAGTAACAGTGGACCTAGAGGCCAAGACCGTTAGCTATGCGGGTAAGTCAGTTGCATTTGCTATTGATGATTACACCAGATGGCGTTTGATGGAGGGCCTCGATGACATTGGTCTTACGCTCAAAAATATAGATTCTGTAAGCACTTTCGAGCAATCACGCCCAAGTTTTAAGCCTAAAACGCTTCCGGCACTTTCATAAAGAGAAATAATTTACAAACTCTAAAGTTATTATTTAGAGTTTTCTCCGCATAAAAAGTGCATTTTTGAGGCCTTCGACAAATTAATTTATTTCCGACACGCCCCGATATATGCAGTGTGTTATTTGTTTGCACGCGTAGATTTCTAACCACGTTAGGCGAACGTCTAACATTTATGCGTAAATAAGGGGATTTATATGAACAAGGCCCAGTTCATCGCAGCATTGGCACCTCACTTCGGCGATAGCAAGAAGGAAGCAGCTCGTGCAGTAGATGTAGTTTTTGACACCATCGTTCGCAATATTTCAAAGGGCGAAGATGTAATGATCAACGATTTCGGTAAGTTTAAGAAAGTTGATCGTCCAGCGCGTAAGGGCCGTAACCCTTTTACTGGCGAAACAATTCAAATCAAGGCAAGCAAGAAAGTTCGTTTCTTGCCAGCAAAGGCGCTTAAGGAAGTTATCTCTGGCGCACGTAAGCTTGAAGCTGCTCCAAAGCCACCAGTAAAGGTTGTTGCTAAGCCAGCAGCTAAGAAGGCGGCTCCAAAGAAGGCAGCCAAGAAGGCTCCTGCTAAGAAGAAGCCAGCAGCTAAGAAGGCTCCTGCTAAGAAGAAGACAGCGAAGAAGGCTGTAAAGCGTCGCTAGTCGTTAAACAAATTAAAAGAGGGAGCCAGAAATGGTTCCCTCTTTTTTAATGAGAATTAGGATAGATACATGCAATTTGAGCCCCCTTCAGGAAATCCATTGGGCACAAATAAGACTTTTAAATTTGCGTCATCATTATTAATTCCGATTCTTAAATTACTAACAAAGCGCGATTGGCGCGGGGCTAATAATCTTCCAAAATCTGGCCCAGTAATAGTTATTTCAAATCATGTTTCTTATGCCGATGCTTTGGTCTTTGCGCATTTCTTATTCGCAAATGGCCGTGCAGTTCGATATTTGGGAAAAGATTCAGTTTTCAAAATTCCCGTGCTTGGAAAAATTCTTTTAGCGTCAGGTCAAATTCCAGTTGCCAGAGAGTCTGATAAAGCCTCACACGCGCTAGATAGCGCTCTTGGTTTATTAAAGGCAGGACATTGCGTGGGTATTTATCCCGAAGGTACGTTAACTCGCGACGAGGCGTTGTGGCCGATGGTTGCAAAGACGGGTATCGCACGGCTCGCAATCTTGAGCAAGGCTCCGGTTATTCCAATAGCTCAGTGGGGGGATCAAAATTTACTGCCAAGATATTCCAAGAAATTAGTATTTTGGCGGCGAACTCAGATTACCTATTTGGCAGGACCGGCTTTGGATTTCAGCCGGTGGTCTGGGAAAGAGGAGGATCAGGCCGCTTTAATCGAAGCTACCGCTTATGCAATGGCAGAAATAACGAAATTATTGGAGCAAATTAGGGGAGAATATGCCCCTCGTGAAATATTTGATCCGCATAAATCTGATCTACCTCGGACCGGTAATTTTAAGAAGAAGGATTAATTAAATGTCGAAGTTCACAGTTCTAGGTTCTGGTGCATGGGGAACAACCATGGCACAAGTACTTTGTGATGCCGGTCAAGAGGTTTTAATCTGGGGTCGCAATGCTGATGTGGTTTCTGAAATTAATAATAAGAATATGAATACAAAGTATCTGCCAGGAATTTCACTTCCAAAACAGCTGCTCGCAACTACTGATATTCAAAAGGCCTTTGGTTTTGGTGATGCGCTAGTTCTTGCTATTCCTGCGCAATCACTGCGCGAAAATATGGCTGACTGGGTTGGTACATTTCCCAAAGATAAACCGGTAATAAGTACGCTAAAAGGAATTGAAGCGAATTCTCAACTTCGCATGACTGAAGTAGTTACTGAAATCTTAGGTATCCCACCAGCTCGCATCGGATTAATTACTGGACCAAACTTGGCCGGAGAACTTTCACTGCGACAACCCGCAGGCGCTGTAGCGGCATCTTCTAATACAGAAATTTCAGAGATGATGATTGACGCTTTCACTACGCCTTATTTCCGCGTTTATCCATCGGAAGATTTAGTTGGTTGCGAACTTGCTGGCGCTGCAAAGAGTGTAATTGCACTTGCAGTTGGTATGGCAATCGGCCTTGGTCTTGGCGAAAATACCCAATCAATGATTATTACGCGAGGCCTTAGTGAAGTTGCCAGATTTGGAAATGGCTACGGCGCAAATCCACTGACCTTCTTAGGGTTAGCTGGAATGGGCGACTTAGTTGCATCTTGCGGCTCTGGCCTTTCTCGTAACCGAACATTTGGTGAGGCGCTAGGTCGCACCGGCACAATGGCGCAAGCGAGAATTGAAGTTGCTAAGACTGTCGAAGGCGTTGCCTCGGCCGCGGCAATTCTTGAACTCGCTCACCGAGTCGGAGTCGAAGTTCCAATTATCGAAGTCGTTTCCGAAGTAGTACGCGATCGTATTTCACCTAACGATGCGATGAAGAGGTTAATGACTGTAAGCATGGCTGCTGAGTTGTAATGAGCAAGATTAAAGTTGGAATTGTTTGTGGCGGAAAATCAAGCGAGCATGAGATCTCATGTATTTCTGCTGCCGGAGTTCTATCTGCGATTGATCGTGAAAAATATGAACCGCTACTTATCGGAATTACAAAGGCTGGCAAGTGGGTTTTACCACCCGCAGATTACAATTTAACAATCGCAGGCGATGTTCTTCCTGAAATTACGGATGACTTAACACAAACAAGTATTGAAAAATTAGATGTAGATCTTCTCTTCCCAGTCCTGCATGGCCCGTATGGTGAAGATGGAACATTCCAAGGGCAATGTGAAATGGCCGGAATTAAATATGTTGGTTCGGGCGTGCTTGCTAGCGCGGCTGGAATGGACAAATCTTTTGCCAAACCAATTTTTGAATCCCATGGCTTGGAAGTTGCCCCCGGAATGGTTATTCATGAACGCGACTGGCAAGTCGATGAAGTTCGGATCTTGGCGAGTGCAACTGAATTTGGTAATCCGCTCTTTGTGAAACCCGCACGAAGTGGATCAAGCCGTGGAACAAGCAAAGTTAAGAGCGTTAAAGAACTTAAGACTGCTATTAATTTTGCGCTGCAATTTGATACTAAAGTTTTAGTAGAAAGCGCGATCGTTGGCCGTGAAATAGAGTGCGCAGTACTTCAGGTAAATGGTGTAGCTCTCTCATCTCCGGTAGGAGAAATTAAAATTCTAGGCGATCACGAGTTCTATGACTTTGAAGCTAAATACCTTGATGATTCAACTGAAGTATTAGTCCCAGTACATCTGCCATTTGGAGTACAGGAAGAGATTCAAAATTATGCAACTCTTGCCTTTGATGCCCTTGGGTGTGAAGGTCTTGCTCGAGTAGATTTCTTTTACACAGGAACAAAAATAATTATTAACGAGATAAATACTATGCCGGGCTTCACCGCAACTTCGGTATTCCCAAAGTTATGGGCAGCGGGTGGAATTGGTTACACCGATCTGATTACGAATTTAATTGAGGCAGCAATAGCGCGCCCATCGAATGTGACGCGCTAGCTTTAATTTCTTAGTAAGAAGTAACGGGGCAAGTCAGCGTGCGAGTGATGCCAGGAACTGCTTGAACCTTCGCCAAAATTGCTCGGCCTAGTTCTTCCATACTCGGAGATTCCGCGCGCATGATTACATCGTAAGGACCAGTTACGCCTTCGGCCAAAGTTACGCCAGGAATTTCAGAGACTGATTTAGCAACGCTTGATGCCTTACCGACTTCTGTTTGAATGAGAATGTAAACCTGAACTGACATTTGTGTTACTCCTAAATATTTCTGCTTTCCACAGCGTCGTGATTGCAGAGTTGAAGGCTACCGCCAATAGAGTTGGTTTGGGAATTAATATTTTTAGGGATATTGGGGGGATTCTAAATTGGCGTCAGAGTCCGAACTTATAGCCGCGCTCTCGAAGATTTTTGCCGTTGCAGATCCCAATTTAGTCGTGGGAATTGGCGATGATGGTGCAGTTATAAAAGCCAGTTCTCAAAATCTGGTGGCCGCAACAGATATGGCGGTCGAAGGTGTTCACTTCAATCGCGAGTGGTCGAGCCTGCACGAGATCGGCGCAAAACTTACAGCCGCGAACTTGGCTGATATTTATGCAATGGGCGGAGAACCTAGATATTTACTAGTTAGTGCTGGATTGACTAAGGATTTTGGAATTGAACAAATCCAGGAACTGGCCAACGGGATTAAGAGTGAAGCAGATTTAGTTAACGTCTCAATTATTGGCGGGGATATCTCTAGCGCGCAGCAGTTAGTTATTTCGATTACAGCGTTTGGTTCCGTTGAACATCCAATAACAAGGGCTGGCGCGAAAATAGGAGATAGCGTAATTATTTCTGGCCTACCGGGAAAATCTGCAGCTGGTTTGCACCAACTACATGAAGGAATTTTAGATTCCCCTTTTATCCGCGCCCATAAGAAGCCAGAAGTTAACTATCAATTAGCAGCAAGTTTTCGCAACGTAAATTCGATGTGCGATGTCAGTGACGGTTTACTCTCGGAGTTAAACCATATTGCGAGCGCTTCGGGTATCGGAATTGAATTAGATTCCAAATTGATCGAACAAATTCCTGGGTTCAAGGAGTTAGATGGAGCGGGCCAAGGCGACGTTTGGGAATTAGTTTTATCGGGCGGTGAAGATCATGAATTTGTCGCCACGACTTCGGCAACCATTCCTAAGGGTGCTCACGCGATTGGAAAAGTTGTTGCGGGCTCGGGCGTAAAGGTTTCGGGAATTTCGGAATTGCCTGCAATAGGCTTTCGCCATTTCTAGTTCCCTGTGAGAGTATTCGTAAATGTCTAGAACCAAACTTGAATCCTTTCCAAGAAAAAAACTAACTTTTGGTCAATCTCCACTTCAACGACTTGATCGTTTAACAGAACATTTAGGTGGGAAGGTTGAGATTTGGGCAAAGCGCGAAGATGTTAATTCTGGACTTGCATACGGCGGCAACAAAACTCGTAAATTGGAATACCTTGCTGCTGAAGCTATCGCGCAGGGTTGTGACACTTTAGTTTCAATCGGCGGTGTTCAATCAAATCACACGAGACAAGTTGCAGCAGTTGCCGCTCATCTTGGTCTGAAGTGTGTATTAGTTCAGGAACATTGGGTTGATTGGGATGAAGTAAATTACGAGAAGACAGGAAATATTCTGCTTAGTCGAATTATGGGCGCCGAAGTTCGGCTCGACCCAGCCGGATTTGATATAGGTTTTAGAAAATCTTGGGAAGAAGCTATTGCAGATGTCATCGCAAGAGGCGGAAAGCCTTACGCAATTCCCGCAGGTGCATCAGACCACCCGCTCGGCGGACATGGTTTTGCTGGCTGGGCTTTTGAAGTTGAAGATCAAGAGAGCGAACTTGGTTTTAAATTTGATAACTTTATTGTTTGTTCCGTAACGGGTTCTTCTCAAGGCGGAATGATTGCGGGATTCGCACATTCCAACCGCGCAGAATCTGTTATTGGAATTGATGCTTCAGCCACTGTTGAAAAAACTTGGGAACAAATTAAGCGTATTGCTTCTCGAACTGCTGCAGCAATTGAACTAGGGCGCGAGCTAAGAGATTCAGAGATTGTTTTATTAGATCGTTGGCACGATGGAATTTATGGAGTAGCCGGTCCAAGGACTATCGATGCAATTAAATTAGTTGGCCAACTTGAGGGAATGATTACCGACCCGGTTTACGAAGGTAAATCAATGGCAGGAATGATTGATTTAATTAAAGAAGGTTATTTTAAAGAAGGATCAAAAGTTTGTTACGTTCACCTTGGTGGCCAACCAGCCATCAATGGTTACACAACCGCTTTTTAACGAGTTACTTTTCCAGCCTTAAGGCATGAAGCACAAACGTTCTGACGCTTTGGTGTTCCGCCAACAAGAGTACGAACGCGTTGGATATTTGGATTCCAGCGACGACGGGTCTTGCGCATTGAGTGGGAGACCTTGTTGCCGAAGCTAGGACCCTTGCCGCAGATATCGCAGTTTGAGGACACGGTGTTTCTCCCTTGAATCAAGTTAAATTACGGGTTTCGCAATAAGTTGCAAAGATTACCCCGTCTACGCAGGGATTGGCTAATCCGCGCGAGAAGATATGCCCATGGCACGGATTTCAGATCGTCTAAAGGGCATCATCGGGGACCGAACTGCCGATGCCCTAGCCAAGGTATTTGGAATGGAGAGCATCGAGGACCTGCTTCGCCACTACCCAAGGCGTTATGTAGTTCGCGGCGAATTCTCTGACATATCTGGGCTTGCAGAGGGCGATGAAGTAACTGTTCTGGCTGAGATAGCAGCGGTAAAAACTAGACGGGCAAATGGCCGCAATATTTTGGAAGTAAATGTCACTGATGGCAGCGCTGTTATGTCGCTTACTTTCTTTAATCAACCTTGGCGCGAGAAAGAGTTAAAGATTGGCAAGACTGGAATGTTTGCCGGAAAAGTTGGTTCGTTTAATGGCAAACGTCAGCTTTCACATCCAGATTATCAATTGATTCCAGATGGAGACGATGTCGATTCTGCGCTCGCAGCATTCGCTGGAAAATACCTACCGGTGTATCCAGCAGGCGGCAAGATGCCATCTTGGAAAATTTCGCAGTGTGTTGATTTAGTTCTGGATTCGCTAGATGAAGTAGAAGATTATCTTCCAGAAAGTGTTATCAAAGAATTTGGTTATCCAACGCTTAAACAGGCATTTATTTCGATTCACAAACCAGAGTCTCTAGAGGCTGCAGATCTTGCAAGGTTACGTTTAACTTTTGACGAAGCAATCTTGTTGCAATTATTACTTGCTGGGCGCCGGGCTGAACTTAAAGAACTCGATGCAACACCAAGAAAGATTTCTACAAATGGCTTAGTGAGCGTATTCGAAAGTAAATTACCATTTGAATACACAAGCGGCCAGATCGAAATAAATAATGAAGTTGCCGAAGATATGCAACAGCCACATCCAATGCACCGCCTGCTGCAAGGTGAAGTTGGATCTGGAAAGACCGTAGTCGCACTTCGTGCAATGCTCTCGGTTATTGAATCTGGTGGACAAGCAGCGTTGCTTGCGCCTACTGAGGTTTTAGCAGTTCAGCATTTCAAAACCATCACAAAACTACTTGGCGATTTAGCGCAAGCTGGTACGTTGCTTGGAAGTGGCGAAGGAACACAACTAGCGCTGCTAACTGGATCTATGAGTGCGGTTCAAAAGCGCGAAGCGCTCGGTCGTATAAGTAATGGCGAAGCCGGCATAGTTATTGGAACACATGCGCTAATTAGTGAAGGTGTTGAATTCAATGATTTGGCACTTGTTGTGGTTGATGAACAACATCGATTTGGTGTTGAACAACGTGATGCTCTTCGAATGAAGGCTAAGAAACCACCACACCTTTTAGTAATGACAGCAACGCCTATTCCGAGAACAGTTGCAATGACTATTTTTGGTGATTTAGATGTTTCAACCTTGCGCCAATTACCAAGTGGTCGAATTCCAATTGAAACTCATGTGATTCCTGTTCTGGAAAAGCCACACTATTTGGATCGCGCATGGCAACGAGTAATAGAGGAGGTCGGCAAGGGCCACCAGGTTTACATAGTTGCACCGCGAATTTCTGATAATGAAAGTGGCGAAACCAAAGTTAAGATCTCCGAAGCTGATATTGCAATGGCGAAGCTGATGGGCGATGAGATAACAAGTGAGGAATTATCGGGCGGCGAGAAAATGACTAGCGTTGAAGAGCTCGCGCCAAGATTAGCTACCGGCGCACTAAAGGGGCTGAAACTTGCACCATTGCACGGGCGTCAAAGTTCAGATCTGAAAGATGAAACGATGAGCGCATTTGCAAGCGGAGAAATTGATGTTCTTGTTGCAACAACAGTTATTGAGGTTGGTGTTGATGTTCCAAACGCTTCGATGATGGTGATTATGGATGCTGATCGTTTTGGTGTTTCGCAATTGCACCAGCTTCGTGGGCGCGTAGGTCGAGGTGGGACACCAGGTTTATGTTTGTTAGTTTCTGGCGCAGCCGAAAGCTCTCCTGCAATGGCAAGGCTTTCCGCGGTAGCGGGAACACTTGATGGATTTGAATTATCTAGAATTGATTTAGATCAACGTCGCGAGGGTGATGTATTGGGTCGGGCACAATCTGGAACAAAATCTCATCTCCGACTTCTTCGAGTATTGCGTGATGAGGATTTGATTGAGAAAGCGCGACGTGTTGCTACAGAATTGATTGCAAGTGATCCAAAGTTGGCGAAGCATCCTGCTTTGGCGGTCCAAGTGAGTATTTTGAAGGAAGAAGAGCGTTCAGCTTTCTTAGATAAGGGCTAGCGCGTTAACGTTCGCCAATGAGAATTATCGCGGGGAGCAGTAAGGGCAAAACTCTGCTCTCACCAACTGGTAAGACTCGGCCAACTTCAGATCGCGCCCGCGAGGGCCTCTTCTCCTCTTTAGATTCGGAATTTGGATCCATGAGCGAGTTAAATTTCTTGGATTTATTTTCAGGTTCCGGTGCGGTCGGTGTCGAAGCTCTGTCTCGAGGCGCAGCAAGTGTTTATTCAATTGAAGACCATGCTCCAACTGCAGGAATCGCAACAAAGAATTTCGAATTAGTAACTGGGACCAGTGGGAAATTTACTGTCATTAGTTCTACCGCTGAAAGATTTGTCGCGATGCCACATCAAATTTCCTTTGACATAATATTTATGGATCCACCATATGATGTTGCGAATGAAGTAATAGAGAGCATTTTGATTGCAATAAATGCAAATAATTTATTGAAGCGAAATGGAATAATTGCGATAGAACGTGAGACTAAGAAGGCGCAATTTACTTGGCCACAACCATTTATCGAAGAGAAAGTCCGTTCATATGGGCAGGGAAGTATCTTCTACGGTGGTTATTCTGCTAGCGTTTTGCCGTGAAGCGCGTCGTATGCCCCGGGACCTTTGACCCCATAACTTTTGGGCACCTAGATATCATCGAAAGAGCTAGTTCAATCTTTGATGAAGTAACGATCGCCGTAATGGTTAATCAGACAAAGAAGACGCTTTTTACTGTTGAAGAGCGGATTGCGATGACTCGCGAAGTTACTTCGCAATATCCAAATGTAAAAGTTGATTCATGGTCTGGCCTGCTTGTTGATTATTGTAAAAGAAATGATATTTCGATAATTGTAAAAGGTTTGCGTGCGGTTACTGACTTTGATTATGAACTTCAGATGTCACAAGTTAATTTGCAGCTTCAGGGGGTTGAAACCCTCTTCCTTTCAACTGCGCCGGCCCACTCATTCCTCTCATCTTCACTTGTAAAAGAGATCGCAAGCCACGGCGGCGATGTGTCTAGTTATATCCCGGCAATACTTTTAGAGCGATTGAAAATTCGCTTGGCTGGAAAATAAAGGAGAGAAAATGGAAGTTATCGAACGTATTGAAACTGCGATTGCAATGGTTGAAGAAGCCAGAGGAGTTCCGCTTTCAGCAAGTTGCGTTCTGCACCGTGGCGAGATTCTTGAACTTCTAGATAGCGCACGTGCGGCATTTCCAAGTGATTTAGCAAGCGCTCAACAAATTTTGCGCGAACAAGATTCTGTAATCGAAGATGCACGAGTTGCCGCAGATCAAATTATTGCCCATGCCCGCGAAGAAGTTGAATCAATGATTTCACAGACTGAGATAGTTGCTGCTGCCAAGAAAGAAGCGCGTCGAATTTTGGATGAGGTTGCTGAAGAGGCTGAAAGTCAACAGAGCGAGATCGATGCTTATGTTGATTCTAGACTTGCAACTCTTGAAGTGATACTTCACAAGACAATGGAAGTTGTTAATCGCGGTCGTGACCAACTCGCAGGCGTCGATGCTAAATCTGCGCTCTCGGAATTGGGCGATAAGTAAGTTTTAAATGAATAAAAACCCCTTCCTCTTTAACACTCATGATTTGCCGCGCCGCCCAGGTGAGATGCGGGAATACGAGTTAACAATTGATTCCCATGAAGAACTCGGCTTTGAAGTGCTCTCGATTGCTGCGGATGAACCAATTGATGTCGATCTGCGAATTGAATCGGTTGCTGAAGGAATTCTTGCAACAGCAACAGTACGTACCGAAGCAAGCGGAGAATGTGGCCGCTGTCTTGATGCGGTTTATTACGATGTCGATGAAACTTTTCAAGAGTTATATGAATATGTTGAAGATCCACGACAAGCTCGGAAGCGGAATAAGCCTGGTAAAAAACGTCCGCAGAAAAGTGAAGAAGATGATTTGGATGAAGATTTAGTTCGCCAAATGGATGGCGACATGATTGATCTTGATGGACCAATTCGTGATGCGGTTATTTTAAATTTGCCGATTAACCCACTCTGTTCCCCCGATTGCCCAGGACTCTGTCCGGATTGCGGCGTTAAGTGGATTGAACTTCCCGAAGACCATGCCCACGCACCAGCTGATATTCGCTGGGCGGGATTGGAAAATTGGGCCGGCCCAACAGGGGAGTAGCCCCGTTTTTGAATATCTGAGGATTTGAGGGATACTTACGCCCTTCAACAATTCATATTTTAGTAATGGATTTATTAGCAAAAAGGGGTGCCTAAAGTGCCAGTACCAAAGCGAAAGATGTCTCGCTCACGCACTCGTCATCGTCGTAGCTCATGGAAGACAACACCAGCAGCAATTGCAAATTGCGCACAGTGCCAACAACCAAAGTTGCAACACACAGCTTGCCCAACTTGCGGAACTTATAATTCTCGCCAAGTAGTAGAGGTTTAATCTGTACGATCGTTTAATTGCATCACTTGGGACTTCGGTTTCAAGTGAATTGCTAGAACTTGCATTAACCCACCGTTCGTATGCTTATGAATTTGGTGGCCTGCCAACTAATGAACGTCTGGAATTTCTCGGAGATAGTGTTCTTGGTTTAGTTGTTACAGAAGAGCTTTATACAAAATTTCCAGAACTAGATGAATCCAGGCTCTCGCCACTTCGCTCTGGCGTAGTAAATATGCGAGCACTTGCACAGATTGCACGAGACCTTGAACTTGGCCAATATTTAAGAATTGGTAAAGGCGAAGAGACAACTGGTGGTCGCGATAAGAATTCAATCCTTGCAGATTCTCTTGAAGCGCTAGTTGGCGCAATTTATTTAGATCTTGGTTTTGAAAAAACTCAAGAAATTATTCTTAACTGGTTTAGACCAACAATTGAATCCGCAAATGCGCAAGGACTTGGATTGGATGGCAAAACCGCGCTTCAAGAATTATGTGCAGCCCGGGGATTGAGTTCGCCGGAATATGAAGTAACAGAATCTGGCCCAGATCACGACAAGAGTTTTACTGCAGCTGCAGTTATCTCAAATGAAAAGTTTGAAATTGGCGAGGGTAAGTCAAAGCGCGAGGCTGAACAAGCTGCGGCGAAATTGGCTTACGACATTTTAAATGCCAGAACTTCCTGAAGTAGAAACAGTCAGGCGTGGTTTAGCCGAACATATTGTCGGAAAGAAATTGCGAGATATTCAAGTCCTGCATCACAGGGCGACATCGCCCAATTCAATTACGGCGCTAACATCGATAAAGGGCGCGCGCGTAATTAATGTAAATCGGCGCGGTAAATTTCTCTGGTTTGAATTAAATCGCCCAGAGGTATTAGTGGGGCACTTAGGTATGAGTGGACAGTTCTTAATACAGCCCAAAAGCGCAGCGGATGAGCGCCATTTGAGGGTTAGATTCAATATTGGCAGACAAGAGTTGCGTTTTATTGATCAGCGAACTTTTGGGTGGCTAAGTGTTGAGCAAAAAATAGATGGCTTACCAACTTGCGTGCAACATATTGCACCAGATCCATTTGATCCGAACTTCAATTTGGCAGAAACGGTAGCCAGGTTTCGCAAGAAGAAGACTGAAATCAAACGCGCACTTTTAGATCAAAGTGTCATGAGTGGTGTTGGAAATATTTATGCCGATGAATCACTTTGGCGCAGCAAAATACATCCTGAGACAAGAACTGAAACTATGAAAGTTTCTCGGATTGAAGAGTTAATTCAAAGCGCGACAAGCGTTATGACAGAAGCACTTGAAGTCGGCGGAACATCTTTTGATGACCTTTATATAAATGTGAATGGCGAAAGCGGCTATTTCGAAAGGTCGCTTGCGGTCTATGGCCAGGAGGGCGAAGGCTGCCCGCGATGTGGCCGCCAAATCCGAAGGATCACTTTTGCCAATAGATCTTCACATTTTTGCCCAAAATGTCAGCCCACACCGCGTGCTAGCAGAAATCGGTAACCAGTTTTCCGATAGGTTGCGCCTGTGTATTTAAAGAGCATGACCCTCAAAGGCTTCAAATCCTTTGCCTCATCAACCTCGCTCAACTTCGAGCCAGGTATCACCTGCGTGGTGGGTCCAAACGGCTCGGGTAAATCAAATGTGGTCGACGCCCTCTCCTGGGTTATGGGAGAGCAGGGCGCAAAATCTTTGCGTGGCGGAAAGATGGAAGATGTTATTTTCGCTGGAACATCTGGTCGGGCTCCGCTCGGTCGCGCTGAAGTTTCAGTAACAATTGATAACAGTGATGGTGTTCTCCCAATTGAATTCACCGAAGTAACTATTTCTAGAATCTTATTTAGAAATGGCGCAAGTGAATATCAATTAAATGGTGAGACAACAAGACTTCTAGACATTCAAGAGTTGCTTAGTGATTCCGGTATCGGTCGCGAAATGCATGTGATCGTTGGTCAAGGACAACTCGATGCAATTCTGCTTGCAAACCCCGAGGAACGTCGAGCATTTATTGAAGAGGCGGCCGGAGTTCTAAAACACCGCAAACGTAAAGAGAAAGCGCTTCGTAAATTAGATTCGATGACTGCCAATTTGGCACGTATTCAAGATTTAACAGTTGAGCTTCGCCGGCAATTAAAGCCACTTGGCAAGCAGGCCGAGGTGGCGCGCAAGGCGTCAACAATTCAATCCGATGTTCGCGATTCTAGGTTGCGTTTGCTTGCTGATGATTTAATTAAAATGCGTTCTACCGTAGATGCCGAAGTTGCAGATGAATCCGCGCTTCGTGCCAGAAAAGATAGCGTTGAAGCAGAATTAAATAAGGCTCGGGCCCGCGAAGAAGAGATTGACGCAACTGCGTTGATTGAAAATCCATTGCTGGTTAAAGCGCAAGAAAATTACTATCAATTAACAGCCCAACGCGAAAAATTTCGTGGAATTCAAAATTTGGCATTTGAACGCGCGAGATTCTTATCAGAAGAAGCAGATGAAGCCCGTGCTAGCGGCCGCGAT
>Ga0194059_1000671_pt1 | contig 15633 bp, 15 predicted proteins | sample SepL6211m_MetaG_FD_163426 | JGI IMG/M metagenome (GOLD analysis project Ga0194059, IMG submission 163426) | Anoxic zone freshwater microbial communities from boreal shield lake in IISD Experimental Lakes Area, Ontario, Canada - Sep2016-L626-11m | ecosystem: Environmental > Aquatic > Freshwater >... | reverse complement strand
AAGTACGAGCAAGCCGACCGCGACCAGAATATCTTCAACGCCCGCCTGAACATCATGGCGCGGGACGACCTTGACGTGGGCGCCACCTTCCAGCTGAAGAACATCAATTACCCGGATTCCTTCTACGGTCAGGAGACGGATCGGCAGAACTCCGTGACGCTGGACCTGAACTACCAGCCAACATCGGGCCAGACCTTCTACGCTTTCTACTCCTACCAGCAGGGCAAGAAGGCCATGAACTTGAACTCCGGCGTAGCCTCCCTGGTCAACACCGGCTGTACGGCGGCCAATCTGGCTCTTTACGGTTATGCGGCCTGTGCGGACAATGTCGGCGGCAATAACGGCACGCGACCGCTTTCTTCAAGCTGGAGTTCCGATACCGACGACCGCAACAATGTGCTGGGCCTGGGCTTCCAGAGTCAAATCGGCGCCTCGCGTCTTGGCATTGACTACACCTATTCCAGCAGTTCAACCGGCATCAGTTATAGCTACGGGGAAACAGCTTTGAGCAATGTGGCTGCAACCCAGGCCGCTGCCGCGCTGCTGGCCGGCAGCGCCTTGCCCAACATGACTTTTGTGCAGCAGACGCTGAACTTCAACTTCCTGATTCCGATCAGCAAGAAGTTGTCGCTGCGGCTGTTTGACCGTCTGGAAATCGGCCAGGTCACGGACTGGCACTACGACGGTGTCATCAAGGGGGCTGTGGCCAATTACGACTCTGGCACGCTGCTGCTCGACGCGGGACCGCAGAACTACCGCACCAACGTCATCGGCTTCTTGGTCCAGTACAAGCTGTGACAGTCCAACCTCTGCCGCAGGAGCTGAAAATGATTCATCAAAAGACAATCACCAAGTCCATGTCGGGTCGGCGCACGCGCGCTCTGGCTGTGGTTCTTGCCCTCGGACTCGGTCTGACCGGTCTGTCTCAGGCACAGGATGCCAAGACCATCGCGACCACGGTCTGCTTCGCCTGTCATGGCGAAGACGGCAACAGCGTGATCCCCATGTTCCCCAAGATCGCCGGCTTACAGGAAAGCTACATCATCAAGCAGCTGCGCGACTTTCAAACCGGGCGACGCAAGAGCGACATCATGACGCCGGTCGTTGCCGCCTTGAAGCCACAGGATTTTGTTTCGCTGGCCACTTATTACAGCGGCCAGAAGCTCACGCCCGGCGCAGCGGCAGAGAAGAAGGTGGCAGGTCTGGGCAAGGTGATGTACTTTGAAGGCAACGAAGAAACCGGTGTTCCGGCCTGCGTTGGCTGCCACCAGGCGCAGGGCGCTGGTCACCTGATCTATCCACGCATCGGTGGCCAGCACACCCAGTACGTGTCGCAGCAATTGAAGAACTTCGCCAGCGGCGACCGCTCCAATGATGCCAATCGCTTCATGCGGGTTCTGGCCAAACGCATGACCGAGGAAGAAATTGACTCGGTCGCTGCCTATCTGGCCGACCTTGACAGCAAATAGCCACCAGACAAGACAGGAACAAGGCACATGAAAAAATTACTAACCATGCTCATGCTGGCATCGCTCTGGTCCGTCCCGGCTGCCGCGCAGGCGCCAGCCTGGAACGAAATCAAGGGCGAGCTGAAAACCGCACTGGAAGCGAAGGCCGACGCCGTGCGTGGCGAAGCTGCCTTCGAGCCCTGCCAGGGCTGCCACCGCAAGGATGGCTCGGGTCGCGTCAGCGGCGCCTATCCGCGACTCTCGGGCCAGCATGCAAAGGTGTTGATGAAGCAGATCGCCGACATCCGCTCTGGCCGTCGTAGCAACCCGAAGATGGAACCCTTTATCGGCGACCATGTGCTCACGCCGTTCGAGATCGCCGACATTGCGGTTTACCTGCAGGCGCTACCGATCGCTGCCGACAACGGCAAGGGTCCGGGTACCGGCCTGGCCAAGGGCAAGCAACTCTATGACAAGGATTGTGCTGACTGCCACGGTGCAAAAGGCGAAGGCATTGAGAACAAGTTCTTCCCGATGGTGGCAGCCCAGCATTACCGCTACCTGCTGCGCGAAGCGCAGTTAATCCGCGACGGTGACCGGCGCAACGCCAATCCCGACATGGTGAAGGTCATCAAGCCCTACAGCACCGGCGACCTGGAAGCGGTATCGGACTACATGGCCGCCTTCGCGCCACCGAAGAAACAATAATTTTCAAAGACCTGACTGGCGGGGCGTTCAGCGCAGCGGCATCAAGGAGGAGTCCGAAGGACGGGGGACAGCCGCGAAGCTGAATGCGCCACCAGTCAAGCGGCAGCTCGTTGCAATCGATCCCGCACGGCATCCCACTCCGGGCCCATCGGTGGTGTCTCAATCCAGATCAGCTTGACGCCCTGCTGGTCAAATTCGCGCAGCACGGCAAACAGTTGCTGCGCGGTCTGCGCAGCGCCCTGCGGCATGCGCCGGCTCAGCAACTGCTTTGAGATGATCTTCAGACGGGAACGTGAATAGACGGCAATAGTGGGCGCGGTCCCGCTGACACTCTGCAAGCCCTGACCCAGCAAGTCGATCGCCATCTGCATTTCCCTTGCATCCATCAGGCGCACTTTGGCGTGCGGCGCGTAGTGCGACGCCAGCGTGCCGGAGGCGCGTGGCGCTGCTGCCTCGGCGGGAATCCACTCATCGCTCAGGAACACCTTCTGGCCACACACGGCCTGCGCCTGCTCGCGCGTGACCGCGCCCGGGCGCAGCAACACCGGCACGCTGCGGGTGCAGTCGATGATGGTGGACTCGATGCCAACAACGCAGGGACCACCATCAAGAATCAGCAAATCATTGCCAAACTCGCTCTGGACATGTTGCGCCGTGGTCGGACTGACGCGCCCAAACTGGTTGGCGCTCGGCGCTGCGATACCCCAGACCAGCGGCTGCGCCGCGCTGCCATCGGTCTGGCGGCACGCTTTGAGCAGCGCTTGCGCAACCGGATGCGACGGGCTGCGCAGGCCAATGGAATCCTGGCCACCCGCAGCCGCAGTAGCCACGCCCTGGCGGCGCGGCAAGATCAGGGTCAACGGCCCCGGCCAGAAACTTTTGATCAGTTGATCCGCAAATTCCGGCACCGTCGCAGCAAAGTGGGTAACGCTGGCTGCATCCAGAACGTGCACGATCAGCGGATGGTCTGGCGGACGCCCTTTGGCGGTAAAGATCCGGCTGATCGCATCAGCGTTGTCAGCGTCAGCGCCCAGACCGTAGACCGTCTCCGTGGGCAGACCAAGCAATTCACCCGCGCGAATGCATCGCACGCCCGCTGCGATCGACTGTTCCGCTTGGCCATCCAGAATCATGGCGAGCTGCGCGGTCAGAACGGCGCTATGCCAAGCAGCGCTGCGGCGCCCAGCGCGGTCGCGCGAACTTCCGGCACGGTGGCGCCGGTGATGGTCAGGTGCCCCATCTTGCGGCCCTTGCTGGCCTTGAGCTTGCCGTACAGATGCAGATGCACGCCCGGCAGGCCCAGCACCTGGTCCCACGCCGGCGTGGCGCCATCGCGCCACAGGTCGCCCAGCAGATTGAGCATGAGGGCCGGGCTGTGCTGACGCGGTTGTACCAGTGGCAAGCCGGCCAGCGTTCGCACCTGCAGATCAAACTGCGACAGGTCGCAGGCATCCATCGAATAGTGCCCGCTGTTGTGCGGGCGCGGCGCCATTTCATTGACGATCAGACTGTCGTCCTGCAGCACAAAGAACTCGACACACAGGACACCCACGTACTGCAGTTCCTGCGCAATGGCTCTGGTAGCTGCCACCGCTTTTTCGGCAAGCGCTGGTGGCACATTCCCCTCATGAACCTCAGTTACTGCCAGAATTCCTTCCCGGTGCAGATTGAGCTGCAGTGGCAGGTTCACCATCACGCCATCCCAGCCGCGCGCCACGATCACCGAGCATTCAGCCTTGAGCGCGAGCATCTTTTCCAGCACGCAAGGCACGCCTGCCAGTTGCTGCCAGGCGGCCGCCAGTTCGGCTCGGGTCCGCACGCGAATCTGGCCCTTGCCGTCGTAGCCCAACCTGGCAGTCTTCAGGATACCGGGCAGCAAGTCGTCTGCCACGCCCTCCAGCTGTGCGGCCGTCTCAATCGCTGCGTAGGGCGCGCACGCCACACCGCAGCGCACAAAATGCGCCTTCTCGCGCGCACGGTCCTGCGCAATCGCCACCGCCTCGGCGCCAGGCGCCACCGGTCGCGCTGCGCCCAGCGTCATGAGGGCGGCAGCGGGTACGTTTTCAAATTCGGTAGTGATGGCAGCGCAGCGCTGCATCAGTTGCGCCAGCCCGTCTTGATCCAGGTAGTCGGAGCGGATGTGGTAGTGGCTGACCAGTCCGGCCGGGCTGATCACGTCCGGATCCAGCACCACCGTGAAGTAGCCCATGCGCTGCGCCGCCTGCACAAACATGCGCCCGAGCTGACCACCGCCCATCACGCCCAATGTTGCTTGCTGCCCACTGCCCGAACCCGTGCCAGGCAAGATCGTTTGTCGGCTCATAGCACCGGCGGCAGTGTCATGCCACGGGCATGTTCGGTCTGCTCGGCGCGAAAGGCATCAAGCTTGGCACGCAAGGCGGCATCCTCATTGGCCAGCATGGCCACAGCAAACAGGGCCGCATTGGCGGCACCTGCCGCGCCAATGGCAAAAGTCGCCACCGGCACGCCCTTGGGCATTTGCACAATGCTGTGCAGTGAATCCACGCCTGACAGATACTTGCTCGGGACCGGCACACCGAGCACCGGTAGCGTGGTCTTGGCTGCCAGCATGCCTGGCAGATGCGCCGCACCGCCGGCACCGGCAATGATGGCCCTGAGGCCGCGCTCCCGCGCCGCTTCGGCGTAGGCAAACATTTCATCGGGCATGCGGTGCGCCGAAAGCACGCGTGCCTCGTGCGCCACCCCAAACTGTTGGAGAATGTGGACTGCGTGTTGCATGCTGTCCCAGTCCGAACTGGAACCCATGACGACGCCGATTTGAATGGTATACATAGTGTTGGGGACAGAGCATGCCAGTGCGCTACGCTTGCTGGCTGCGGTCTGTCCCGCAAGTGATCAGAATTGAATTTTACTTTTTTGCCCCGAGATAGCCCCAATGATGAACGTAACTGCTGAAAATTTTGACGTCGAGGTGATCAACTCCTCGATGCAGACCCCGGTCCTGATCGACTTCTGGGCGCCCTGGTGTGGCCCCTGCAAGGTGATCGGCCCCCTGCTGGAAAAGCTCGAAACAAGCTATGGCGGGCGCTTCAAGCTGGTCAAGATCGACTCGGACCAGGAACAGGAACTGAGCCAGGCTTTTGGCATTCGCAGCATACCGACCTGCGTCCTGATGTTTCAGGGCAAACCGGTGGACGGTTTCATGGGTGCCTTGCCTGAGGGCCAAATCAAGGAATTTCTGGACAAGCATTTGCCCGAGGGCGACGTGCTGGAAGCCGAGGTAACCAACGTTGAAGTCGGCGACGCGCCCGACGCCAATGATCCGCAGGCGATTCGCGAAACGCTGCAGCAGGCCGTGCTGCAAAATCCGGACGATGAAGACGCGCGCTTTGATTACGTCAAGCTGCTGCTGACGCATGGGCAGACAGATGACGCCAAGGTCGCCTTCGCTCCGGTCATCGCCAAGACCGGTCTGGTCCGGCGCTTTGACTCGCTGCAACGCTGGATGAATGCGATGGATTTCGCAGCAGAGCGCGCCGAACTGGCCGCTGCAGAAAGTGACTTCGACACCAAAATTGCGGCCAACAAGCGTGACTTTGATGCGCGCTTCGGCAAGGCGCAAACGCTGATGGCAGCGCAGGACTGGACTGGCGCGATGGACGAGTTGCTTGAAATCTTGATGCGCGACAAAGCCTGGGCCGACCAGCTGGCGCGCAAGACCTATATCGCCATTCTCGACATCATCGAGCCACCCAAGGTCAAGGTGGCCGACGGACAGATTCCGCCGGCGGATCCGGTGGTGGCAAGCTACCGGCGACGCTTGAGCAGCGTGGTGCTGAGCTGATTCAGCCAGTCATCCCGGACTTAGTGTTTGTCATCCCGGACTCGATCCGGGATCCAGTGCTGCGCCGACCCTGGATTGCGGGTCGTAGCCCGCAATGACAAACCTTAGGCCCGCAATGACACACCGGAGACCGGCAGACACACGTTAGGGCGGCAATGACAGTCAGCCAGTCAGCCGCGTCATCGCTTCCTGGTACTTGGCCGCGGTCTTTGCAATCACCTCGTTGGGCACGCGTGGCGCCGGCGGCGTCTTGTTCCAGGGCTTGCCGTCGATTTGCACCTGCTCCAGCCAGTCGCGCACAAACTGCTTGTCGTAGCTCGGCGGGTTGATGCCTTCCTGGTAACTCTCGGCCGGCCAGAAACGCGATGAGTCGGGTGTCAGCACTTCGTCCATCAAGGTCAGCGTGCCCTGCGCGTCCAGACCAAACTCGAATTTGGTGTCGGCAATGATGATGCCCTTCCTGGCGGCAATCTCGCTGGCCGCCTTGTACAGTGCAATACTGATGTCGCGCATGCGCGTTGCCAGATCAACACCGATGGCCTCTACCGTCTGCTCGAAGCTGATGTTCTCGTCATGGTCGCCGGCTGCCGCCTTGGCTGCAGGCGTGTAAATCGGCTCGGGCAGTTTGGAGGCATTCTTCAGACCGGCTGGCAGCTTGACACCGCAGACCGCGCTGTTCTTCTGGTACTCCTTCCAGCCGCTGCCGGCCAGATAACCGCGCACCACCGCTTCCACCGGCAGGGGCTTGAGGCGCTTGACCAGCATGGATCGGCCCACCACTTGTGGCACCTCGGCGGCCGTCACTGCGCTCTCTGGCGCGTCACCGGTGAGGTGAATCGGACAGAGGTTCAAGCCCTTCGGCCCGAGTTTGTCAAACCAGAACAGCGCCATCTGCGTCAGCAGCGCGCCCTTGCCGGGAATGGGCTCGCCCATGATCACGTCAAAGGCACTCAGGCGATCACTGGCCACCATCAGGATGCGGTCGGTACCGACCGCATAGTTGTCTCTCACCTTGCCCCTGGCCAGCAACGGCAGGGACGTGAGCTGGGAGGTGTGCAGGGCGGCAGCCATATCAGCGCACGACCTGAGCCAGCTCACCCCGCGCGTATTGAGCAGCCACCACGATCAGGCTGTTGCCCTTGACCTTGCTGGCTTGACCTTCGCAACCGAATTCCAGATAACGCTGCTTGCACAGCGCCTTGGCGGCCTCACGGGCCGGCTTGAGCCAGTCGCGGGCATCAAATTTTTCGGGGTTTTCAAACATGTACTTGCGCACGGCACCGGTCATGGCCAGACGGATGTCGGTGTCGATATTGATCTTGCGCACGCCGAACTTGATGGCCTTCTGGATTTCCTCCACCGGCACGCCATAGGTTTCCTTCATGTTGCCACCATACTGGCGAATGATCGCCAACGACTCCTGCGGTACGCTGCTGGAGCCGTGCATCACCAGGTGCGTGTTCGGAATCCGTTTGTTGATTTCCATTACGCGGTTGATGGCCAGAATATCGCCGGTGGGCTTGCGTGTGAACTTGTAGGCGCCGTGGCTGGTGCCAATGGCAATGGCCAGCGCGTCAAGCTGCGTGCGCTTGACAAAGTCTGCCGCCTGCTCGGGGTCGGTCAGCATCTGCTCGCGCGTCATGGTGGAGTCGGTGCCGTGGCCGTCTTCCTTGTCACCCTTCATGGTTTCCAGGGAGCCCAGGCAACCCAGTTCGCCCTCGACCGTGACACCGGTGGCGTGCGCCAGATCCACCACCTTGCGCGTGACTTCGACGTTGTACTCGTAGCTGGAGATGGTCTTGCCGTCGGCCATCAGCGAGCCGTCCATCATGACCGAGCTGAAACCCAGGTTGATGGCGCCCTGACATACATCCGGGCTTTGCCCATGGTCCTGGTGCATCACCAGCGGAATATGTGGGTAGGCTTCGATGGCGGCCTGGATCAGGTGCTTGATGAAGGCCTCGCCAGCGTACTTGCGGGCACCCGCGCTGGCCTGCAGGATGACCGGTGCGCCCACCTCATCAGCTGCAGCCATCACCGCCTGCACCTGCTCCAGGTTGTTGACATTGAAAGCGGGAATGCCGTAACCGTTGGCGGCTGCATGATCGAGCAGTTCGCGCATTGAGACCAGAGCCATGATGGAGTCCTTCAAAAAGTGGGGGGAGATTGATTGCTGACTTGGGTGAATTTTAACGACACGGTTCAACAGCAGTCCGGGCCGTTGGGTGCCCGGCCTGTGCGAGCCTTGTCATAGAATGAAAATCGCCGTCGAAACGACCATGCAAACTCCAACAGCAGACTCCCTTGACCAGCAAGTCAATGCCACCCTGAAAGGGTCCTGGTTAAGCTTTTTCCTGACCGACCTGTTTCAGGGCGTCGGTCACCTGGCGCTGCTGCTGCTGATGCTCGAAGCCATTTGGGAATGGAACTTCATGTTCACCAAGCCCGATGTCTACGTGCTGTCGATCGCGGCGTTAGGGCAAAGCGCCTGGCTCGCGCGGCGCAGATTCCAGGGCTTGGCACTGCCTTGGTGGAGCCGCCTGGTGGGTCTGGGCGCTTATGCACTGATGGAGTCGCTGATTGAAGGCATCTCTTTTTTTGACCGGCCCAAGCACCTCACCTTCATTGTCCTGATGCTGATGTATGCATGGGGTGCAGCCCTGGAGGAGCGCAACGACAAGCCAGGCCGCGCCGTCGCGGGTGTTTGCCTTTCCCGCACGGCACAGGGTCTTGGGCCACTTCTGTTCTACATCGCACTGGACGTCAAGGGTATGCCATGGGTCGCTGGCGTTTTTGACTTTTTTTCCTCGCCCTCCCATCTTTATCTGTTCGTCCTCGCCGTCATGCAGGCCGGTGCCTATATTTCACTGTCTCTCGTGGCGCGCCGTCAGCAGGGTGTGATCGTCGATCTGACACAGCAGCTCAAGACCCTGTCACGCTGGGGCTTTGGCAGCCAGGTGGTTGAAGACGTGCTGCGCGACAGCGGAAGCCACACCGCCAGTCGGGTGGAGCGCGCCATCGGTTTCATCGACGTGCGCGGCTTCACCGCCTGGAGTGAAACGCACCCGCCTGAACAGGTCATCGGTATGCTCAACGGCTTTTACGCTGCGATCCTCGAAGCCTGCGGCACGAACCTGGTCAAATCCAAGATGAGCGGCGACGAGGTGCTGCTGGTGCTGCGTGCCGACGCGTCTGCCATCCCGCTCATGGGCAAGGCTCTGGCTGCCGCGATCTCCACGCTGGAACCGATGCAACTCACGGCCGGGGCAGGCTTATGGGTGGGGCCGGTGGTGGAGGGTTTCTTCGGCACGCAAACCGCCCAGATCCACGACGTCATCGGCGACACCGTCAACACGGCCAAACGACTTTGCGATCATGCCAAGGGGGGGCAATTGTTGGTCGGTCCGGTGAATCAAATGACAAACCCCGCCCAGGAGCGGATCAGCATCAGTGCCAAAGGAAAAACCGAGCCGGTGCTGGCGGCGATCTACGCGGTCAGCTAACCCGGCAGATCTTGAGCATATTGGTGCCGCCCGGCGCGCCCATCGGCTCGCCGCAGGTGATGGCATAAACATCGCCTTTTTGCACCAGACCGCGAGTCTTCAGGTTGTTCTCGACTTGAGACAGGGCCGTATCGCGGTCGGCGCTGGTGTCCATGAAGAGCGGACGCACATTGCGGTACAACGTCATGCGACGCTGCGTGGCGACCTTGGAGGTCAAGGCGTAAATCGGTACATGGATCAGGTGCCGGCTCATCCACAGGGCAGTCGAGCCGCTGTCGGTCAGGGCGACGATGGCTTTGGCGCCCAGATGGTGCGCGGTGAACAAGGCACCCATGGCAATCGACTGGTCGATGCGGCTGAAGGTTTTGCCGGTGAAATCTGCTTCCAGTTTGAACTCTTCGTTGTCCTCGGCAGCGTGGCAAATCTTGGCCATCTCCACCACGGTTTCCAGAGGAAATTTTCCGGCTGCCGTCTCGGCAGACAGCATCACGGCGTCGGTGCCGTCGAGCACGGCATTGGCCACATCACTGACCTCGGCCCGCGTCGGCACCGGGTTGCTGATCATGGATTCCATCATCTGCGTCGCCGTGATGACCACCTTGTCGAACTCGCGCGCCATCTTGATCATGCGCTTTTGCAGCGCCGGCACCGCAGCGTTGCCGACTTCGACCGCCAAGTCGCCACGCGCCACCATGATGCCGTCGCTGGCCAGCAAAATTTCCTGCAGCTTGGGGATCGCTTCCGCGCGTTCGATCTTGGCAATCAAGCCTGGCTTGTGGCCATACTCCCCGGCCGCCACATTGCACAACTGACGCGCCATTTCCATATCGGTGGCGTTCTTGGGAAAACTGACCGCTACATAGTCGGCCTGAAAACTCATGGCCGTGCGGATGTCTTCCATGTCCTTGGCAGTCAGCGCCGCCGCGCTGAGCCCGCCGCCGCGCCTGTTGATGCCCTTGTTGTTCGACAACTCGCCGCCGAGGTTGACCGTGGTGTGAATCGAGTCCCCACGGATCGCATCGACGGTGATCACAATCAGGCCGTCGTTGAGCAAGAGCACATCGCCGGCCCGGACCTCGCGTGGCAGTGACTTGTAGTCCAGACCCACAGCGTCAATGTCCCCCAGTTCGGTGCGCGCCGCGTCCAGCACAAATTTTTGCCCGACCTCCAGCATGACCTTGCCGAGTGCGAACTTGCCAACCCGGATCTTGGGACCTTGCAGGTCCGCGATGATGGCGACTTCACGGCCAACACGCAGCGAGACTTCACGCACCAGACGGGCGCGCTCAATATGGTCCTGCGCCGTGCCGTGACTGAAGTTGAGTCGCACCACATTGACGCCGGCGCGAAGCATTTGCTCCAGCAGGACCGGATCGCTGCAGGCCGGACCCAGCGTAGCTACGATTTTGGTGGCGCGCCGCGGTATCATGCCGCCCCCGCCGCACGGCGCGTCAGGATCTCAAAAGCGGGCAGCGTCTTGCCCTCCAGCACTTCGAGAAACGCCCCGCCGCCCGTCGAGATGTAGCTGATCTTCTTTTCAATGCCGTATTTGGCAATCGCGGCCAGGGTATCGCCGCCACCAGCGATGGAGAAGGCGCTGGAGTCGGCAATCGCGTGCGCCAGTACCCGGGTGCCGTTCTCGAACGCGGCAAACTCAAAGACCCCCACCGGACCGTTCCAGACAATGGTGCCGGCCTGCTTGAGCTGGGCTGCCAGCAGCGCTGCCGTCTGTGGGCCGATGTCCAGAATCAGGTCATCGTCTGCCACATCGCTGGCCGCCTTGACGCTCGCAACGGCATCAGCAGAAAAAGTCTTGGCGGTAACCACATCGGTCGGTATCGGAACCGCCGCGCCGCGTGCTTTCATGGCCTCAATCACTGCTTTCGCCTCTGTCACCAGATCGGCCTCGGCCAGACTCTTGCCAATGTTCAGTCCCGCCGCCAGCATGAAGGTGTTGGCGATGCCGCCGCCGACGATCAGTTGGTCCACCTTGGCCGCCAGACTCTTGAGAATGGTCAGCTTGGTGGACACCTTGGAGCCGGCCACGATGGCCACCAGCGGTCGCTTCGGGTTCGCCAGGGCCAGCGAGATGGCATCCATCTCGGCTGCGAGCAGCGGGCCGGCACAGGCTACTTTGGCAAACTGTGCGATACCGTAAGTGGACGCTTCAGCGCGGTGCGCGGTGCCAAAAGCATCGTGCACAAAAACATCACACAGGGCGGCCATCTTTTTGGACAGTTCTTCGTTGTTCTTCTTCTCGCCCTTGTTGACGCGGCAGTTCTCCAGCAGCACCAGCTGCCCTGGCTGCACACTGACCCCGTCAACCCAGTTGGAGACCAGGGGCACTTCGCGTCCCAGCAGTTCAGCCATGCGCCGAGCCACCGGTGCCAGCGAATCAGCAGGCTTGAATTCGCCCTCGGTCGGGCGCCCCAGATGCGAAGTCACCATCACCGCAGCACCCGCCTCCAGCGCCATGCGGATGCAGGGCAAGGAGGCGCGAATGCGTGTGTCCTCCGTGATCTGGCCGGCATCGTCCTGCGGCACATTCAGATCAGCCCGGATAAAGACACGTTTGCCAGTGATCTGGCCGCCGGCACACAGGTCGGAAAAGCGAATAACGTTCATGAAGAAAGCCTGTCAAAAAGTGTTGCTGGGTCGATTGTAGAAGCGCGCCCGCGCCCGGCTTTACCAGCCGAGTCCCAGGTGCAGTGGCAGGTAAACCGCCATGCCGACGATGATGGTCCCCAGAACGGCCTGGCCAGCGCCTTTGCGCCAGAAAAACCAGAGCGCGCCGGCAGCACCGGCAAAAAGACGAGCGTCCTGCCAAGTGCTGATGAACTGCCCCTGGGTCATCAGCACTTCGGGTGCGATGACCGCCGCCAGCGCCGCAATCGGCGCGTACTGCAGGCCGCGCTGCGCCCACGAGGGCAGGCTCCAGGGTTTGCTGGAGATGAAGAAGAAGCAACGCGTCAACACGGTCACGCCGGCCAGTCCGACGATGATCAGAAGTGTCCAGGGTTCGCTTTGCGCATTCATGCTTTTTCCATTGTCAGGCAGAGCGCCACGGCAGCGGCAATGGCAAGCAGAATATTGAGCTTGAAGGGCAAGGCAAAGGCAGCAACAGCAGCAGCGCCAGCCACGCCAGCAGATACCAGGCGCATGCGACTCGATGCCAACGAACACAGAATGCCGATCAGGGCCAGAATGCCGGCAAAACCCAGACCCCAGTGCGTTGGAATCCAGTTGGCCAGCACGACACCGATGACGCTGCAACCCACCCAGGCGACCCAGCTGATGCCGCAATTGCCGGCCAGATAAGCCTGCTGGTCCTGCAACTGCACGCTGTTGCCACCATGCGCCGGATAGCGCCTGGTGAACAGAACGTAACTCAGATCGGTTGTCAGATAGCCGGTGGCCAGGCGCTGCCACAGCGGCAGATGCATCATGTAGGGTCGCAGGTGCGCACTGAAGACGACAAAGCGCAGATTGACACAAAAGCCGGTGGCAAGCACCACCCACATCGGCGCCCCTGCGGCCAGCAGCGGAATAGCGGCCAGTTGCGAACTGCCGGCGAAGACGATGACACCCATCAGCAAAGCTTCGGCTGTGCTCATGCCTGAATTCATCATGGCCACGCCAGTCATCAGGCCCCAGGCGGCGATACCTGGCGCCACTCCAAGCGAATCAAGGACACCCTGACGAAATTCTGGATGCCGGTAGTTGCCGGGCAGAAAAAACATCAGGCCGGGTTCTCAAAAACCGCACCTGGCTGCACCGCACAGCCACGCAGAAAGTCAGCGACGTGCATGCGTTTGGCTCCCGGGCGCTGCAATTCGGTGATAACGAGCACCGAATCCTTCGCTGCGACCGCCATGCCCTGCGGATCAACCAGCAGAACCGTGCCCGGTTGCGCATCAGTTGGCGGCGCAAGAGCTGCCGGCACCGCCATCCAGATTTTCAGGGTTTCACCATTCAAAGTGGCGGTAGCGCCGGGAAACGGATTGAACGCCCGCACCTTCTGTGCGATCTGACCGGCGCCCTGCCGCCAGTCAATGCCGGCCTCGTTCTTTTCAATCTTCTGCGCGTAAGTGACACCTTGCGCACTCTGCGGCACCGGCTTCAAGGCCTGCGCTTCGGCCTTTTGCAAGGCAAGCAACATCAACCGTCCGCCCAGCTGTGCCAGCCTGTCCTGCAGGCTGCCAGTGGTATCGCTCGCCTCGATCGGCACGGTATGCGCCATCAACATGTCCCCGGTATCGAGCCCCGCGTCCATCTGCATGATGGTGACAGCCGTCTCGCTGTCGCCGGCTTCAATCGCACGGTGAATCGGCGCTGCACCGCGCCAGCGCGGCAGCAACGAGGCGTGGATATTGAAACAACCGTAACTTGGTGTATCAAGAACCCATTGCGGGAGGATGAGGCCGTAGGCCGCCACCACCATGGCGTCGGCCTGCGCCGCCTCGATGGCCGCTTTGGCCGCCTGCGCATCTTCCCCGTACTTGCCGTCCAGCCGCAGGCTGCGCGGCTGCGCCACCGGCAGACCGTGCTCGATGGCGTACTGCTTGACGCTGGATGCCTGCAGCTTCATGCCACGCCCGGCCGGACGATCTGGCTGCGTCAGCACCAGTGCAATCTGGTGCCCGCCCTGCTGCAACTGTTCCAGCGCCACCCGGGCAAACTCGGGCGTGCCGGCGAAGATCAGTCTCACCGGGCATCCTCACGCTGTGCCTTGAGCATTTTTTTCTTGATCCGGTTGCGTTTCAGGGGCGAGAGGTATTCAACAAAAACCTTGCCCAGCAAGTGATCCATCTCGTGCTGGATGCAGACCGCCAACAAGCCTTCAGCCTGCACCACCCGGGACTGCCCCATGGCGTCGAGGGCGCTGACGGTCACCGCGTCAAAGCGCTCGACACCGTCGTAAATTCCGGGTACCGACAGACAGCCCTCCTCGTTGAGGTGGGTTGTCGAACTGGTCCAGACCACTTGGGGATTGATCAGCACGACAGCCTGGTCACGTTGCTCCGATACGTCAATGACGATCACACGCTCATGAACATCCACCTGGGTCGCGGCCAAACCAATGCCCTTGGCCTCGTACATGGTTTCCAGCATGTCGGCAACCAGTCTGTGAACGCGTTCATCAACGGCGGGGACCGGCTTGGCGACGGTCTGCAAGCGCGGATCGGGGAAGAAAAGAAGGGGGAGTAAAGCCATGTTTTAATCGGTTTCCAGATGTCGCTATTTTCGCTACTTTTATGCCCCCCTCCAGCTCGTTCCCCCTAAAAGCGTTGCCCTCTGAAGGGCTTGAGAGCAAAATTGCGCCAGATTCATCGAGGTTTCACGCGGCTTGGCAAGACCATGACGCATGTTCCAGAACAGTTCAAAAGGCAACCCAGTGCAACCGATCATGACAAACAGCAGGACCGTGAAGTTCAAAGTGACGGCGCAGCTCGCCAGCTTGAGCCTGGCATGGCTCGCGGCAGCGCCGGTGCCGGCCCTGGCGCAGCCCCTGGCCGTGACGCCCCAGCAGAAGGCCACGGCGGACCAGGTGGCGCACAGCGGCATTGCCCTGAGCGAGCTTGCTGCCACTGCGCCGGAGAACTACAGCATCAAAGCGGGCGATACCTTGTGGGGCATCTCCACCCTGTTCCTGAAGTCTGCCTGGCGCTGGCCCGAGTTGTGGGGCATGAATCTGGCCGATATCAAGAATCCGCACCGGATTTACCCTGGACAAAAGCTCTCCCTAGAAAAGAAGGATGGTCGAGTGACCCTGCGCGCGGTCGCGGATGCCGCAGTTGCGACTGCCGGCGCTGACGCAGCCACCGCCGAGCCGCCGGCAACGGTGCGCTGGTCGCCCCGTACCCGCTACGAAACAGTGGGCAGCGGCGCCGTACCGGCTCTAAGATTTCACTTGATCGAGCCCTACCTGGCTGAGCCGGTGATCGTTGATGAAAGCACCATGCAATCGGCGCCACGCATTGTGGCAACCCAGGAAGGGCGGGTTCTGCTGACCCGGGGCGACCGCGCCTACGCCCGCGGCCCGGTGGACGCTGAGCTGAAGGATGACCTCAGCCAGAAACAGCAGGTGTACCGGATATTTCGTGAAGCCACACCCCTGAAAGACCCGATAACCGGTGAGGTTCTGGGT
>Ga0194059_1000667_pt1 | contig 15698 bp, 12 predicted proteins | sample SepL6211m_MetaG_FD_163426 | JGI IMG/M metagenome (GOLD analysis project Ga0194059, IMG submission 163426) | Anoxic zone freshwater microbial communities from boreal shield lake in IISD Experimental Lakes Area, Ontario, Canada - Sep2016-L626-11m | ecosystem: Environmental > Aquatic > Freshwater >... | reverse complement strand
GGAGCATCGCCAGCGAGGTCATCCGGATCCGCTATGCCTACGGCTTCTGCCATTGGCTTCGCACCCGTCTCTTCGAGTCGTATGCCGCCCGGCCCTATGGCTTCTTCCTTCGTCGGAATTCAGCGGAGCTGAATCAGAGACTCGGTGATGTTATGACTTTCATAAATAGCGTTCTCCTTCCGATCGGGGAAATCATTACCCGTATTGTGATGGTGATACTGCTGCTCGGAACTGTCTTTCTTGTTCAGCCCCGAGTTGCCATCGGTGCGATCATTGTTCTTGGAGGGTTTTATCTTTCCGTCTTTCTCTGGTTGCGTCCCCGAACGAGGGCGATAGGCGAGAGATTGCAGATTCATAATAGCGGTTTTTGGAAAAATGCAGTTCAGTTTCTTAACGGGATCAAAACCGTTCTGGTCCATGGAAAAAGTAGATACTTTATGGATAAGGCCATGGCTCACTCCGCACAGATTGGAAAGGCCCAGAGCCTGATCCCGATTTACAGCAACGGGCCCCGCTACATGATCGAGCCGATCGCTTTCGGTGGACTGGTGGCGGTGGTGATTGTATTCGCCCTACAAGGGCGTCCCTTCTCGGATATTCTGCCCAATCTCTCGGTCATGGCCTTGGCGGCTTACAGGCTCTTGCCGACCCTGCAGCTTCTCTTCAGCCAGTTGGTCACCGTTTCAGCCAGTAACTACACTCTCACCCAGCTTGAGGAGGAGATCCTACAGATTGAGGAGGAGACGGAAATGACATCCCACGATCAGCCCCCGATCAGCCCCTTGACATTTGATCGGGAGATAAAGATCGCAAACCTCACCTTTTATTATCCTAATCCAGAGAAGCCAATCATTTCAGATTTCTCACTGACGATCCGCAAGAATGAATCGATCGGTATCGCCGGCCCATCTGGATCTGGGAAGTCCACACTGGTGGATCTCATCCTTGGGTTACACACAGCCCAGAAGGGAGGGATCCTGACCGATGGGGTTCCCCTCTCGCCGCAAAACATGTCCACTTGGAGGGGAATGATCGGATATGTCCCCCAGGATATTTACCTTCTTGATGAGACGATCGCCGAGAACATCGCCATTGGCATCGACCCCTCCGAGATCAACCAAGAGGCCCTCAGGGTAGCTGCGGAGGGGGCCCAGATCCTGGACTTCATCGAGAGGGAACTGCCGCAGGGATTCCAGACAACCGTGGGGGAGAGGGGCGTCCGCCTTTCTGGGGGCCAACGCCAGAGGATCGGACTGGCACGGGCACTCTATCATAATCCGCAGATCCTGATTCTTGATGAGGCCACCAGTGCCCTGGATCATGCTACCGAGGCGGCCGTCATGGAGACGATCCATCGGCTTCAGGGCAAGCTAACGATTATCACCATTGCCCATCGACTGAGTACCTTGGAAAAGTGCGATCGAGTTATTGAGATGCAGAGAGTTACTTAACGGAATTTAATAAAATAGCACTTTCATAGTGAAGATCCTTTGGAGAAAAATCTACGGCTCCTACTGTTGGGGAAGGGAGTGGTTACCCTTCACAATCTGGCTTCTGCAGCAATGCCTCCTCCGTAGGAAGAAAGCGGTTTTAGTATGTCGTTTTGGAGCAATGGGGGACGTGGTCTGCGCCTTGCCACTGTGTGATGCCCTGAGAGAAAGGCATCCGGATCAACTGATCGTCTTTGTAACTTCTTCTCTTTATAGGAACCTCGTTGATCTGTCAGGAGCTGCCGATCTGGTCTACGGAAGCAAATTGTGGGTATGGCCTTTTGTGATGCCCTCCCAATTCAATGTCTTTGATCTGGTTGCGGCCGTCTATAATCCGCAAAATAGCGATGAGGTTTCGGATAGATCGGCTTCGATGCTTCATCTGGTCGATGAGTTTGCTGCCTCATGTGGAGTAGCCCTTATCAAACGGCAGCCCCATCTCTACCCGTCCGATCATCTGATCCGAACGACACGCAGGAAATATGGATTGGGTGAACAGGAGCTTGGAACGAAAAAGCTTATTGCCATCAATGGCGGCCCAACCTGGCCTGTACGGATGTGGGAGACCTCCAAGTGGCAGACCCTCATCGATCATATTCATGCTGAGCATGATGCTGTGATCCTGCAATTTGGGCAGAGACAGCCGGGGAAGAGCTCCGATTTGGAAAATCTCACGGGAGTTGTGTCATTGTTCGATCACCTCAAGCCGGAAGAGATCGTGGCCCTGATTGCCGTCAGCGACTTGGTCGTCGCGATAGATTCGGGTCCCGTGCATCTTGCAGGTGCCGTAGGGACGCCAGTTGTCGGATTGTTTGGCGCGATAAATCCACTGTTTCGAATGCCTCCTGATTCTCCTTCCATTGGACTGCTCAGTGATGTCGAGTGCCTCTATTGCAACCATAGATCACCCATCATTCATTGGAAGGAGGGGTGCCCTTATGACATCAAGTGTATGAAGCAACTGGAGGTGCAGAGTGTCATAGAAGCAGTTGACTCTGTGATGCAGGGGAGGGGGGCGCATAATTAGCGTTAGATCATGCAGCATGTTTTCTTAAACGTACTTCAAGCCAACAGGATCAGCATGGGGGAGCGACTTGACCCATTAACCACCGGGCGCTTGGCCGAGGCGAAGCGGATCACAGCTCTCTTGGAAAGAGGTGAGGGGTTTTCACTTGTGAGGTTAGGTGATTTTGATCTGGCTTATCTGCTCGCTGCTGAAAGCGGATTCAGCGGGAAGTTATTCCCTGACGATGATGTCATCAGTGGAACGGAGGGGAAGGGGAGCCCAGGCTTGGACAGTTCGCACGCGGCGCGGTTGCGCGCATCCTTGGAGCATGCCGACTATGTGGACTTCTGGGATCTCCAATGGAAAGACGGGTCACTCATCGGCCGCTTGTCATTGCACCGCTCACCCGGGACAACGAGGAATCCAACACGTGAGACTTCATTCATCCTTCCGACATGGCTGGAGTGCGAATTCAAGGGGTATTGTCAGCATCGAAGGGTCCTCTTTTGTGGTGCGGAGGCACCGTTGCTGCAGGAGTTGATAGACAGCCCCGCCTACCGCGAGATCTCCAGGGACTACTGGCCCGATGACTGCCAAGCCTTTTTCCTACGCCCCCGTGAGGATGGCCGGAACCTCGCTAGGAATCTGGATGGCATCAAGCAGGATCTTGTCGAGGCTATCAAGCGATGGGAGATCGACACGCTCTTTCTATCCCTCGGAGGAGGCGCGAAGATCCTCTGCTGCGAGTTGGCGAGGGAACTTGGTGTACGGGCCATTGATTTCGGGGCATTCACCCGATCTCTGACCTACAGTGGCAGCGATGGCAATCGTGCAAGTCGCTCCACCCACACGGTCTATCTGTTCCGCGTCCCGTTCGGGATCTACATGGATGCAGTTGAAAAAGCCTACCCCGATTTGAGACCGGAAGAGTTACTTGCCAAAGCTCATGCCCAACTTCTCCTGGATGCGCAGAAGAAGGAAACCGGGTGGACGCATAGTGCCGGTGAATATGATTTCTCCCAAGAAAATGTAATTCACTTCGAGGAAGCTTTTAGCATGTATAGAAGCCGCTACGCTCATCTCTTCAACCACTCTGCCATCACGAGAAAGGAAAGAGCAGATTTTCTACATTTTTGTGGGACTCATAAACTTACATGTGAGGGTGTATTGTTTATCACATGGTTTAAGATTAAATCGGCTCTCAACATAATATTGAAGAGGTTTTAATCTATGATGTCGTTCGCTAAAAAAGTTGGGAAAAGGCTATACTACAGTAGTTCTCCAGAGGTCTGTTATGACATTGCAGAATGGGCTTATGCAAAAAACATTGATATAAAAACACTTAGCGCACCAGTTCACGATGAGGTAATATCTCTTTTGTCAGATGATATTCCTGCTCAACAAGAGTTTATTAGTCATAAAGACGCCATGTTTAGGTCTCAATCGCTTGTGGCTATTGAAAAAGCCTTTGTCAGAGATACTGTGGGCTTTGTTGAATTGCCTGATGGTAAAATTATCTATGAAGGAAACTGGTGGATTGAATTTATCACAAATCACCCCTCTTATAAAAAAAGATTTTATTTAAGGAATCGCTATCTTAAAGGAAATTGGTACTCGCTACTTTGTCTTTGGTCGAGTGAGTACTACCATTGGTTTCATGACGTGCTGCCGCGTTTGGAAACTGCCTTGGAGCATCTTCCCAATGATACCAAATTCTTAATCAATGAAGATTTACGAGAATACCAATTGGAATCACTCAAGGCGTATGGAATTGGAATTAATCAGCTTGAGATTCAACCTCAGGGATTGAGGACTTGCGTCGAACGTCTTTGGTTTTCGACTCCTGTAGGTCATACCAGCTTGGGTTCTGGTAAGGTAATTAAGAAAGTAGCAGGGCGATTAATAAATCATTTTGTAACTAGAACAGCAGAGACTCCCTTAATGAATATCTACATTTCAAGAAAGAAAGCCGGCATGAGACGCCTTTTAAATGAGGATCAATTGTCTTCAGTTATTAAGGATAAAGGTTATGAGGTTATTGCTCTAGAGGATTTATCCTGGGTTCAGCAACTGAATCTTTTTTTTCATAGTAAGGAGTTGATGGGACCGCATGGGGTTGGATTAGTAAACATGATGTTTATTGGTCATAAAAACTCGCATATTACTGAAATCACTGCGCAATCCAATACCGTGCCATGTTATTTAGTGCTTGCACGACAACTCGGTCATTCCTTTCGAAGAATTCATGCATTACCTCTTGGAGAAAGAGCAGGTGATATGTATTTGCCACCTGAATCTCTAGACCAGATATAAGACTAACGCACTATTTTATGCATCACAATCCGTTACTTAAAGTCATAATGGTCAGCATCGTGCCTCCACGAAATGACTGTGGCGTACGTATTGTGATGTATCGCCACCTGGTCGAGAGAGCGCCTTTTGAACTCCACGTGGTCAGTAATGCGGACTTCGCCGATGATCTCTTGATTCATACAAAGCTGAAACTGCCTTATCTTGTCGAAAGATTACGGAAGAGTCGCTTTGGCCCACGACTTTCCAAGTGGATTGCTGACTATCAGAATCTCATCTGGCCTCTAATGATTTCCAAGGCGTTGGATGAAGTTATCACAAGATTCAAACCTGATGTGATCCTGACATTGGCGGAGACAAATCTTTGTCACATTGCCGCCAAAGCAGCAAAAAAACACAGGATCCCTCTTGCTGGACTATTTCTTGACTGGTTTCCCATCATGAAGGGACATTACGGCCATCAGTGGACCCGCAAGTTGCTCAGCGCTCGTTATCGTAAGCTATACCAGCAATGTGTTCTCGCTCTTTGCACCAGTGATGGCATGCAAGAGGTTCTTGGTAATCATCCCAACAGCCATGTGATCTACCCCATGCCTGGGCAACATATCATTCCGGAAACTGTATTCCCCCCTAAGTCAGGCAAGTTCCGCATTGTCTATGTTGGCTCGGTTCAGGACTTTTACGGTCGCATGATCTGTTCCCTGATTGAGGCCATTGAGGCGACTGATGATCTTGAGATTATAGTCGTAGGGCCCAATGCGGACTGGCCTGCAGACGTTCTTCAGAGAGCAATGGAAAAGGGGATCTATTTGGGATTCATGCCTCCTTCTGAGGCTGCTGAAGTTCTAGCTGGGGCAGATGCTTTGCTGGTGGTCATGAGTTTCGAACCTGAGCACCGTCTCTTCATGGAGACCAGTTTCACCACAAAGTTTCTCGATTACAGTGCCTACGGTAGACCCATGATCCTCTGGGGTCCCGAGTACTGCACACCTGCTCGGGTTGCTATGCGCGAAGGAGGAGCATTGGTCGTTGACTCGCCCGATGTTGCTGGAGTTCTGGCCGTTTCCCGAAGGATAGCTAGTGACTCTTCACTCACTGCTACTCTTTCAAATCAGGCTAGAACATTACACAAGGGACTTTTTAGCCCCGAACGGTTACAAGACATCTTTGTTGGAGAGATTGCCAAACTCCCTTTAATGAAACCGGCGAGAGGCGCGCCATTTAAGTTAAAAAATAAGCCTGATGTATGACGACTTCTAGGCATATCTCCGCCTTGGATGGTCTCCGTGGAGTAGCAATTCTCATGGTGATCTTCTGGCACTTTATAGTCTGTAAGATACAAGCCCCAGGAGGGACGCCTGCTGGATATTTCTATAAAATATCTCACCATGCATATTCTGGTGTGGATCTTTTCTTTGTACTCTCTGGATTTCTGATCACTGGAATCCTGTTGGAGTCCGTTAAGAATCCTGGATGGCTTCGCAAGTTCTGGATCCGGCGTATTTTCAGAATCTTTCCGCTATACTTTCTGTACCTTGGAATTGTTATATCATTTCACATGGCACAAGAAAGGGGGGGCGATGCTATTATGGCTGCGCCCGCTTCATGGTGGCCTTATTTTCTTATGCTTCAAAATATCCAGATGGCTGAAGCTAATTCGCTTGGTCCATGGGGTATCACTTGGTCACTCGCGATTGAAGAGCAATTCTACATCATTTTCCCTCTGCTTATTTGTTTTGTGTCTGCGAGGCGCTATCTCCCAATCTTATGTATGATAGCAATCGGGCTATCGATGGCACTTCGTTTGCAGGAAGGGGTGCACTCGCTCTCCAGCTTTGTCCTTACACCTTACAGGTTGGATGGACTCGCTGTAGGAGCCTTCTGTGCATGGTTTGTCAAGAAACCATCGTTATGGAATAAATTCCAAGAAAGACCCTGGATTGCCAATTCAATGGTGGTTCTTGGATTCCTTTCACTCGCATGGATAACAATTCGCAACCAACAACGTGCTCCGATAGACCATTTAGTCTTCGCATTTGCCTATGGAGCACTTCTGCTCCTTGTCGTGGCGCGCGAGCGCTCCATCCCAGCACTACTTCTTTCTCACCCAATTCTTTGCTTCTTTGGGGCCATTAGCTATCCTCTCTATCTTTTCCATGAGCTTTGTGACTGGGCAATCAGTCATTATCTACCAAATACATCCCATTCTGTTATAGAGATTCTGATGATTGCGTTACTTTCTACGGGGTGTTCAGTTGCTGTCGCTGCACTATTGAATTATCAGATAGGACAACCCATGGTCCGTATTGGGCGCCGTCTTGCAGAGGAAAAGGCTTTATAAAGCAATCATTCCATTGTGGAGAACTATCCTTATAACCTCTACTAACCGTTGCCGATGAATAACCTAAAGGTCTATGTCATTTCTTCAGTTCGTCCGGAGCCTTCCAGCGCAGGCCAGGTTATTCTTCATCGTCATTTGACGGATATCCCCAGTCTGGAATGTGAGGTGTATGGCTTAGAGCCCGAGGTGGTAACAACCTCCACCGTGATCAGGCGCATCATGGGGAGGCTAACCCAAACCAGAGCACAGCGATTTGCTCAGGATTTCTGGGCATGGCGCGACGGCAGGTGGCTGGATGCGCTGTTGCCTACCTCTGTTTCTGATCCTACGTGTTCTGTGGTTCTTACTGTTGCTCAAGGTGATGCATCTGGTGCTGCCCAACGGTTTGCTCAGAAACATTGCCTTCCCTTGGTAACGTTCTTCCACGATTGGTGGCCTGATATGGTCTCTCTCCATCCCCCATTCCGGAGGATCCTTGAGCAGAGGTTCAGAGAATTATATCGGCAATCCCAACTTGCTCTCTGTGTCAGTGAGGGGATGCGTGTGGAGTTGGGACCCCATCACAATGCTCAGGTACTCTCTCCCATACCCTCGAAGGTGACCCAACTCCCTGAGACGTCAAAGCGTACCAATACTCTGAAGGTGCTCTATTTTGGGAATCTTCATGAATACGGGCCGATGGTGGCGGAGGCTCTACAAGAAGTGAAGGGACATACCCAGATTCGCATGGAGGCTCGCGGAGCTAATCCCAGTTGGCCGGATTCCTGTCTGCTGGAGATGGAGCAGGCGGGGCTGTGGCATGACTTTGCTCCCCGCGCTGTATTGGATAGATGGTTTGAGTCGGCGGATGCTTTTTTGGTGCCGATGGTCTTCGATCCCCGTATGCGTAGGCGGATGGAGACAAGCTTTCCGTCAAAAATGGTGGAGATGGCCCAGATGGGGAAGCCACTTGTGGTCTGGGGGCCGGAATATTGCTCGGCGGTGCAATGGGCACAACGAGGGGATCGTGCCCTCTGTGTCACCGACCCCAATCCGGTGGCGCTCCGCATAGCTCTCGAAAAACTGGTATCATCCCCGGAGGAGTATCAGCGACTCTCAAGTGCAGCCATTGAGGCGGCACAGACCGACTTATGCCACGTGCGAATCCAGGCTCAATTTTTGGAGGCTTTGAGTGGAACTCTGGGTATGGGTGACTAATTATCATGCGCATCTCCCACTACAACACTTTTGCGGAAGGGGGCTCAGCTGTTCTGACGGTATTCCACTTTATTAAATTAATAATATAAGCATCTAATTTTGTGGAATCAAAGATCTTTCACTTAACAAAGACCCTTTATGGAGGCGGTGGAGAATATGCCCAGCGCCTCAGTCAGGCTTTGGATAGTGTTGGTTGCGACAGCAGAGTTATCTCTCTTGATGGAGGACTTGCTCCTATACGGACAGGAGGCACGGGGAGAATATCTGCCGTTTATGATAGGGTATTGTCCTCGGTCATCAACAGACGCTCTACAGCTCCGTTTAGTTCCTCTCTACGACTCAGCTGCTTTAGACCTACAGTATTGATCTCAAAAAATGATATTGTCCATCTACATAGCATTACCGGATTCATTGGGAGTCGAGGGTTACGTTCTCTGATCCCCAAGGGAGCAAAAGTCTTTTGGACGGCTCATAATCCATGGACATTTACTGCCGGGTGCATGCTTTATCAGGGTTGTGATCTCTATCAATCCGGATGTGTCGACTGCCCAATCCTGAAATTCCCAATAAGGTCATTAAGTAAATTAGAATATCAAGCAAAAGCTGACTTTATCCGAGATTACAACGTGCAGCCGATCGCCAATAGCGTGTGGATGGCAGCGATGTTGCGAAAAAGCCCTTGGTTCTCGCATGTGCATGACATTCCCATTATCAAGCCGATCGTTCAGCCATGTTTTCATGTTGGAGAGAAAAAGCGCATGGATCAGAAACTCTCATCCGATGACAAAGTGGTCATCGGATTGGGCGCACGATCCCTCACTGATCACTACAAGGGAATCAAGGAGTTCTTTGATTATCTCCCAGCAGATGCCCCGTGGATAAAAAAAGTGAGATTTCTTCTTTTCGGGGAGGGGACTTTATCTCTTCCCCCTCAACTCGACGTGCGGTTGATGGGGGCGCTCAGAACATCTGAGGCAATGGCTGATGCCTATCGTTCTATGGACCTGTATGTTTCCCCCACATCCATGGAGACATTCGGGATGACATTAGTCGAGGCTCAAGCCTGTGGAACTCCAGTAATAGCTTTTGAAGTCGGAGGCACTCCGGAGGCTGTCTCTCCTCAGGATGGTGTCTTAGTCCCCGCAGGAGATTTCCAACAAATCTACTCTGCGATAGATCAAATAGTGATGGATCCCTCTGTACTGATATCTCGCGGGGATAATGCCTCTGCCTGGGTTGCCGAAAGGCATTCACCTGATGTGGTGGCATTAAAGCAACAAAATGTCTATGAACAGGAGTAGCATGTCGATCGACCTAAAGGGGAAGCTTGCCATCGTTCTCCCACACACGGGGCAACCGACGGAAACTTTTATCAAGAGATATTTCGATGAGTTGTGCCCAGACAGAACTGTTCTGGTCTCTTTTTATCGGGGTGCTGATAGATGGAAATTTGCCGGACCTTCTTTCTGCCTCGAGGAGCAGTTTCTAAAGAGTAGGAATCTCTATAAAGCATATCGAGCACTTCAAAAGATGGCTGGCGCTGAATCTCTCTTCGGTGATCCCTTGACTGCGGCAATGCTGAAGAGATTTCTGCTTGAACAGAATGTTCAAGTGGTTTTCAGCCAATACTTGGTTGCTGGTTGGAATGTCCATCGTGTAGTCAAAAGCATGGGGTTGCGTCATGTCATCCGAGGCCATGGATTCGACCTCTCAAGCTCTCTGGATGATCCTGTATGGTGCAATCGTTATCAGGATCTTAAAACAGCGGATGCGATCATTGTACCAACTTCATACCAAGTCAGTAGATTGCGTGCAATCGGTCTGTCTCGTGTGCCCATTCTTGATGTTCCCTGCGGGATCGATATTCCGGCCGATTCCAAATTCATGGTGCCTACTGGAGCGGCAAGAGAGGTGAGATTGATTGCAGCAGGAAGGATGGTTGCTAAGAAGGCCCCGATGATTCTCTTAAAGTCTTTTCACGCTGCGTTGTCTCATGTGCCTGGTCTCAAGCTGACTTGGATTGGAGCCGGCCCTTTAGAGGAAGAGGTGAGGGCATATATTTCTCAACATGGGCTTGAGGATCAGATCAACTTATTGGGCTCCGTGCCGCAATCAGAGGTGCTTAAGGAACTTCAGAAGGCTGACATATTTATCCAGCATAGCATGACCGATCCTCAGACGGGAGACCAAGAGGGCGCGCCTGTGGCAATCCTGGAAGCAATGGCTCATGGGCTCCCGGTTATCTCGACGTTTCACTCAGGGATTCCTTATTTGGTGGAAGATCAGGTTTCGGGCTTACTGTCCAACGAGGGTGATTTTGAAGGTATGGCACGATCAATTGTTCAACTTGCAAATGATGCGTCACTGAGAGCGAAAATGGGATATGAGGGTAAGGCTCAATCTCATTCCTACAGTTGGGAGAATGAAAAAAATAAATTATTGGAAGAACTCATCCTAACTTGAATAACCACATCGAAGATCTCCATTATCTGCTTTTGCAAAGTATGGTTTACTCAGCAATGGATATCTTTGTCGTGACCTCGCGGATGGCGACCTTTGGGCAGGTTGCCACCGAGGCCCAGGCTTGTGGCACACCTGTATGGGCTTTTGACGTGGGGGGGCTGTCCGATGCCATCCAGAACGGCGTTACCGGAAAGCTCATCCCCTTCGCGGATATCACCGCAATGGCTGATAGTATCTGTTCTGAGAAAGCCCGAGGCAATCTCCCTGCCATGGGTGACAGGGGAGCCGAATGGGCGCGAACAATCTTCTGCGTAAAAAAGATGGCGGAACAGTATCTACATCTCTACCGCGAGGCCATGGTACGTGAGGATCCCATCATCTCATGAACATCGTACTCTGTGCTGACCGGCGGGTGGTCCCGGGGCTTCATGTGAGTGCCTATTCCCTACTCGACCGCATCAGTCCTGATGTCGAGAAGACAAGATTTCATGTCTTCAGTGATGAGTTGGAGGAATGCGACATGACGCTCCTGACTAGGACTCTCGCCTCCATCAACAAGCCCTTCGTGGTGGAATTGCGGAGAATTGATCCCAAGCAGTTCAAGGGGTATCCCTCCCTGAACGGGAGTTGGGCCACCTACTATCGGCTAGCGGTTCCGGAAGCCCTGGAGGTAGAACGATTCCTCTACGTCGATGTCGATACCCTATGCGATACAGATGTCAGTCTGCTGAATTCGCTCGACATGGGAAACTCACCGGCCGCCCTTGTCCCGGAAGCACCTTTATCCGGAGCAGCTGATCGATATGTAGCCGAGCAGCTGGGGAACAGCTCGACGGAGTCATATTACAATGCAGGGGTTATTCTAATTAATCGTCAGGAGTGGCTAAATCAGGGGGTTTCAGATTCAGCACTGGAGTATCTGCAAAAAAATCCTGCACATTTCTGGGATCAATCCGCACTGAATGTTGTTCTGAGGGGTAAGGTGGTTGTCCTTGATGAGAGATACAATACAATCTCCAATATGAGAAAGCACTGGCCAACACTGGCCAAACCATACGGACAGACGAATTGCCTGACCCACTTTGTGGATTATCCCAAACCATGGGATTTGGGTGCAGAATTCATCCATCCTCAGTATCATCTCTGGAGGTTGGTTCTGGATAAGACAGCCATGAGGGATTTCCGTACCTGGCAAGACACACCCGTGAGGAGGTTGCCCAGAACTGACAAAGCAAAAACCGGTTACAAGAAGGCAATCAAAGACAAACTTCTCTTCACCGGTTACACGAAGGGATGGATCAAGTGCGTTAAAGGAACCGCTGATTAAAGGATTATGATGACCATTTCGATCATAATCACGACCAAGAATAGGTCGCCTGAACTCCTGCGTACGTTGAATGTTCTAAGGAGCTTGGATCCACAACCGCTTGAGGTTCTGATCACGGCTGATGGATGTACCGATGACACGGTGGAGTTGGTAGAAAGTGAAAAGAGAAAAGGTGAAATCAAAAACATTCTCCTCATTGTGAATGAGGTGGGGAAGGGGTCTGTAGCTTCGCGTGACCGGATGATGAGAGAGGCAACGGGGGATCTGCTTCTCACAATCGATGATGACAGCTATCCCGAGCAGATGGATTGCCTGGAGACTTTGCGGGAGCTCTTTGAGAAGAATCCGAAGATGGCCATCGCCACCTTCCCTCAGCGAACGGAGGAGTATCCCGTAACGCTGACGCAGACCAACTTCGGGGAGGCTCATTCCGTGCGATCCTTTCCATGCTCCGGTGCCTGCCTACGGGTATCCACTTACCGTTCACTACAAGGATTCGAGCCGATGTTCTTCCACATGTATGAGGAGCCGGATTATGCCATTCAGTGCGTAGCTGATGGATGGGATGTTCTCTTCACACCAGAGATCACTGTCCGCCATCACTGGACAGGATCCGGTCGCAGTGAACTTCGGAACCATCACTTTCACGCTCGTAATGAACTCTGGAGCACGGTGATGAGGGTTCCTTTTCCCCAGATGGTTTTCATAATCTTTTGGAAAATATTCTCACAAGCAGCCTACGCCACAGGCCGGGGGGGTGAATGGTTAATTAAAGAGCCACTCTGGTGGCTGGCTGCAGTCCAAGGTTTATCTCGTGCATTCACGCATCGTCATATTGTGACATGGAGCGGATACAAAAAGTGGATTGCTTTACCTGATTATAACCAACATATCTCCCACCTAATTGGTGCATCGCGTGGTAGAGAAGCCGACCCACGAATTGTCAGTGTCCCTGAGAAAATAACTGAGCCACCCAAAGGGTTATGCAATTCCCAGAATATCGCAACCGGCATTAGGATCTCTATTATCTGCCCTTCTTATAACAGGTTATCCTTTATTGAGGAATGTATCCTGGGTGCCATGCCCATACCTGCCTCCGAGTTCATCCTAGTGGACGACGGGTCTACCGATGCGACGCTGGAGTTTGCTCTCACCCTTCAGGAACGCTATGGCAAGGAGCGTATCGTTGTGATTCCGCTCGGGGGAAACAAGGGAGCACAGGTTGCCCGAAACAGAGGGATGGAGCAGGCGAGGGGCGATATGGTCCTATTCTGCGACTCCGATGATGTGCTGGTCCCTTCAGGTGTAGAAGATCTTTTAGAGACCCTAACTCAGAACTCGGACATTGATTATGCCTATGGCAAGGTGGTCAAGACCGATGCTTCCCTGAAACCACTGGAGGGCCTAGAGTCAATAGGCTCACCCTTTGTGGATTCTCCCGTTGAGATGGCGGGATACCACTGGCACACTATGGGGCCTCTTTATCGTCGGAGTTATTTGGAGAAGGTTGGCCCTTGGAATCTCGAGCTTACCGGATCCCAAGACTGGGAATATCAGGCCCGGGTGAAATTGGCTAAGGGAAGAGGCCTCTTTGTCGATAGGCTGATTGGATATTGGAGGCAGCATGAGGGAGGCAGGGTCGGAGCACGAAAATTCCGCCCTGATTATGTGCGCAGTGTCGTCAAGGGCTGTGATGTCATTCTATCCGGCGCTAGAACGGCTGGGAAATACGATAGGTTGCTCCAGCGTCGGGTGGTTAAGAAGCTCATCATCCATGCTGTAGAAAGCGGTGCTAATGGTGACCAGTCCCTAAAAAGGCTTTGCCTCTCACATGCAGCTACAGTAACGACCCCTGATTCGCTATACTCGGTTATTATCGAAGTTAATAAACATTTACCTTTATGGATTGACAGAATTATTTGGGGAATAATATTCCGCGGTAACCCCAAATAATTCTAAATACACCTACTCGCCACAGATAATTCTTATGGAAGGGATACAAGAAATGGCTAAAGCTACCAAGGTAGCACTCACTTAAGGAGTTTCTATTTGCAACCAATTATAATAGGGCCTAAGGCCATGAAGCACAAATATCTATGAGTTAACCCCTGTATATGTAAACCTCATAACCTCTCATCCCCCCCGATGAACATTCTCATGTTGACTACTGCCTATGGAAAAGGTGGTGCCGCAACGAACCAACTCTGGACCGAACTGGGAGATCATCTCTCCCATGAGCATCAAGTCACGGTTCTGACTGCCTACCCGGTAGAACGTCGCGATGAAGGAACTCGCCAAGGTGTTCATATTATCCCCGTGGCAGGCAAGATTCTTCCTAAAATTGCCAATCGGCATCTCCGCGAAGTTGCCCTCTGGTTCTGTATGGCTTGGAGGGTAATCTTTCTCTCGGGGCGATATGATCTGGTGATTTGCGTGGATACGCCACGATTCGCCACTTTGATTGCCGGCATCAGAAAGCTTAAGGACAGATCCCGGATCGTGATGTGGGTGATGGATCTTCCGCTTGAGCAAATCGTCCGTAGGAGAGATGCGGTCAAAAGACGCAGCCTGACGGCCAAGATATCGAACAGATTATATTATTATTCACTGCAACTTGCGGATCGGATTGTCGTCATCGGTTCCTGCATGCGTGAACTGCTCGCCAGGCGTGGCGTTCCGCAAGAAAAGATGGTGGTCATCGGTCCTTGGGCCGAAGACTCCACTGGAATTAAGAGATGGGATTCCTCTGCTGCACGCACAGAGCAGGGGCTGCCAGAATGGTTCACAATATTGTATTCCGGATATGCTGGGGCATGGCATGAATTCTTGCCCATTGTTGAGGCGATACCTGATCTGTTGGAGATGCTACCGCTTCAGTTCGTCTTCGCAGGCAGTGGACTGGGCATCGATCTGGTGGCTGCGGCGAAAGAGAAACATGGATGGGATAGGGTCTGGATTAAAGAGAGGGTTTCCTGGGAGCAATATGCCTGCTTTGCCTGCTGCGGCGATATACACCTCGTGAGTCTCAAGGAAAATATGCTGGGTACTTGTTCCCCTTCCAAAACTTACAGTTCCATGGCTTTTGAACGCCCCGTGGTCTTTCTCGGGCCTGAATCATGCCAGGCGGCGATGGATATCAAAGAGGCTCAAGCCGGCGAAGTCGTCGGGAACAAGGAGGAACTCATCGCTGCAATCAAGAAGCTCTTTGGTGACCGTCAGCTTCTGGAATCGTACGGAAGGAATGCACGCGAGGCCTTCCTAAACAAGCATTCGGCATCAGTAAACCTTGCCCTGTGGGATGCCGTGCTCTCAGAAGTGAAGGCAGGGCATTGATAATGGAGAAAAAGCTGCCGATCCAAACATCCGAATTGGCGAAGGAGGCAACGAAGAACCAAGAACTCAGAACATTTCCCATGTGAATCTTGTGCGCAGCCGAAGGCTGCTGTGGCAAAATCCTTTTCACTCGACCCGTTCTTTAGCCTTTAGTCTTTCTCAGGTTTGCTTGCCCGGCCGTTGCTTCGCATTTGAACTCGGGCTTTCCCAAGCCACTCGCCCCTGGCGGGG
>Ga0194059_1000664_pt1 | contig 15702 bp, 18 predicted proteins | sample SepL6211m_MetaG_FD_163426 | JGI IMG/M metagenome (GOLD analysis project Ga0194059, IMG submission 163426) | Anoxic zone freshwater microbial communities from boreal shield lake in IISD Experimental Lakes Area, Ontario, Canada - Sep2016-L626-11m | ecosystem: Environmental > Aquatic > Freshwater >... | reverse complement strand
GGGATCGATGCAGTCCCTACAGGATGGAGGCGGCAGGGGGGGACTTGGGGTTCGGGGCGCCGCGATGGACCACCCCTTGGAGCAATTCGAGGGTCACAATTTCGCCCTGTCGCAGATGCACCGTGGCGTTGGCGACGCCGACAATCACCGGGACCCCGAGCCTTTCGGCGACGGACGCCGTGTGGCCCTGGCGCCCCTCTTCTTCCACAATCACCGCCTTGGCTTTGCGGATCGCGTCCAGATAGGCGGCATTGGTTTCACGCACCACCAGGATCTCGCCGTTTTCGAGGCGGTCCGCCTCCTCGGGGGAGCTGGCCAGATGCACCTTGCCGCTCACCGAACCCGTGCCGATGCCGATTCCCCGTCCGAGCACCGCCGAGACGATGCCGACTTTCACCAGATCCGTGGAGCCGCTGACCCCTTCCAGGGTGCCGGCCGTTTCCACCACCAGATCGCCCTCGCGCAACAGGCCCTTCTGTTGAGCCACCCCCATGGCCAGGGTGAAGGTGCTGGCGGTGGAGGGTTGTTCGGCGATCAGCAGGGGGTTCACGCCCCAGACCAGCTGCAGTTGACGGGCCACGGTCTCCTCGCTCGTGATCGCCAGGATGGGGGTGCTGGGGCGGAATTTACTGACGTTGCGGGCCGTAGATCCCGACTTGGTTAGGGGCAGGATAGCGGCGGCGTTGAGTTGGCGGGCGATGCTGCTCACCGCCTGGCTGATGGCGTTGGGAATGGTGGTGGCCATCTGGCCGTCGAGGATCCGCAGGGGATAGTCGCGCTCGATGCGACGGGCGATCCGCGCCATGGTGGCCACCGCTTCCACCGGATAGTCGCCGACGGCGGTTTCGTTGGAGAGCATCACGGCGTCGGTGCCATCGAGGATGGCGTTGGCCACATCGCTGACCTCGGCCCTGGTGGGGCGGGGGCAACTGGCCATCGAATCGAGCATCTGGGTGGCGGTGATGATCGGGATGCCCAGGCTGTTGGCCTTGCGAATCAGTTCCTTTTGCAGCAAAGGGACTTCTTCGGCGGGCATCTCGACGCCCAGATCGCCCCGGGCCACCATCACGCCGTCACAGAGGGGCAGGATGGCGTCGATGGAATCAATGGCCTCGAATTTCTCGATTTTGGCCACCACCGGTGTGTTGCAACCGTGGCTCTGGATTAGATCCCGGATCTCCTGCATGTCCGAGGGATTGCGCACAAAGCTGAGGGCGACCCAGTCAACCCCCTGTTGCAGACCAAAGGCGAGGTCACGGCGGTCCTTAGGCGTCAGAGCCCGGATCGAGAGCTGCACATCGGGGAAGTTGACGCCTTTGTTATTGGAAAGCACGCCCCCAACCGTGACGCGGCAATGGAGGCTGTGGTCGGCCTGGTCGACACGCTCGACCACCATTTCGACCCGGCCATCGTCCAGCAGGATGCGACAGCCATTGTGAACTTCCTCAGCCAGTTTGTCGTAGGTGACGGTGGCGATGGATTGGTTGCAGATCACCTGCCGTGAGGTGAGGGTGAACCCATCGCCTGTGGCCAGGGAGATCGGGCCCGCTTCAAAACGCCCCAGGCGAATCTTCGGACCCTGGAGATCCTGGAGAATGCCGATGTGCACCCCCATCTCCTGGGCCACCTGGCGGATGGTGATGATGCGCTCGGCGTGGTCCTCGTGGTCGCCGTGGGAAAAGTTGAGGCGGAAGGTGGTGGCACCCGCTTCGATCAGCTGGCGCAGGACCTCCTTGGATTCGGTGGCCGGGCCGATCGTGGCCACGATCTTGGTACGACGCATCGGATCGACCGTGGCCATGGGATCTCGCTATGAGTGGCGGAAACTACCATCCTGACTCTTTCGGCCCCGGCTCACCATGGACTTCGGCACTTACCAGCGTCGATCCCGGGAAACGGCCCGTTATCCCGATGCCGGTGCCAACCCGATTTATCCCACCTTGGGGCTCTGCGGTGAATCGGGTGAAGTGGCGGACAAGGTGAAAAAGGTGCTGCGCGACCAAGGAGGGAACTTCGATGCCGACTCGTTGGCGGGCATTCGGCTCGAATTGGGGGATGTGCTCTGGTATGTGTCTCAGTTGGCCACCGAACTCAATCTCAGTCTTGATGAGATCGCCGAGGCCAACCTGGCCAAGCTGGCCAGCCGGGCGGCCCGGGATGTGATCGCGGGCAGCGGCGACCACCGCTGAGGTCAGCCCGAGGTGTGGTCGCCGCAGGCCCTAGCCTGGCCCTCCTGAGGGACTCCTGCGGTGACCCACCTTCTGCCATGGCTGGTTTTGCCCCTGAGGCGTTTGCTGCCGGCCCTGGTGCTGTTCCTTGGGCTCTGGCTTGGGGTTCCGTCTAAGGCCCAGGCCCTGGAAATGCGCGTCAGTGAGGTGACGATCGCGCCGTGTCCATTGGCGGACGTGGGCAGCCAGCCCGAACAGCGTCGACCCTCCGGGGCTGCCTGTTATGCCCTGCGGGGCCAGGTCAGTAACACCAGCTCTCGCACCGTGCGGGACACCGATGTCTTCGCCCTGATCCTCGATGCCAGTGGCGAACCCGTGCTTCCCAATCGAACCCGGCTGGGTTCGATTGGCGATATTCCCCCAGGCCAGTCGCCTTTTGCCCTGAGGCTGGCCGTCCCGGCTGGCACCCCAGGGCCTTTCACGGTGCGCAGTGCCAAGGCCAGGGGCTTCAATTCCCCGGTACGGACTGGTGCCTCACCGGGTCAGGAATTACTGCCCCTGGAGGAGGCCCTGATTCCCTGAGCGCTTGGGAGTGATCTCGGTTTTCGTGGCGGTTCTTGGGGATGGATTAACCCAGTCCAGAACTGGCCAGCAGCATCTTGCTCTGTTCCAGCAGGCTCTGCACCAGGTTGAGGGCCAGGAAGGCCACAAAGGCCGATAAATCAATGCCGCCAAGGGGAGGGATCAGGCCGCGGAAGAGGTTGAGGTAGGGGTCTGTGATCGAGCTGATGCCGCTGAGGATGGGGTTGCTGGCCCAATCCAGGTTGGGGAACCAGCTGAGCAGCACCCGGATCAGAAGGACGACCGAGTAGATCATCAGGGTCTGCGCCAGCACGGCTACGAGCTGACTGAAGATCGCCATGGAGGCAAGGAGACTGACGGATCCTGGAATCTAAGACGGGATGTCGGTTCGGTCTGGTGCCGGTCGGGGCGGCTTGGCAACGTCCTCGGGGCGGATCGCAAAAGTGCGATGAAATTTTTCGCTCAGGCTCAACCAAAACGACCGACCGTCGCTTTGACGTTTGCGTTCGATGAAGTCCTGGGCCAATAGTTCCTTGATGTGGTCGTAGGCGCCCGAGCCGCGCAACTCGACGAGGTCGGACTGGAGGATGCGCTTTTTCAGGGCAATGGTGGCCAGGGTGCGCAGGGCGGCGGTGGAGAGATCGACAGGCAGCAGATCCTGCACCAGATCCGCCAGGCTGGAGCGCAGTTGCAGGCTGTAGCGGGGCCCTTCCTGGTGGATTTCGAGGGCGGTATCCCGATGGGCGTAATCCGCCATCAGGGTGATCAAGGCGAGTTCCGCCTCCGAGCGGTCGATGCCGGCGATGTCCGCCAGTTCCGCCAGGCTGAGGGGACGGCCTTTCAGATAGAGAATGGCCTCAAGCCTGGCCGGTAAGGAGAGGCCATGGGTTGCGGCCAGGGCCGCGATCGGGCCGGCCTCCTGGGGGGAGGATCCGCTGGACATCTGAACTCCAGCTCCGTACTGCTGGCAAGTTATCGCAGGCCTCAGGGGGCCACGGCAGCGGTTGCTGGCGCCAGCAGGCCGTCCTGTTGGCCGAGAAACAGGCGATAGGCGGGATTGTCGGTCTCTTCCCAGTGCTGATAGGGCAGTTGGGCGACGAAATGCTCCCAGTCGCTGGTTTCAGCCGGGGGCACCTGAACTCCCACAACGATGCTGCCAACGTCGGCGCCGTGGTTGCGGTAGTGAAAAATGCTGATGTTCCAGTTGGGATGAAGGGCCGAGACAAAGGCCATCAGGGCCCCCGGCCGTTCGGGAAATTCGAAGCGGTAAAGGCGTTCCTGGCCCACCTCAGGCGCCAGCTTGGCCGCGGCACCCAGGCGGCCTCCCACCATGTGGCAAAGGTGCAGTTTGGCCAGCTCATTGCCGGTGAGATCCAGGCAGCCGAAGCCGCCTCCCTCCAGATCGGCGATCAACTGCCGGGTGTCGCCGGGGTCGCGGCTTTGCACCCCCACGAAAATATGGGCCACCCGGGGATCGGCGAGTCGATAGCTGAATTCGGTGAGGTTGTGGCCGCCCAGCAGGCTGCAGAACCGCCGCAGGCTGCCCGGCTGTTCGGGAATGTTCACCGCCAGGAAGGCCTCCCGCTGTTCGCCGATTTCGGCCCGTTCGGCCACAAACAGCAGGCGCTCGAAATTCATGTTGGCGCCGCAGGCCACGGCCACCAAGGTGCGATCCCGGAGGCCCCGGGCCTGGACATCGGCCTTCATGCCGGCCACGGAGAGGGCGCCGGCGGGTTCGAGAATCGAGCGGGTGTCCTCGAAGACGTCCTTAATGGCTGCACAGATGGCGTCGGTGTCCACCGTCACCATGCGATCCACGTAGCGCTGGGCCAGGGGGAAGGTGAGCGCGCCCACCTGCTTGACGGCGACGCCGTCGGCGAACAGTCCCACCTGCTCAAGCCGCACCCGTTCGCCGCAGGCCAGGGAACGGGTCATGGCATCGGCATCGACGGGTTCAACGCCGACCAGCTCCACCTGGGGCCAGAGGCTTTTGACGTAGGCGCCGATGCCGGCGATCAGCCCACCGCCGCCGACGGCCACATAGATGGCATCCGGCGGCTCCGAACACTGACGCAGAATCTCGATGGCGATGGTGCCCTGGCCGGCGATCACTTCCGGATCGTCGAAGGGGTGGATGAAGCAGAGACCCCGCTCGGCCTGGAGCCGGTGGGCCTCCTGGCAGGCTTCGTCGTAGGTGTCGCCGTGCAGCACGACCTCGGCGCCCCGGGCTGCCACCGAGCGCACCTTGACGCCAGGGGTGGTCACGGGCATGACGATCACCGCCTGACAGCCCAGCCGCTGGGCCGCCAGGGCCACCCCCTGGGCATGGTTGCCGGCGCTGGCGGCGATGACGCCCCGATCCAGCTCCTGCCGGCTGAGGCCAACCATTTTGTTGAAGGCCCCCCGCAGCTTGAAGCTGAAGACGGGCTGGAGGTCTTCCCGTTTGAGCAGGACCCGGTTGCCAAGCCGGGCCGAGAGGTTGGGGGCCGGATCGAGGGGCGATTCAATCGCGACGTCGTAGACCCGGGCGCGCAGGATGCGCTGCAGGTAGGTGGGGTCTTCGGACACGCCGCTGTGGGGGGGAAGGGCCGTCATGGTGGTTCCAGTGTGACAAGCCGGGAACCCACTCGTTAGGGAAAGCCAGGTGCCCCGTTGGCGGGCGTAGATTGGTTGCTTCTGTCTGTGGCCGCATGCACCTAAGCGAGCTGAGCCATCCGAATCAGCTGCAGGGCCTGAGCACCGCAGAACTTGAGCGACTCGCTTCCCAGATCCGGGAGAAACATCTGGAGGTGGTTTCCACCAGCGGGGGCCATCTGGGACCCGGCCTGGGTGTGGTGGAGCTGACACTGGCCCTTTACCAGACCCTGAACCTTGATGAAGACCGGGTGGTCTGGGATGTGGGACACCAGGCCTATCCCCACAAATTACTGACCGGTCGCTATAGCAATTTCCATACCCTGCGCCAGAAGGGCGGGGTGGCTGGTTACCTCAAGCGCAGTGAAAGCCCCTTCGACCATTTCGGGGCAGGCCACGCCTCCACCAGCATCTCGGCGGCCTTGGGCATGGCCCTGGCCCGGGATCGTCGCGGTGAATCCTTCCGTTGTGTGGCGGTGATCGGTGACGGCGCCCTCACCGGTGGCATGGCCCTGGAAGCCATCAACCATGCCGGGCACCTGCCCAACACCCGCATTCTTGTCGTCCTCAACGACAACGACATGTCGATCTCCCCGCCGGTGGGAGCCTTGTCCACCCACCTCAACCGCATGCGGTTGAGCAAGCCGGTGCAGTTCCTTTCCGGCAACGCGGAGGAGGCGATTCGTCACCTGCCCTTTCTCCACGGCGAGTTGCCTGCCGAGTTACGCAACCTTAAAGAAAGCATGCGCCGTCTGGCCGTGCCCAAGGTGGGCGCGGTATTCGAAGAGTTGGGCTTCACCTATGTGGGCCCGGTCGATGGCCACGACATCGCCGAGATGGTGCGCACCTTCCAGGCCGCCCACCGGGTGGATGGGCCGGTGATCGTCCATGTGGCCACAACTAAGGGCAAGGGCTATCCCTATGCCGAAGCGGACCAGGTGGGCTACCACGCCCAGTCCGCCTTTGACCTGGCCTCGGGCAAGGCCTACCCCTCCACCAAGCCGAAGCCGGCCAGCTACAGCAAGGTCTTTGGCCAGACCCTGGTGAAAATCTGTGAGCACAATCCCCGCGTGGTGGGCATCACGGCGGCCATGGCGACGGGCACGGGCCTGGACCTGCTGGAGAAGGCCTTGCCGGATCAATACTTCGATGTGGGCATCGCCGAACAGCATGCCGTGACCATGGCTGCCGGCATGGCCTGTGAGGGTCTGCGGCCGGTGGTGGCTATCTACAGCACCTTCCTGCAGCGGGCCTATGACCAGCTGATCCACGATGTGGGCATCCAGAAGCTGCCGGTTACTTTCGTGCTGGATCGGGCCGGCATCGTCGGCGCCGATGGACCCACCCACCAGGGCCAGTACGACATCAGTTATCTGCGGGCGGTACCCAACTTCACCGTGATGGCCCCCAAGGATGAGGCCGAACTGCAGCGCATGCTGGTCACGTCCATTGCCCACGATGGCCCCTGCGCGATCCGTTTCCCCCGGGGCGAAGGCGAGGGCGTGCCCCTGATGGAAGAAGGTTGGCAACCGCTGGAGATCGGCCGCGCCGAACTGCTCACCAATGGCGATGACCTATTGATCGTGGCCTATGGCTCGATGGTGGCGCCAGCGATGGCGACGGCCGGGCTGCTGCAGGAAAAGGGAGTGCGGGCCACGGTGGTCAATGCCCGTTTCGTGCGTCCTTTGGATACGGACCTGATCCTGCCCCTGGCCCGCCGCATCGGTCGGGTTGTGACCATGGAGGAAGGCTCCCTGGCCGGTGGGTTTGGCGCCGCCGTTGTGGAGGCCTGCAACGACGCCGAGGTGCTGGTGCCGATTTTCCGCATCGGCATCCCCGATGTGCTCGTCGACCATGCCAGCCCCGACGAAAGCAAGCAGAGCCTGGGGTTGACCCCTCCCCAGATGGCCGACCGCATTCTGGAGCGATTCGGGGTGCCCCTGGAAGCCGACCGCTTGGCGGGTCGTCAGCCGTTGCTGGCTTGAGGGCTTCACCCCTTGGAGCCTTTCCCCAGGGGTGGTTGGCAACGCCGCAAAAAAGTCGGGCCCATGGGCCCGGCTTTTTTTAGCAAGGGCCGTTGCGTTCAGAGCACGCCGCGGGAGGCCAGGCCCTGGATGGCGCCCATGCCGAGGATGTGACCCAGGCTGATGGTGCCCAGCATGGCGCCGTGGCTGAGGCCGCCGAACAGGGAGGAGCTGGGCAGTTGCAGGCCCACGTTGGGCTGCTTGATGGTGGCCTTACCGATGGCAATGGCGATGATGTTGGCGACGATCATCACCAGGGCCACCTTGGGGGACCAGGAGATGGTGGCGGGAGCCAGGGCCAGAAGGGGGGTGATCATGGTTCAGAAGCCGGCATCCCATCTTCCGGGGGGCGCGGGCCCTGGGGGCCCGGCCGTAAGACTTGTTCACCAGGGCGCCACTGGAGAAAGCCCATCACCACCAACAGATTGCTGAGGGTTAGGAAGGCCTCCGCACCGCCGTGGAGGCCATCGACATCGGCCAGCAGCTTGCCGTAGCGCACCTGGGCCACGATGGCCGCGACGATGGTGACGGCCACGAAGACCAGGGTCATGCGGAAGCCCTGGAGGGCGAGCTTGGGAAAGCCCCGCACCTTGGCCGCCCAGTAGAGAAAGGCGAGATAGGGAACCAGGGACAGCACAAAAAAGGGGGCTGGATCTACGGTCTCCAGCCAGGTGAACAGGCGGGGAATTTCAGGAGGCATCGCTGGAGATTCCGCTGGCCGTTGGGCGCCGTTGTTGGCGCAGCAGGTTGAAGGTGGCCGCGGCCAGGGCCAGGTTGCCCAGGGCCGTCAGGCCCGCCTGAAAGACCACCATCCCCTTGAGGGCGGTGCTGTTATCGAAGAGATGCCAGGTGCAGGCCGCCATGGCGCTGGCCAGGGCGGGCACCATGGCCAGCGCCAACCAGCGCCAGCCCGGTTCCAGGCGGCGGCGGCCGAAGGCCTCTACGGCGACGATCGCCAGGATCCACTCCAGCACCGAGGTCACGTGGATCCACCAGGTGCCCAGGGACAGGGCATGCATTGGCCACGGGCAAGGATTTGTAATTTAGGAGCTCACCCCCTGGTAGCGCCGTGTAGTGCAAGCCAGGCCCCTCGAGCATCGGCCCATCGGTGCGTAGCTTCGGCTGCGACGCTTCGGGTTGCGTGAATGGCTGCACCGCGGTTGGCTACGGATGTACTGATCTGCGGTTACTACGGCGAGCACAACCTCGGCGATGACGCCCTGCTGGCCGTGCTGCTGGACCAGCTGCCCCGGGGCTGCCGGCCCCTGGTCACCGCCCGCGACCAGGACCAGGTGCGCCAGCGTTTCGGGGTCCAGACCACCGATCGCACCCGTTTGGGCGGGGTGCTGCAGGCCCTGCGCCGTTGCGATGCCCTGGTGTTGGGGGGCGGCAGTTTGCTGCAGGACGCCACCAGCCTGCGCAGCCTCATCTATTACGCGGTGCTGATGGCCGCGGCTCGGCTGCAGGGCAAACCGGTGATCCTGTGGGCCCAGGGGCTTGGACCCCTGCGGCGGCGCCGCAGCCAGGCCCTGGTGCGGGCGCTGCTGCCCCAGGCGACGGCCATCAGCTGGCGCGATGGCGCCTCGGCCGCCCTGGCCCGCGGTTGGGGGGTGCAGGCTCTGGTGGGCAGTGATCCGGTGTGGTCCTTGGCACGGCGCGGGCCCTGGCATGGGGCCGGCGGGCCGATTGTGCTGTGCTGGCGGCCGGTCTCCCACCTTTCGACGCAAAGCTGGGCCACCCTTTTGGAGGCCCTGGCCCGGCTGGCCCCGGATCGCCCCGTGCTTTGGCTGCCCTTCCACCAGGAACAGGACCGAGGACTGCTGCAGGGGCTCGATCAGCAGGGGCTGGTGAGCGAGGCCCTGCGCCAGCGCAGCTCGGAAGTGCATGTGGCCGATCCCCCGGGGGCCCTGGACCTGTTCGCCGGGGCGGGGCTGGTGCTGGCGATGCGGCTGCACGGCCTGATCCTGGCGGCCCTGGCCGGCAGCCCCTGTGCCGCCCTCAGCTACGACCCCAAGGTGTCGGCGGCGGCGGCGGCCATCGGTTGCCCCGACCAGGACCTGGCCCAGCCGCTTCAGGTCGAAGACCTGCTGCACCAATGGCAGTCCGCCCTGGACCAGCCCCCTGACCCCGCGGCGATCGAGGCCCAGCGGGCCCTGAGCCGGCGCCACCAGGAGGTGTTGCTGGTGGCGCCCTGAAAGGGACCCCTGCGCCCAACGGGGCTTCCTGGGCCAGCGGGATGGCGAACGCTGTGGCCCCCTCGGCCTGCCGGTCGTCCTCAAGCAAACTGGATCCCACCGCCTTTCGGCCCCTGAGCCCCTGGTCCCGGCAACTTGAGGCAGAGCTGGCCGCCCTGTCGCGCGAGCGGCGCAGGCGGTTGCGCGCCTTCCTGCCCGCAGGCGGCGGTGCAATGCGGCCCGAGGGGCCGCCTGCCTTGGAGTCAGCCCTGGAGCCCCCCCTGCTGGATCTGGCCAGCAACGACTATCTCGGTTTCAGCCGCCATCCGGCCGTCGTGGCCGCCGCCGCCGCGGAGCTGGCCGCCAGTGGTCTGGGGGCCGGAGCCTCCCGCCTGGTGTCCGGCAGCCGGCCGGCCCACGGGCAACTGGAGCGGCAATTGGCCGAGTGGCTGGGCCGCGACCAGGTGTTGTTGTTTCCCAGCGGCTTCCAGGCCAACCTCGCCGCCCTGGTGGCCCTCGCCGACCGCCACACCCTGGTGCTGGCCGACCGCCATTGCCACCATTCCTTGCTGCTGGGGGTGCGGGCCAGCGGGGCCCGCCTGCAGCGCTTTGCCCCCAACGACCTGGCCGACCTGGAGCGGTGCCTGGTGCGCGCCCACCAGGCACCTGCCGGTCCACCGCGCCGGCTGCTGGTGGTGAGCGAAACCCTGTTCAGCATGGACGGCACCAGCCCGGATGGGGTCGCGATGGAGGCCCTGTGCCGCCGCTTCGACGCCCTGTTGCTGCTGGATGAGGCCCATGCCCTCGGGGTGCTCGGGCCCGGTGGCCGCGGCCTGGCCTGGGGGCTGGCGGGAGTCACGCTGGTTAGCGGCACCCTCGGTAAGGCCTTCGGCAGCGGTGGGGCCTTTTTGGCGGCCGATGGGGTGTTGGGCGAATGGCTGTTGCAGCACTGCGGCGCGTTTCGCTACACCACCGCCCTGGCGCCGGCCCTGGCGGCGGGCGCCAGGGCGGCCCTCGGACTCTTGATCGCCCAGCCCCAGCTGGCGGCCGCCCTGCTGGATTTGGCTGGGCGCTGGCGGGACGGCCTGGAGGCCTCCGGTTGGCCCCGCCCCCCCGGCTACGGGCCGATCCTGCCTTTATTGGTGGGTGGGGATGGGGAGGCCCTGGACTTGCAAGGGCGCCTGGAAACCGCCGGTCTGCTGGGGGTGGCGATCCGCCCGCCCACCGTGCCGGAAGGCAGCAGCCGTTTGCGATTGGTGGTGCGCCTGGGGCTGCCGCCCCACGCCCTGGCGCAGCTGCTGGAGGCCCTTGGGCCCGGTCCCTTGTCGTCCTCCCTAGCCCCTAATTCGCTCTCCGCAACAGTCTCCGCGAAGGCCGCGCCCTCAGACGCCACCTCCACTTCCCCCAGGGCCGTTCTTCCCGTCGAGGGCTCCAGCCAGGTTTCTGACCCACCTGTCCAGCTCATCGCCATGCACGGCTGGGCGGGAGATGGGGGCCGCTGGCAGGCCTGGCAGCAGGCCGCCATCTCCCGCGGCTGGGGTACCCAGGTGGGGGAAAGGGGCTACGGCCAGCGCCCACCGGCCCTGCCCCCATGGCCAGCGCAAGGGCGCAAGGGGCTGATTTGCCATTCCCTCGGGGTGCACCTGGTGCCCCCCGAGGTTCTGGCCGCCAGTGACGCCGTGGTGTTGTTGGCCAGCTTTGGCCGTTTTGTGCCGCCGGGTTCGGAGGGGCGTTCCATGCGCATGGCCCTGGCCGGGATGGCCGCCGAACTGCAGGAAACCGGCGACGAGGAGGCAAGCAGTGTTCGGGCCCAGCAACTGCTGAAGCGTTTTCTCAGCAAGGCCCTGGCCCCGGGCGATGGGGCTGACGTCGATGGCCCCCCGGGACCCGCCGACCACCCGATTGGGGCGGCGGGCCGCGATCGCCTGCGGCGCGACTTGGAGCTTCTCACCAAACTCACGGCCCTGCCCCCTAGCTTTCCGTGCCAGGTGCCCGTGTTGCTGGTGGAAGCGGCCGACGATGCCATCGTTCATCCCGCCGCTCGGGATCGGCTGCGCCAGGAGCTGCCCCAGGCCCGGGTCCAGGTGTTGGAAGGACCAGGCCATGCCATGCGGCACCCGGCCCTGATCCCTCTGGTGTTCGACTGGTTGGAGGATGGACTGACGTGAAGACGGCAGCGATCCTGAGGAGCGATTTCAGCCAGCGGGTGCGGACCGGTTTCGCCCGCCGCGCCGCCCATTACGACAGCCAGGCCAGGCTGCAGCAAGCCGTGGCCTGGAGACTGGCCCACTGGTGCCGCGATCTCCCCTTGCCCGCCGGTCCGGTGGCGGATCTGGGGTCCGGCAGCGGCTTACTCAGTCGTGCCTTGATGGGGCACTGGTCGGCGCTGGCGGGCCAGCCGCCCCTGCAACTCGACCATTGCCCCTCCTTGCTGGCCCTCAATCCCTTGCTGGTCAGCGCCGTTCCCCCGCCCCAACGGCTCTGGGATCTCAACGATGGGCTTCCCATCGAGCTGGCGCAGGCCGCCCTGCTGGCCTCCAGTTTCGCCTTGCATTGGCTCGACGATCCGGTGGGCCAGCTGGAAGGTTGGTGCGATCGGCTGGCTCCGGGGGGCTGGCTGCTGCTGGCCGTGCCCACCGCCGGCAGCTTCTCCCAGTGGCGCCAGGCGGCGGCGGCGGCGGCCGTGCCCTGCACCGCCCTGGACCTGCCCGAAGCCGCTGCCTTGCTCGCCTGCATCGGCAATCGGGGCCTGCGCCCCCATCGCCAAGCCCTGCTGCGCTTTAGCCAGGCCGGAGCTGACGGCCTGGCCAGCCTGCGCCAGCTCAAGGCCATTGGGGCCGGTACCAGCCGTCAGGCCCCGCTAACGCCCGGGCAGTGGCGTCGTTTGCGGACCCACTGGCCGATGCCAGGGGGCCTCAGTTGGGAGGTGTTGCTCGTGTTGGCTCGGAGGGAACCATGCGCCTGATCGTCGGTGGCACCGATACCGATGTGGGCAAGACCGTGGTCAGCGCCCTGCTGGTCCAGGGGCTGGGAGCCCGCTACTGGAAACCGGTTCAGAGCGGGCTCGCCGATGGCAGTGACAGCCAATGGGTGCAGGCGATGCTCGGCCTGCCACCAGAGCGACTCCTGAAGGAGAGCTACCGACTTCAGGCCCCGGTCTCCCCCCATTGGGCGGCCGAACAGGAACAGGTGGTGATTGACCCCCAGCGGTTGGTATTGCCCGCGGGCGACGGGCCCCTGGTGCTGGAAACGGCCGGCGGGCTGATGACTCCCCTTGGCCGGGACTGGCTGCAGATTGACCAGATCCGCCGCTGGGGCTTGCCCCTGGTCCTGGTGGCCCGCAGTGGCCTTGGGACCCTCAACCACACCCTGCTGAGTCTCGAAGCCCTGCGGCAACGCTCGATTCCCGTGCTTGGCCTGGTGCTCAACGGCCCCCTCCATCCAGATAACCCCCGCACCCTCGAAGACCTGGGGGGCGTCCCTGTACTGGCCCAACTGCCCCGGCTGGAACCACTCAATGCGGCTGCACTGCAACGGCAATGGCTGGAGAGTGGCCTGCCTACTACCCTGCGGCCATGACCAAGAGACACCTGCTGGTGAGCCTGGCTGTGGCCCTGATCTGCAGTGGCATTTTGGTGGTATTCACCGATCTCGAAGGTAGCTTGCGCGGGTGGTTGGTCTGCGGCCACCTCGGTCCTTCAAGGCATGGTCGTTGCCATTGAGGCCCTAGGCCTCAGGCCATGGCGCGGGAACGGATCGGGCAATGGCCGATGAGGGCGGTGACGTTTTGTTTGGCCATCGAAAGCGGCCACCCTTGGCGGAGCTGTTCTCGTATGAGTTCCAATTGAGAATGGGTCCATCCCTGACGCTCAAGCATCACCCTGAGCATCTGCCATTGACCTTCGGCAAACATATGATTGCCACGGGAATTGTGACTGTTATGACTAGGCGAAGTCGAGGCGCTAGAAATGAAACGCTTCGAAGCGTAAGAAGATCGTGAAGATTTCATGAAGCTAACGAGACAGGCGGGGAGAACGGCCTTAGCAGGAAGCAAAAAGCGCGATCCGCCTGTCGGTGGCTTAAGCATGACGAGGGTTTTCCGTTTTGGTTCTTTTTTGACTCGCCATGGCTGAATTTTCATCTTCTCTTTTGAATTCCAATTCTCTTTGGCATTCCCATCTCTGGCACCCTTTTACCCAGGTGGCTACGGCCGATCCACCCCCACGGGTGGTGTCCGCCAAGGGATCCCTGCTCTATTTGGAGCAGGGTTCCCCCTTGATCGACGCCATCAGCAGCTGGTGGGTGACGCTGCACGGTCACGCCGAGCCTTCGATTGCGGCCGCGATTGCCGCCCAGGCCATGGTTTTGGAGCAGGTTATTTTCGCTAACTTTGGTCATGTCGGCGCGGAGCGTCTCGCCGACCGACTCACTAATCTCACGGGTCTTGATCGTCTCTTTTTTTCAGACAATGGCTCCACCGCCGTTGAGGTGGCCCTCAAGATCGCCTGGCAGTGGTGGCATAACCGCGGTGAACCCCGCTCCCAGGTGGTCGCCTTTGCAGGGGCGTACCACGGCGACACCTTTGGGGCCATGGCCGTCGGTGAGCGCTCCTTATTCAGTGCCCCCTTCGAACCCCTGCTGTTTGCTGTGGCCCGTGCCCCCTGGCCCGCCACCTGGTGGGGTGATGACTCGGTGCAAGAGCGCGAAGACCAGGCCCTGGTGGTCTTGGAGCGTCTCTTGCAAACCCCAACCGCCGCGGTGATCCTGGAGCCCCTGCTGCAGGGGGCCGGTGGCATGGCCATGGTGCGCCCTGCCTTTCTGCAGGAGCTGCAGCGGCTGACGCGCCAGGCGGGGGCCCTTTTGATTGCCGACGAAGTGCTTACGGGCTTCGGCCGCAGCGGCGCCTTGTTCGCCTGCCAGCGGGCCGGCCTGAGCCCCGATCTCATGGCCCTTTCCAAGGGCCTCACGGGGGGCTTTCTGCCGATGGGAGTGACCCTGGCCCGGGAAGCGCTCTACGAAGGCTTTATCGGCACCGATCCCAGCCTCACCCTCTTCCATGGCCACAGCTTCACCGCCAACCCCCTGGGTTGCGCTGCGGCCCTGGCCAGCCTGGACCTGCTGGAAGCCACCCCGGAGTGTTATCAGGGCATGGAGGCGCGACTGAAGCCCGGCCTGGTCGCCCTTGCCGCCCATCCCCAGGTGCATCGTCCCCGCCAGCTCGGCTGCGCCGCCGCCTTTGATCTCAAGGTCGAGGAGCCCGGCTACCTCAATGGGGCTGGCCGGCGCCTGCAGCAGCTGGTGCAGCAGCAGGGAGTCTTTTTACGACCCCTCGGATCGGTGGTGTACTTGTTTCCACCCCTGTCCACCACGGACGAGCAACTGGATCAGTGCTTCAAGGCGATTGCCCAGGCCCTGGATCAACTTTGACCCTGCCAACTCGCGAGCTTCCTCAAGGGCCGGCCAGGATCGCCGCCTCCACATCGGCGCGGGAGAGGCCATAGGGGAAATGGCGCACCCTGCGTTGACCGTCCTGCTGCCAGCAGACCCGAAGGTCTTCCATCTCCAGCTCGATGCGGGCACTCCATTGGGGGCGATGCAGATCCCAGCTGGAAGGCTGCTGGCTGTCCTGATGGGCGCCAATCTGGCGCAGCCATTCTTCCAGGGACGGCAGCGGGTGGTTGTAGAGGGGCATCTGCTCAGGGGGGAGCATCAGCATGGGACGGTGGTTCGGCTTGGGCAGTCTGGGGAAGGGCGGGGGCTAATGGTGGCTTTGGGGCCCTATCAACCCGATCAACCCGATCGACCGACCAACTGGGCGGGGTGATCAGGGCCGTACCCCGGGCCCAGGCCACGCCAAGACCCAGCACCAGGCTCAGGATCAGAGCCACTCCCAGGAGCAAAAGGGCAAACCATTCGCCGCCCGAAAGGGCGCGGCGCACCGAAACCCTGCGGCCCACCGCCGCCCCAGGCTCAGGTGCCCTAACCGACGACAAGGGAGGTGCGGCCATCAAGGCCAGTTCCTGGTCGTAGGCCCGGCGGCGGGTCGGATCGCTGAGGGTGGCGTAGGCCAGCTGCAGGCGCCCAAAGGCGGCTTCGGCTTCCTGCGGCGGTAGTGGGGTG
>Ga0194059_1000663_pt1 | contig 15703 bp, 14 predicted proteins | sample SepL6211m_MetaG_FD_163426 | JGI IMG/M metagenome (GOLD analysis project Ga0194059, IMG submission 163426) | Anoxic zone freshwater microbial communities from boreal shield lake in IISD Experimental Lakes Area, Ontario, Canada - Sep2016-L626-11m | ecosystem: Environmental > Aquatic > Freshwater >... | reverse complement strand
CGCAACGTATGCGACGGATGCATCACATGACACGCCGTAATAATTTTGAACACGACGCTCAGTTGGCAGGCCGTTGTCGTCCCAGCCCATCGGATAAAACACGCTCTTGCCGCGCATTCTCCAGAATCGAGCCACGGTGTCGGTGTGGGTATAGGAAAAAACGTGACCCATGTGCAATGAACCACTGACCGTGGGCGGAGGAGTGTCGATGGAAAAGACATTGTCTCTGGTTACTGACCGGTCAAAGGCGTACGTGCCGTTCTGGTCCCAAGCATCGATCCACTTCGGCTCAACATTTTCGAGGGAGGGCTTCTCAGGGACACCGGACATAGGACTTAAATCGTAGGCTTGTCAGAGTGCTGAACCTCTACGACACCGCCACGCAAAGCGTGAAACCTCTGGCTCTGCGCCAGCCAGGGTCGGTCAGTATCTATTTATGTGGCCCCACGGTCTACGGGCCGCCCCATTTGGGTCATGGTCGCGCCACTTTGGTCTACGACATCCTGCGCCGGTACCTCACGTGGACCGGTTTGTCGGTGCGTCTTGTTTCAAACATCACGGACATTGACGACAAGATCATCGAGCGCGCCAATAGAGAAGGTCGTCCATGGGCTGACATCACCCACAAGTGTGAGTCAGTGTGGTTCGAAGCAATGGGCAAACTCGGCGTCATCCGCCCGACAGATGTTCCTCATGCCACCGATTATGTGCAGAGCATGATTGACATGATCAACACGCTGGTGACTGCAGACAAGGCATACGTCACTGATGACGGTGTGTACTTAAGCATTGCAAGTGTTCCTGACTACGGCTTACTCGCACACCAGAGTCTTGATGACATGCTCAGCGGTGGCGGCGATCGCGAAGTGTTTGGCGCAAGCAACAAACGTCACCCATCAGACTTTGCGTTATGGAAGTTTTCAAAACCGGGTGAACCATCATGGCCGTCACCATGGGGTGAAGGCAGGCCAGGTTGGCACAGTGAATGTGTAGTCATGAGTCTTGATCTTCTTGGCGAAGGTTTTGATCTTCATTGCGGTGGTGCAGACCTTCGCTTCCCCCATCATGAAAATGAGCGCGCACAAGCTGTTGCATTAGGTAAGTCGTTTGCAAATCATTGGATGCACAACGGATTTGTTGTTGACATCGAAGGCGAAAAGATGTCAAAGAGCCTTGGCAATGTGCTGAATCTCATTGATTTACTTGAAAAGTACGACCCTCGTGCGTATCGCATGTTGCTTTTGCAGACTCACTACCGCTCGCCGACACGTGTTGGTGAAGAAAACATTGATGCATGCGTTTCAGCGCTCGCAGGTCTTGATTCGTTCGCGGCTCGCACTGCGGCACACAGTGGCGGCATGCCAGACGCAACTGTTATGTCGCAGTTCACTGCAGCAATGGAGAACGATCTCGACACAACAACTGTGATGGCGCTGGTGTTCGATTCTGTGCGTCGCGCAAACTCTGCAATGGATAGCGGTGATGTTGCAACAGTGTCATCAGTACGCGCAGCTGTTATTGAAATACTTGGTGCACTTGGTCTTGAACTATCACTTGGTGATGATATTGACTCAGACATCGTTGCTAAGGGTGTCGCACTTGACGCAGCCCGCACTGCAAAAGATTTCGCTGCTGCTGATTCCTTACGCGATGAACTGCAGTCGCTCGGCTATGTTGTCGAGACATCTAAAGACGGGACGCGCATCCGACGTGGCTAAGAAAGAACGCACGCCCATGCCGGCGGGCTATTGGACAATCTGGACCACCGTTGCGCTTGACCTCGTTGGTTTCGGCATTGTTGTTCCCATCTTGGGTCGCTATGCAGAACGATTCGGCGCAAGTGGATTACAAGTTGGTCTGATGTTTGCGTCGTTCTCTGTTGCGCAAATGGTGTTTGCTCCCATTCTTGGGCGCATCTCAGACAAGGTTGGCCGCAAGCCAGTCATCGTGTTTTCTCTTGTCGGCACGGCAGTCGGCAGTTTTGTCACCGGCGCGGCGGGTGCACTGTGGGTTCTCTTCCTCGGACGACTTATCGATGGTGCGTCAGGTGCCAGCGTTGCCGTAGCGCAAGGTGCGGTTGCTGATATTGCTCCACCAGAACAACGCGCACGTCTTATGGGAATGATGGGTGCGGCATTTGGCATTGGCTTTGTTGTTGGTCCGGCACTGGGTGGACTTGCTGCTCTTGGCGGCCCGCACGTGCCGTTCTATCTTGCTGGCACTATCGCAGCTGTGAATGCAGTCGCTGCAATGATTCGGTTGCCTGAGACAAAGCCGGACACATCACACATCACCGAAAAGAGTCAACGCGGAAGTGCATTGTCGCCAGCATTGAAGCGGTTTGCTCTTGTTGGGTTTCTTTCAATGCTCGGTTTTGCCGGTTTTGAAGCAACATTCTCCATTTGGGGTCAAAAACAATTTGGGTTCACTGAAGGATCTGCGTCAATCGTGTTTGTGTTTGTGGGCGTCACATTGGTTGCGGTGCAAGGTGGACTCATTGGGCCACTCACAGAGAAACTTGGTTCGCGAAAATTAATTCGCATTGGTTTGTCTCTGGTAGCAGTTGGGCTCTTACTGTTGGGTGTCACCACCACATGGCCGTTGCTGTTCGTCGCATTGTTTCTGTTGTCAATCGGCCAAGGTGTTTCCGGGCCATCGGGTGGGGCATTGGTCGCAGAAATTGCACCAGTTGAACGTCGCGGTGAAGCAATTGGTTATCAACAAAGTACTGCTGCGTTTGGTCGTGTTGCTGGCCCTGTAATGGCAGGTGCATTGTTTGACCATGTGGGAATTAGCGCACCCTTCTTAGTGAGCGGCCTTCTGATTCTCTGTGCTGTGGGCTCCGTGTGGAGCATCACACGCGCTGCAATTACTTCGATGAAGTAATTGTTTCGACTATTTCGTCTGCCAATTCGCGCGTGCTCGCGATAACTCCACTCCATCGCTTCGATAGATCAGGGTCAAATGTGAATGGACGATCATGAATGTCTCGAACGTACCCACCTGACTTTTCTACGATCAGTGCAATTGCGGCAAGGTCAACAATGCGATGAATATCGCCGCCCGGATCACAGAACGCATCAATTGCGCCTTCAGCGACAAGAGCACCTTCAAGCACAGTGGTTCCTAAGATGCGCATACGCTCCGCACGTTGGGCGAGAGCGGACCATGCTGGCCATGTCGTGGGGCGAGGGCGCAACATCGATAACGATGATCCTTGTACAACCGTTTGGGTGGTTGTCTTTTTTACGATGGGGTCATCGCGGTGAGCATGCCACCTGTAGCTCGTGCCAAGCCATGTCACCAATGATTCAACTACTACATCGTCGACAACAATTGCGGCTGAGAAACCTGAAAGTGGAACACCAGATGCGGAGTTTGCGGTTCCATCGACAGGGTCAATGACCGCGGTAATAGCTGATCCACGGTCAACCCAGCCAATCTCTTCAGACAGAACATTCACGCCCAATCTTTCAAGCACATGCAACACCGGTTCTTCGACGTATTGGTCGAGAAACATTGTGGGCGTTCCGTCACCACCAAGACCAATGTCAGCCGAGCGTTGCTCTTTTGTCATTGTGCGCATTGCTGTGGTGTAAGCAGTTTCAGCTACCGCGGCCATTTCATCTAGCAGTGCGCTGAAGTCGTTCATGTCACGCATCTTGTAATGCAAGCCCGCGACTAGCACCTTGGCCAGTGCGGAATGACCCGATTACTCGGGGATTAGCTCCGTCGAGGTGGCACAGGGTGATATCGCCTCGCGCGCCAACGACAAGGTGACCGCGGTCATTGAGGCCAACGGTCTCAGCAGGGCCAGATGTGATGAGTTTGACTGCATCGACAATGGAACATACGTGGTCACGCACGAGAATGCCGACAGCACCGAGCATGGCGAAAGGAAGATAATCAGAAGAAAGACCATCGCATAGCCCAAGAGATATTAATTCTGCGGCCGAGACGTTTCCTGTGTGGCTACCACCACGCACAACGTTTGGAGCGCCGCAAACTGTGCGCATTCCGGCGTTCTTTGCCAGGCGGGCTGCTTCAACTGTGGTGGGAAATTCTGCAATAGATGCATGCCAAGTAATCGCTTCTTCAACATCTTCAGGTGTTGCCGGGTCATGGGCCATAAGCCGAATGGTTTGCGCAATTGATTGTTCAATGAGCCATGGAATAGCTGCTGCGCGGTTGTGGAGTACCGCATCTCTTTCTGCGATCACTTCGTCTACATGTGCTCGCGCTGTCTCGCGATCCATATTGCGGTTACGCATAATCCAATTTTCAAAGAATGTGCGATCGCGGTACTGCCCAACACCTGGAGTGTGATCTTCAAAACTGACAAGCGGACGAACGTCACGTTTGCGGTCATTGTCGATGCGATCGACGAGACCTTGGAATCCGTCTGCATCGCGTGCATCAAGTCTGTAGAGAACACGATTATCTACGAGAGTGGATTCATCGGAATACGAATGAATAATGTCAACCAGTCTGTTTGCTAGTTCAACGGTTCGGTTACCGTCATTTTCGAATCCGATGCCATGGAAGAGTGTTGTTACTCCAGCTGCACGAACTTTTGCTTCGAAAGATCTCACCGTGAATTCAAGTGGGAGATCAGCGCCAGGGCGTGGTCTGTGCTCCATTTCGAATCCGTCGCTGTGTGTGTCGACAATGCCTGGAATACACAGTGCTCCACGACCATCTACTGTGCCGTGGCTTCTTCCATCACGGGAATCAATTTCAGTAATGATGCCGTCTTCAATGACGACTCGCGCATCGTCAATGGCTCTATCGGGAAGAATTGCGGTGATATTGGTAATTGTGTGAACGGTCATGGTTGAACATCTCCTGGAGTTAATTGGGGTAGTACTTGGTCCACTGGACCGTCTGTCACAACGTTTCCGCGCGACATAAGAATGATTCGCGATGCAAGACGACTGATTGCATCTAGATCGTGAAATACAGCGAGAACTGCAACGCCTTGATCACTGAGATCAGCAATCACTTCTATTGCTCGTTCTCTGTTCTCTGGGTCTAGCGCAGAAACTGGTTCGTCAAGAAGCAATAAACGTGGAGGAGAAATCAAGCCAGCCGCAATATTGACACGCTGCTTTTCTCCGCCAGAAAGGACAGATGTATGAACATCCCACAAAGTGCGAGAAATGCCAAGTCGTGCAAGTGAGTGACCAGCCTGTTCGTGGGCATCAGCTATTGACATTCCACGTGACACGCCAGCACGCGCAACTAAATCAATAACTGACCGGCGTGGTTGGGCGTGTAGGAATTGTGACACGTACCCAATTTCGCGACCGCGAAGTGCAATTACTTCTGCGTCAGAGAGCTGAGCAATGTCAACCCATTCATCGTTTGCCAAACGAAATTTTACGGAGCCTGCAGTAATTGAGTACGTGCGATATATGAGTCGAAGAAGAGTTGATTTTCCCGCCCCTGAGGAACCGGCAAGAGACACATGTTCTCCCGGGTACACAACAAACGAAGCAGCTTCCAACGCGGTGACGGTCCGCCCGTCAATATTGTGAAGTGTGAATGACTTCGAGACATTCTGTACATCAAGAATCGGAAGCGTTTTATTCATTGTCATCGTCATGTTCGTGCCGCCGCAACTAGTTTCTGGCTATAGGGATGATGTGGATCTTCAAGCAATTGATCTGTTAATGCATCTTCCACTACTCGACCGTGTTGCATCACTAAACAACGCTCGGTAAGCATTTCGATAACACCAAAGTCATGTGAGACAACAATTGCTGCCACTTGCAATTCTTCGAGGAGTTGACGTATCAAATCGAGCACACCAGATGCAACGCTTGCATCGAGACCAGTTGTCGGTTCATCAAGCAAAAGAATTGGTGGCTTGTTCGCTAAGGCACGAGCAATTTGAACACGTTGACGCATGCCGCCAGAGAAATTTCGAACGATGTCATCCATTCGGTCGAGTGGAACTTCAGTGCGCGCCAGTAATTCGCGTGCCCTATCTCTGATGGCGCCGAAGTTTCTCCATCCGGAGGCAGTTAGAGGATCTGCAATGTTGCCACCAGCTGTAACGCCTAAGGCCAATCCCTCTGCAGGATCTTGGTACACCACAGACAAGGTGTTGATACGAAGTTGGCGTCGCGCGGATGGGTCAAGGTCCAAAATATTGACACTGCCATCTGCAAATGGAGTGAGGCGAACATCTCCAGTAGATGCTGCGACATCACCAGCGATGCAACGAAGAACTGTCGATTTGCCTGACCCAGATTCGCCAACGATGCCAAGCGCCTCGCCAGCTGCAACGTCAAAGTTGACACCCCATGCAGCAACAATGGAAGCAGTGACATGATCACGTGCCGTGCCATGTTCGGGTCCGGTTCGCTCAATCATGGCAGGGTCAAAATTGCCGTAATACTTACCCAAATTGCGCACTTGAATGATGGGTGATGGGACAATTATTGATGTCATGCGTTTCTCCGCCTACGACACCAAGCGGTATCACTGCACGACCAAGATTCCTGTTTGCCAGGAGTCTCTACTAAGAATGATTCGCTAGAGCCGCACAATCTGCATGTTGCGCCATCGGCTGATTCCACTTCAAAAGGAACGTCTTCAAATGTCAGCGGCTCTACATCGGTGTACGGAGGAATTGCGTACACACGCTTTTCGCGGCCGGCACCAAACAGAGTGAGAAATTTTGATTGGTGAAGACGTGGAATATCCCACCGGGGGATGGGTGTCGTAGCAACGATGTATCGACTAGCAACCAAACATGGATACCCCGTTGATTGCGTGATGACACCATTGCGTACCTTGTCTTCATACAAGCTCACCCACATGCGTGAGTAGTCAGCCTCAGCATGCATGCGTGCAAGTTCACGAATGTCACGTTCAATTCCACGAAGCGGCTCTGGAACAGGAACCTGAAGAATCAGAATGTGGTTTTCGTTCATGTCGTCTTCAGGAATACGATGGCGACTCTGAATCAGAGTGGCCTCGTCAACTTCTGTGGTCTCGTCAATTCCAGTTGACATCGTGACCAACCGACGAAGGTTGACAGCGTTGACGCCTTCGTCGTCGCCTTGGTCAATAACTTTTACTGCGTCGTCAACTCCAACACAGGCGAGTGTGACTTGCAAGCCACCTGAACCCCATCCGCGCGCAACGGGCATCTCACGAGATCCGAAGGGGACTTGATAGCCCGGTATGCACACAGCTTGCAACAGAGCACGCCGAATCTCGCGTTTTGATTCTTCATCAAGTAGGGCAAATGTTTCCGTTGTTCGGTGACCAACTAGTTGGGCGATTGTTGTTGGTGATGTATGTGAAGCGGTGTCTAATGTCATCTCACTTACTCCCGTCAGCTACTCGTCGTACTGCAACTTTTCGCTCAACCATTGAGCGGAAGGTCACGTAGTGAGGCAATTTAAGATGCTCAAGGAACCCAGCAGAATCGAGCCCATCTGTTGTCATTAACAGAGATTGCTCAAGTCCGGATTTTGCCCCGTCTCGGTAGCAAGCAATGTCGAGATTCGCCATTGCAATTGCTTTTCTTTCGTTATGTCCAAAACAAAATCCGTAACCAACATCAAAGCGTGTTCGATCTTCTTCACTTCCGTTCAAGTCTTCGATAGCTTCAACTTCTGTTGCACGGAAGCTTCCGATGTTGACGCTTCCACCAGTCATCGGATGACGAACGTTGATGGGCAACTTCCCATGACGTACCTCACCAAGTGTGACTTCATGCAAGTAGCCATCAGGACCAAGAATGTTGCGGTACCACTGATTAACTAATGCACCTGTCTCAGCTCGAGCCATTGATGACAGAAGGGCTGAACGCGGTGCAGGTGGTTTAGCTGGGGTACGTGTGATGTCAAACGGTTCAGGGTCATCTGTGCGTCTGCGATCAACAAGTAGATCCATGTCACGTAATACGTCGCTCATGCGACTATTGCTTGGTCGAGTTTTAAGCACTCCTTCAATGGCGCTCGTAGAAGCGCCGTTATCGATGATGTCGTGATCAGTTGTTCGCAACATGCGGGCTGTGTAGTCAGTGCTTCGCCCGAGGATTTGTGGGCCACCGGGTTCACGAAACGCTGGTACAACTCGGCGCACCAGTTGCATGTCGTTGGCGTGCACCGGTATCGCGGTATCTAATCTGCCCAAAGTTGATTTGTATGCACGTAGTAGATGGACGGCTTCAATGATGTCGCCTTCACCTTGTCGTAACGCCATCGCTGCAAGTTCAGGTGCCCACAGACCAGATTCACCCATCACACGATCAACAAGCAATCGCAAACGCCCCGTAAATTGATCGAGTTCGATTCTGTCGCTTGGGTCGAAGTCACGTAAACGACGCACCAAGTTTTCGGCAGTGAGAATGGCGTTGAGGCCACCACGTGCTGCTGCGTAACCCATTAGGACACTCCTTTGTTCCACGATGGGCCAGCAGTAACCCGACTGGTTCGTGGGATTCCGATAAACGATCCATCAACTCCAATGATCCACATGTCAAGGCCTCGTGGCGCTGCCCAGTCACGGCGAAGGAGGAATTCCAATTCACCCTGGGTCGCGCCATCACACATGACATGATTTGTTGATTCAACTCCTGGGCCACTGACATGCAGAGTGGCGGTTGACGCTGTCGCAGCAGAAAAGATTCCGTTTACCTGAACGGAAACTTGGGCTGCAGTGTCTGGACGCATCGGTGTTCCAAGAGAAAACCCCATGGGAAGTAGTTCATTTCGAGAATCACACACAGCCAGATACGCAGCTTCTGATGATTCTACGATGCGCCCTGATGTTGCCCGTGCAATGAGCTGTTCGCGTGAGTGATCTGCCGCAACAAGTGAAAATGGGGTGTCGTACCCGAGAAGTGCAAGTAATGGAACTTCAACTACTGGGACTCGTGCAACAAGTTGTGCGGGTAAATGGAAAATTCTCCCAGGTTGTGAGAGCGCATCTAAAAGTAGGCGAAAAACAATTTGTGATTGGTGTAGATCAAGGAACCGTGCACTGAGTTGAGAAGCCTCTAAGTGTGTATCTGGCATTAGTCAAGTTCCTCAAAATCGATAATGGTTTCACGAATTTCTTCCCATTCCTGTTCGTCTGCACGCTTCAATTCAGTCTTCGTATACAAAACCAATTCAGCAAGCTCTGGTGCTCCCTCAAATCCCACTCGTGCAATATGTGCATCGGCAACTGCAGCGGCAACTGCTGCATTGGCATCGCTGCCGAGCCGCATGGCCCATCCAAGAGTTCCATCGACTGACACTTCTGCCACCGTGACCAGTGCATCTCCAACAATGAAACGTTCTTCACAGATGGGGTCACGCACCTGCATTTGAACTGTTCCGATTGAAGGGGGTCGGATCATCTCGACATGAGTAATACTTCCATGAGCAATCAAGGTATTAATCAATGTTTCCAACGAAACGGCATCACTGGAGGCAAGTATTGAACAGATGTCTTCACGAGACATCAAGGAATGTGTATTGACCACTTCTGCAAATTATCTACATACTTGGAACCCCGTATTTCGTTGGTACGACGTTTAAGTGAAGTGTGGGTGAACGAACAAATGCGATGTTCAACTTTTGCCGAACAGCGGAAAAAATTTGAAACCAAGCGTTCATGTAAAGATTGCTTAGTCGTCAGCAGTATTTTCATTTCACGCAATCATGACTGTCTACTGTGTCTCACTAATGAAGCGCATATCACGATTCCCCAAAGCGATCGCAGCCATTTCACTGGTTGCTCTCGTACTTCCTATGTCCATGTACAACCAAGCCTCTGCCGAGACACAAACCGGCATGGGGCTTCATTACCTCGGCCGCTGGAACAGCGGAAGCGGCGTGGGCGGTGCTGAAACCTCAGCATACGATCCAGCGACACAGCGTATTTTTGTCACCAACAGTGCAACTAGCCAGATTGACATAGTCGATATCGCTAATCCTTCGAAGCCAAAAAAAGTGAAGTCACTAAATCTTGCCTCCAAAGGTGTGGCGGGAATTCAAAGCGTTGCCGTAAGAGACGGACTTGTTGCAATTGCAACTTCTGCTGCCGACAAGCAGTCGAATGGAAAAATCTTTTTCGCAGATACCAACGGAACCCTCATTGCGGGAGCAACAAGCGGCATTGAAGTGGGATCGCTTCCAACTCACGTCAGCTTTTCACCTGATGGACGCTATGTAATGTCTGCAAACGAAGGTAAACCATCCTCGTATTGCTTGACCGCCGGAACACTTTCAACTAGCACTGATCCTTACGGATCGGTTTCGTTGATCGATGTTTCGGGCTCTGTTCCTTCAGCGGCTACAACAATCAACTTTGAGTCATATAACGACCGCGCGGGTGCAATTACGTTCCAGGGTGGACGTATTTTTGGTCCAAACGCCACTACAGCACAAGACGTTGAACCCAAATTCATCACATTCTCTGCTGATAGTAAGTATGCATACGTGACGTTGCAGGAAAACAATGCAATCGCAACCGTTGACATGACTTCCAAATCAATTTCCGAAATTAGCGGTCTTGGTGCTAAAGACCATTCGGTTGCGGGCAAGGGACTTGATGCCATTGCAAACGGCACTGCCGCCGTTGCGAATCAGAATGTTAAGGGCATGTACTTGCCTGATGGAATTGCCACTTTGAAAGGTTCAGATGGCACGAATTATGTCGTCACAGCTAACGAAGGAGTTTCTCGTTCGTACCCATGTCTCCTTGGAGGCACATCAACAACAGCTGTTGAATCAGAAGCGCAACCAATTTCTGGAATTTACGATGCAACTGATTCAGCAATCACAGCTGTCAAAACAGCTGTTGGTGCCCTGACAGCAACCCCGTTTGCACCTGCTACAGCTCGAGCTATTCAAGTCACAGCAAGTACAAAAATTAAGACCGCATATTCGTTTGGCTCACGTTCAATTTCTGTATGGAGCCCAGCAAACGTTGATGGTGTTGACACGATGAACCAAGTGTGGGATTCAGGCGATCAACTTGAAACCAAGACTGCTCAGTTCAATGCTGCTGGATATAACAGTGACTGGAATACAACATCTGGTGCCGCGAATGCTAGCGATTCACGCTCTACCCAAAAAGGCCCAGAGCCCGCTGGTGTGGTTGTTGGTAATGCGTACGGCATGCAGTGGCTTGTCGTAGGGATGAAGGGCGACGGTGGTTTGGCTCTCTATGACGCTTCTAACCCTGTTGCACCAGTCTTTACTGACTACATCAATACCTCTATCCGTGCTGGAAATATCGTTACCGGTAAGGCAACTGCAACTGCTGGTGATGTGTCGCCAAAGGGACTTGAGTTTGTAGCGCCAGAAGATAGTCCAACAGGATCTGCACTTGTAATCGCTTCATACGAACAATCTGGAACCGTCGGAATTTACGAAATTCCAAACTTGTTGCCTTCTGCTCCTCGTTCAGTGAAAGCAACTGCATCAAAAGGCAAGATCGCACTGTCTTTCAAGGCTCCTGCATCTCCTGGTTGGAAGGGTGCAGTTACCGGATATAAGGCATCTTGCACCTCCCCTAAGGGCAAGCTTTCCAAAATTGGAACCTCAACAAAGCTTTCAATCACTGTGCCGGCGACTAAGCGCAACACTTCATTCAAGTGCACGATCTCTGCAACATCAGTCGACGGATATGGCGTGAAATCAGCAGTGATTTCTGTCAATTCGAAATAAACAACCACCTAAAACCTTATCTAGGAGAAACATCATCATGAAAAACACAATGAAAGCAGTGGTTGCCACAGTTTTCGCACTGACATCAACGTTCGCCATGACTTCAACTGCAGGTGCATCAGCGCCAGCAGTGAAGAATAACGATAAGTGCCTGAAGACTCAGTACGGAAAATCAACCAAAACAGGAACAACCAGTTTTAAGTGCACATTCAGTACCAAGACAAAGAAATACACATGGACCAAGGTCGCAGCAGAACTCACTGCCGTTCCTGCGATTGACTTAACCAAGCTTGATAAGACCGGCTGGCCGTCAAAGTTCATCGTTGGTGGAGTGCCAGCAGAGAACGTAGCGTCAATGCAAACAAAGTGGGGCGGTCTCATTCAGTTGTTCAAGGACGAATTGGGAATGCCAGTGGAGTTTTATGCGGGAACTTCCTACGCCGGTGTCATCGAAGCCTCTATTGCGAACAAAGTTGACATGGTGGCATGGGGCGCAATGTCGTACATCGTCTCAAAGCTCAACGGTGCAAAGATTGAACCACTTGGTATGACAAAGGCTACTGACGGAACGTCGTCATATACGTCAAAGCTTGTGGTACCAACTTCCAGTTCAATTACCGGTATTGCTGGTCTTAAAGGAAAGACAGTGTGCTTCGTGTCGTCAACATCGACGTCAGGAAACCTGATTCCAACAGAAGCAATCCTTGCAGCAGGACTTAAATTGTCTGACTTAACGCAGTCATTCAAGGGAACGCATGACAACTCAATTCTTGGACTTGGAGCTGGTCAATGCGATGCAGCTTTCGCCCAGGAAGCAACGGTTGCCGCTATTGGTACTGGAACATTTGCTGCGATGAGCGCATCGAACTACAAGACGATCTGGACTTCAAGCCCGATTCCGAACGGTCCGTTCACAATTCGTGCGACGCTTCCTGCGTCATTCAAGGCTGCTGTCAAGAACATCTTGTTGACCAAACTCAACAAGACTTACTTCACCCAGATGGGATACAACGGTTGCTCTCTCATCGCAACTTGCACCGTCGTTGAAGATGCAAACACAGCATCATTCGTAACAGTCACTGACGCGTTCTACGACACAATTCGCAAAGTGTGTGAAGCCACTAAGTCTTCTGCCTGCAAAGCGTAAACGTGACACCGCACCTCGAGGTGGTTGCTAATGAGAGCGTCGCGACTATTACAGTCGCGGCGCTCTCAAAGCGTTTCCCCAATGGCACTCTTGCCGTCGATGATGTCTCATTTATTGTGCCTCAGGGTCAAGTTGTGGGCCTACTTGGATTGTCTGGTTCCGGTAAGTCAACATTGATGCGCCTCATCAATGGGCTGCATAGTCCAACGTCTGGGACTGTCAACGTTCTCGGTGTTGACGTGGGTAGTGCAAAACAAGGCGAACTACGAGAACTCCGACGCCACATGGGATTCATCTTTCAACAGTTCGGTCTTGTCGGCAGGGCAACATGTCTTGAAAATGTTTTGATTGGTTCGTTAGGACGACTTCGTGGCCCACGCCTTGGTGTGCGTACATATCCAAAGGCTCTGCGTCTTCTCGCACTTGAGCGACTCGATCGGGTTGGTTTGGGTGCTCAGGCATTCCAGCGTGCTGAGACTTTGTCTGGCGGTCAAATGCAACGCGTTGCTATTGCTCGCAGTCTGATGCAAGAACCCAAAGTTCTTTTGGCCGATGAGCCTGTCGCATCGCTTGACCCTGAATCATCAAACCAAGTCTTGGATTTGATCTCCACTATTGCTCGTGAAGATGGCATGACTGTGTTATGCAGCCTTCATCAAGTGGAATTAGCAATTGGTCGCACGGATCGCCTCATTGGTCTACGGGATGGGAACATCGTTCTAGACCAGCTGACAGCGGGGATCGACTCAGACGTTGTGATGGACCTGTATCGACGTCATGGAACCTCCGACGTGGTGCGCGAAGCGACATACGCGTGAATCAAACCGTGCAGGCGCGGAGAACAACACCTGCGCTTACTCCTCTTTACTTTCTAAGAATTGCTTCGGTCCTTGCCGGTTTTGTTGCGGTGTGGTGGGCGTGGAACAGATTGAACATGTCTGTTCTTGCCTTTTTTGACGATCTTCAAAACGTAGTCAATCTCTTCAAGCGGATGTACCCGCCGAACTTCTCCGAAATGAATCGGATTATTTCTCTCACGCTTGAAACGTTGTGGATTGCGCTTCTCGGAACGTTTGGAGCTGTAGTCCTGAGCTATCCGCTTGCTCTTGGTGCGTCAGCAAACACAACGCGACATCCGATTATCAGATATATATGTCGAAGCATCATTACCCTGACAAGAGCAGTTCCTGAACTAATTCTCGCTGCCATTTTTGTTGCCGCATACGGCCCCGGTCCTTTCTGTGGAATTCTTGCGCTTGCTTTGCATTCAATTGGCATGATCGGTCGCCTTTTCTCCGATGCGATTGAAGAAACTAACGATGTGTCAGGCGACGCGGTGAGCTCAGTTGGTGCCACACGTCGCCAGCGCATTCGTTCTGCTGTAATTCCACAAGCCTTGCCTTCATTTGTTTCAACTGCGCTCTTTCGTCTTGAAATCAATATTCGAGGATCAGCAGTGCTCGGACTTGTCGGGGCTGGCGGAATTGGCCAAGTTATTGGTGAATCATTGGAGACCATTCAATACAAACCGGCGTTGGCCGCAGTGTTGGTTGTTTTCATTGTGATTCTTGCAGTGGAATTGTTGTCGACTTCAATACGTCAATCACTGATTGGTGAAGCAGCAACTCAACAGCAGAATAAGCAACGGCGACGTTTTTCAGATTTCCTGAATCGACGAGATGCAATTCTTAACCAAAATGCATTTGAGAAAAGACAACTATCTCCACCATGGACCAGCGAACGTATATTCCGCTCATCAATGTTCATTTTTGTTACGGGACTTGTTCTTTTTGCCATTTTCACAGTCGACATTCAATGGAAATATGCGTATCAGAACTCGCACAAGATGTGGAATGTACTGAAACTGATGTTTCCACCAGGTGCTGGGGGAGAATCCTCACTTTTAATTAGGGGCCTGGTTGAATCAATGGCAATTTCCATCGTTGCCACATTTCTCGGAGTCTTAGTGGCACTGCCACTCGGTGTGATGATGGCCCGAAATATCAATGTGCGGCGATTTTTCTCATTTGGTACTCGTATCGGCGTGTTGGCGCTACGAGGGATTCCTGAACTGATCATTGCGGTTATTTTCGTCAGCGCAATGGGTCTTGGTCCGGTGCCCGGAACGCTCGCCCTCAGTGTGACTGTTGCGGTATTTGCCGCAAAACTATTCGCTGACAGCCTGGAAGAAGTAAGTCCAGCTCCTCGTGAGGCTGTAGTTGCCGTTGGGGCGACAAAACTTCAGGAATTCAGTGCAGCGGTGGTGCCCCAATTCATCTCACCATTTGTGTCCACATTGTTTTATTTATTAGACGTGTATTTTCGGTCATCAACCGTTCTCGGCATTGTTGGCGGTGGAGGCATTGGCTATTTACTGATTCAATCAATCAAGGTGTACCAATTCAAGATTACGACGGTCATAGTTATCTCCATTTATCTGATCGTTTTGGCCATCGAATGGCTGGGAAATGGGATGCGTCGCCTCTTCAAATAGGCCGTCGATGGGGCCCACGGGCTGCAGCTTGAAAACCGCATCTGATTATTTGACGCAGGGGTGCTACCCACGGGTAACTTAGACCTATGGCTGATTTCTCCCTCTCCCTCAATGAAGACCAACTCCAGATCAAAGAATGGATCCATAAGTTCGCTGTAGACGTCATGCGTCCGAACGCCCACGAATGGGATGAGCGTGAAGAGTTCCCATGGCCAATCGTGCAGGAAGCCGCAAAGAACGGTTTGTACGGTCTCGATTTCCTCATGAGTGCAATGGCGGACCCCACTGCTCTCACCATGCCAGTTGCTATTGAAGAAATGTTCTGGGGCGATGCCGGTCTTGGTATGGCAATCATGGGTTCTGGTCTTGCAGCTGCAGGAA
>Ga0194059_1000662_pt1 | contig 15707 bp, 11 predicted proteins | sample SepL6211m_MetaG_FD_163426 | JGI IMG/M metagenome (GOLD analysis project Ga0194059, IMG submission 163426) | Anoxic zone freshwater microbial communities from boreal shield lake in IISD Experimental Lakes Area, Ontario, Canada - Sep2016-L626-11m | ecosystem: Environmental > Aquatic > Freshwater >... | reverse complement strand
CTACATAATGGAAGATAAAATAAAAATTTGTTCTTATGATGCTTGTGAAATAGTAAATGATTTTTTAAGTGATGAAGAAACCCACAATAAAGAATTCTTTGAGAAAGATTTAATCACTTTAAATAAAGAATTAAGAAAACAAAAAGCTTTATTAAATTCATTAAATAGAATTGGTAAAGAATATTCTTATCTAAAAGATGCATTAATACAAACACGTAGAAATATACTAGAACGTATATATGATTTAAACTCTCAGATTAAAGAAACAAATAAAGAATTAAAAACTACATAATGGCAGTAAAGAAGAACACATATATCAATACAGAACTTGACTGGGCAGAAGCTCAATTGTCAAGTTGGAAAGAATACGTTGATGCTAATCCCTTACACCAATTAGAGGATAGAATCAAATGGAAAGAAACTAAAGCTGGTGGTGCTATGCCTATGGTGATTGCATCTATTGAAGCACAGGGTAAGTTTGTCCAAGAGACAATGAAAAACTACCTAGCTCTATTAGAACAAGTTGACAAACTACGTGAGAAAGAAGAAGCTAAGAAGATAGAAACTAGAGGTGGCCAAGAACTTGGTTCTATGGCAGAAGAATTCTTAAAAGGTAGAGGATAAAATGAAACTACATACTATAGAATATAAGGATTGGTTTATCAATCAAGGACGTATTCCAGATGAAACATCTAGTGAGTACAAATCATTCTTCAATTTCCACAAGGAACTTTGTATGAATGGTGCTATGATGGATGGACAATACATCAATCCATTTCTATATTGGCATTTAAACATATGGCATACAGAGGTTGATATTATAGATGAATATGGACGTATCAACCAGAAATATGCTAACCCATTACTTAGAGATAATGAATGGTTAGTAACAAACGAAATAGATAGAGCTCATAAGGAGAAGAAAGGCCTAGTTATACTAGGTATTAGACGTTTTGCTAAGTCTGTTATTGAGGCTTCTTACATTGGTCAAGGAGCAACGTTTGATGAGAACTCACAGAACATTATTGCAGGACTAAATGCTCCCGATATAAAGCTGATTACAGATAAGATTGACAAAGGCTTAAACTTCCTACCTAAAGCCTGGAGATGGCAGAGGGTAGAGGATAACTGGAAGAACCAAGTTACCCTAGGAATTAAGACTAAGGCAGGAGAGAGAATACCCTTCTCTCAGATCCTTATTCGTAACTTAGATGGTGGTAACAATGAAGAAGCTATTGCAGGTACCAAACCTCGTAGACTTATTATTGATGAGATAGGTAAGGGATCATTCTTACGTGGTCTTCAAGCTGCTATACCAGGTTTCACAACACCATTTGGTTGGGGATGTTCACCTATTCTAACAGGAACAGGTGGAGATATGAAGATGTTCATGGATGCAAAGAGCTTAATGTTCGATGTTGAGAACTTCAACTTCCTAGAATACAATAATGCAAAGGATGATAAGAGAGTACATGGTCTTTTCATCTCACATAAATATAGAATGGAAGCCAAGGAAGAATCTTCTCTTGGCGCATTCTTAGATAAACCAGCTGGTAGTTCTTTGTATCAAGTAAAGATGATGGTGTCTAATGAAGATAAAGCTACAGAAATTACCAACTCCAATTTAGAGAAACTTAAAAAAGCTGGAGATAGAATGGCCTATCTGAAAGAAAAGATGTACTATCCACAAGAAGTGGATGATATATTCTTAAATGAGGATACCAATATATTTGATATTGAATCAGCTAAACGTCAGAAAGCCAGACTATTAAATCAAGAAAGAACAGGTACACCTGTATTTTTATATGATGATGGAAATGGTGTGAAACATGAGTTTACAGATAAGCTTCCTATATCAAATTTTCCATTAAAGAATACAGATATGAAGGATGCTCCTGTAGTTATATATGAGTTTCCAATTGAAGCTCCTCCATATGGACTTTATGTTGCAGGAATTGACCCTTATAGACAAGGGAAGTCTGCCTATTCAAGTTCATTAGGATCTGTATACATATATAAACGTATGCATTCTATATCAGGAGAAAAGTATCAAGATATGTTTGTGGCCAGTTATTGTGCTAGACCAGATAAGAAAGAAACTTGGGAAGAACAAGCTCGTTACCTCATTAAGTATTACAATGCTAGAGCTCTATGTGAGAATGATGAAATATCTTTTATAGACTATATGATAGCTAAAGGAGATGCCCATTATCTAGAAAGACAACCAGATTGGTTAAAAGAAATAGTTCCGAACACAACAGTGCGAAGGGATTATGGAATACATCGTTCATCAGAGAAAATTAGAGACTTCTTACATGGATGTCTTAAGAAATATACAGAAGAAGCTATACACATAGAGAAAGATGAAGATGATAACATCATATCAGAGATAAAAGGAATGTCAAAGATATTTGATCCTGTATTGTTAGAAGAGATGATACAATATAATGAACAAGGTAACTTTGATAGAATCATTGCTGCAGAGCTTGCTATAGCATTAGCTATGAAACTAGATCCCATTATGGGAAAAATAGGAGGAGAGGAAGATACAAGAATCAAATCAATGTTCACTAAGAACAAAAAGAATAAGCTTTTTACAGAAAGCAGAACAATGTTTAACACACCAAAAAATAAATTGTTTAGATAATGGCAATAATTAGATATACAAAAGATGCAACTATCAGATACGCTTATCTGAATATATTCCCTGATCAGTTCAAGACAGAGAAAGAAAAGCAAGATGAAAGTTGGATTAAGAACACAATGGATTATTTCTCCAACAAAGCATATGCTGAGTATGTAAAGAATAGAGATACATTTGTTAAAAACTACGATCTTATGAAAGGAATTCTTCGTATGGAGGATTTCTATCAGGAACCAGAGGTGAGAAGCTTTACAGACGTACTAACGTCTGATTTAGAACTTCCTGCTTATGTAAAGATGTATTCAATCATTACCACTCCTGTTAATGAGTTAGTAGGAGAGATCTCTAAACGTCCTGATACATTTAGAGTGAAAGCTTTTGATGATGACAGTAAAGCAGAAGAACTACAATTTAAAACAGATACATTACAAAATTATATCATTAGTCAAGCTAAACAACAAATCTTGGAAAAAGCTGCTATACAAGGAGTTGAAATTCCAGATGAGCAGTTAGAGCAAATGACAATGGAACAAGTTAAGGATGAATTAGATAGTTATACATCTGTTGCTGAGAAATGGGCTAACCATGTACTTACTTGTCAAAAAGCTGAGTTTAATTTAAAAGAAAAATCAGAAGATGCTTTCAGAGATATGTTAATCTCTGCTAGAGAATTTTATCATATATATGAAGACAATTCAAAAACTGGATTTAACATCGAAGTGGCTAATCCAAAGAACACTTGGTTTCTTACTACTCCTGATAGAAAGTTTATATCTGATCCCACAGGGAGAGCTCAGGGTGCTTATGCTGCTGGGACAGTACAAGTTATGGAGCTTTCAGAGATCATTGAAAGCATACCAGATCTTACAAAAGAAGAGATTGATCACTTACGTTCATCATTACAAGACTATGGACTAATTAATGTAAGAGAATCAAATCTTGGTAATCCAGATGCTATTCCTGGACAAGACTCTGTGATGTATGATACCTTTGACCCATTAGTGTTACAGACAAGAATGATTATTGAATCAGAGATGAAAGAGAACAATGATGGACTTAAAGACTTTTTAGGGCTTACAAACAATGTAAGTTCATTTGGTTATAAGTATGTTGTTGTTAGATCATATTGGATCTCTAAAAGAAAGATAGGTAAGTTAATTTATATAGATGAGATGGGTAATGAGCAATCAATGCTTGTTGATGAGAATTACAAATCAGGAACTATACCTACACAACAATCACTAGAATGGGGATGGATTAATGAGTGGTATCAAGGAACTAAAATTGGTCCAGATATCTATCACATTAAACCATTCAAACTATTAAACTATTGTCCTATTATAGGTACAACATATGAGGTGAAGAATACAGAGGCTAAATCTTTAGTAGATCTTATGAAACCTTTTCAAGTTCTTTACAATGTATGTATGAACCAATTGTACAAACTTCTAGAAAAAGAAGTTGGTAAGGTTCAACTTATGTCAATTAGACATATTCCTATTCCTAAAGATGGAGATGCACAAGATGCTCTTGACATGTGGGAAATGGAAGCACGTAATAGAGGTGTGGTGTTTATTGATGACTCTCCAGAGAACTTAAAAGCTCCTAGTTCATTCAATCAATTTACAGCTCTTGATCTTACACGTACACAAGAGATACAAGCAAGATATACATTAGCTCAACAACTTAAAGCTGAATGTTGGGAACTTATAGGTATGTCTAGACAACGTATGGGATCTGTAGCAGCATCAGAAAGTGCTACAGGAACTAACACTGCTATGCAACAAAGTTATTCTCAGACAGAGCCTCTATTCGTGGCACATGAATATGTTATGGGACAATTGTATCAAGCTATTATAGATGCTGCATTATATGTAGAGAGTTCAAAACCTCAAAGTACACTATCATATATTACAGGAGAAGGAGAATCTGCATTTGTACAAGTGAATGGATCAGATCTTAAATTCAGAGATTTAAAAGTATTCTTAACCAATAGACCTGAGGATACTCAAATGTTTAATGAACTTAGACAACTTTCTCAAGCTATTATTCAAAATGGTGGCACACTTTATGATGTAGTAGAATTATACAGCAGTAAATCACAAAGAGATCTTAAGAAAACATTTAAAGATCTTAGAGATAGACAGATTGCTCAACAAGAACAAGCTAACCAGTTACAACAACAACAATTGCAACAACAACAAGAACAATCTCAAGCTCAACTGCAACAAGCTATTCAAATGAAACAAGCTGATCAAGCTCATGATGATTATCAAAAAGAACTTGATAGACAATCTAAAGAGAAGATTGCTATTATACAAGCTACAGGATTTGGTAAGGTTGAATCAGAAGATACTAATGCTAATGCTGTTCCTGATGTACTAGAGATGAGTAGATTAACTCAAGATCAAAATAAAGCTGCTAAAGATTATGAATCTAAAATGGCTGATATAGCATCTAAAAATAAACAAGCTTCTGACAAAATGTCTATAGAAAAAGAGAAATTACAGGTAGCTAGAGAGAATATGCAGAACGATCTTGCTGTTGCAAAAGAGAATGCTAAGGGACGTAATAACAAAAAAAGTTAAAAAAAGTTCCTCTACACATAAGGGTAAAACATGTTAATGCTATATTATCTAGAAAATTGGATCACATTGGTCTATAATCCTTTGATATTAAAAACCCTTATTATACTTTTACATAAATAAAACCAAACATAAATACAACTACATATGGCTGATAATTTAGATAACTTTAGTATCCAAGGTACTATGGAAATGGGAATGGGTAATCAAGAACTATTAAATGACTTGTTTTCCCCTGAAACATCAACATCCAATCCAGATGATGTTACACCTATTATAAAAGACGCAGATTCACCTGAAGCTCCAGCAGCTCCAGCAGTGAAGAAAGGTAAGGATATTGTTCCTCCTAAAAGCGTTGATGGTAAAACAGATGATGAGAAATTAGAAGGACAATCAATGATTGCTGATTTCTTAAGTGATGATGATGATGACACTGAAGATGATAATGATACACCTGCTCCAGCAGCAAAAGCAAAAGCACCAGCTGATGCACCTGTTGATGATGATGATGATGACACTCCACAAGGTACACAATTCACTGCTCTTGCAAACGATCTTTATAAATTAGGAGTATTTACATCTGATGATGAAGAACCAGAAACAGTAAACACTGCAGAAGAGTTTTTAGAAAGATTTAATGAAGAAAAGAAAAAAGGTGCTAGTGAAATAGTACAAAACTTTATAGGACAATTTGGAGAAGACTATCAAGAAGCTTTTGATGCCATATTTGTGAAAGGAGTTAATCCAAAAGATTACTTTGGTGTTTATAATCAAGTGGTAAATTTTGCTGAGATGGATCTTTCTAATGAAGACAATCAAACCAAAGTTATAAGACAAGCTTTAACTGATCAAGGATTTGATCCTGAAGATGTAGATACAGAAGTTGAAAGACTTAAAAACTATGGAGATCTTGAAAGCGTAGCAGCTAAACATCACAAGGTGTTGGTTAAAAAAGAAGCAGCTAAGTTAAATCAATTAGAACAAAAATCTGAAGCTGAGTTACAACAAAAAGCTCAAATCAGAAATCAATATATTAAGAATGTCCAAGATATTCTTAATGACAAAGTTAAATCAAAAGAGTTTGATGGTATTCCTATCAATCCAAAATTAGCAACAGAACTACAAGACTTCTTATTAGTTGACAAGTGGAAAACTCCAACAGGAGAAACACTAACAGACTTTGATCGTGCTATCTTGGATATGAAAAAACCAGAAAACCATGCAATGAAAGTTAAGTTGGGTCTTCTTATGAAGATGTTGGAAAAAGATCCTACATTATCAACTATACAAAGAACAGGTGTTACAAAAAAATCTAACGAACTGTTTGGAGAAGTTGCAAGACAAGTGACTAAAGCTAAATCAACTGGATCATCCAGTGTTGGTGGAGCTAATTCAAAATCATGGTTTTTATAACAAAAAAATAATTAATAATTAACAAAAACGAATAACAAATGGCAATTCAAACAATCCCTGGGTTAACAGGTTTTACTTATGCTCGTGTTGCGTCTATGGACAAACGTGCAGTAGGGAAACTTACAGACTCGAATCACTTAGAGAGTTTTCACTCCACAGAGCCAGCTGATTATGATAAAAAGATAATCTCTTTATATACTCAGAGCTCATTGTACAGTAATGACTTCTTGGACATGATCAACAAAAGCACACCTTATTACATTGATAATAATAGTGATGCATGGAAATGGCAAGTAGCAGTTCCTTACAAATTCCCAAAAATTATTGACATTCCTGCAACTACACAAGATTTAATTGATGCTGGTAAAACAGGTATTGATGGTCAAGAATTCAACTTAGTATTAGATACTAATGAGTTTTCTAAAAATGCAATTGTATCTGTAGGTACACGTCAGTATGGTCCACGTTTCTACGTGATCAAAGATCCACAACCATGGAACATGGGTTACTTGTATTCATTTACATTAGTAACTGACAATCCAACAGTTGACTTTGTAAACCCTACATTCTTACAATATGGTGTTGAATTAGAATTAGTTGATGCTGCTATTGGTGAGTTTGATCAAGACTTATTAGGTCTTCCTAGATTAGGTGAGCAAATCACTATGTTTGAATCATTAGGTTCTGCATATGGATATGAGCACAAAATCACTGAATGGGCTGATGATAAAATGATGAGAGATGCTTCTGGTAAAGCATTAGACATTTTAGTTTATGCTCCACAAAGACGTAACCAATTACCTTTAACTCGTAATGATGTTAAATGGGAGCCATTCATTGAGTTCTGGATGCGTAAATCAATGTTAGAATTAAAAGTTAAACGTATGATCTGGGCTAAACCAGGTACAGTTAAAACTAATGGTTCTAAACAAGAATTGAAAAGAACTTCTGCTGGTGTTTACCACAGAATGCGTAACAATGGAAACTTGGTACAATATAACAGAGGTGAATTCTCTGCTAACTTAATCCGTTCAGTATTTGGAGATCTTTTCTACAGAAGAGTGGATGTAAAAGACAGAAGTGTAAAAATGTATACTAATGAAGCTGGATTCGATGTATTCCAACAAGCTTTGAAAACAGATGCATTAAACTCTGGTCTTACGTTCATGGCAGATTCTGGAAACAGATACTTACAAGGTGAAGGACAACATATCACTTACAACTTTGCATTTGATGCAATGGTAACTCGTGAGACTGGTAGAGTTGAATTGATTCACTTGAAAGAATTAGATTTACCACAAACTAACTTAGAGTTTGGACAAAACAAAAAGAGCACTCCAGTATTTATGGTGTTTGATGTGTCTCCAATGTCTGATGGTTCAATGGTGAATAACATTAGAGAAGTGAGAATGAAAGGTGCTCCTTCTATGACTTGGGGTTATATTGATGGTACTCGTCACCACTTAGGTTTTGCTAAGTCTCAAGGTATGAGTTCAGCTAACAAATTCCCAGGATACGAAATCTGGATGAAAGACAGATGTGATGTATTCATCGAAGATTTATCAAGAACTGTGTTGATTGAGGAAATCCCACAATTCTAATAATAAAAACAGTAGTTACTACGCTACCCATTATAGAACAGCGTCCCAGAGTAACTCTTTTTTCCGAGAAAAATCCCCTCACCTCCTCTCCCTCCTAGAGGGGATGATTCTCAAACATCAGACTTCATGTCTATGTATAGAGTGTTTGAAATGGATAGTATCCAGGTTCAGGTTCCTTCGGTGGGACCACTCTACTAAAATAAACCAAACATTATTAAATAACTACATTATGGGTAAAACAGGCAAAATTTCTACTATCAAAAGAGAATACAATAGTTCTCAGTTACAAACTATGGATAGTGGGTTAGCACAAAAAGGAATGACAAGAATCCCTGGAACAGGAGTATTCAAATATCCTTACAAAGAATTAGATGGTAAGTACAGAACAGGATTAGATCCAGATGCTACTTATATCAAACGTATTAAAGATGATACTGAAAGAGAACTTGAAGTTGAAAGAGTAACTGCTCTTAGAAAAAGACTTGAAGATGAAATTGGTGATATTGATCTTGGACCACGTTCTAAATTCTGGAACTATGGTTTATCATTATCTCCAGATGATCAAACTCACGTACAAGCAGTTAAATTGATGGATGGTGATAACTATTTTGATTTAGCAAATGCTTTCCAAGAAATAGCCTTTTCATGGTTAAGAGTACATCCTACTATTGCATCTTCTCACCAAGCATGGGAAAGAGGAGAATATCCAGCAGAGACACAATTTTATGTTGTTGATGATGAGATAGAAAATGCAGTGATCTACAAGAAAAAACAATTGATTAACAAAGCAATTGTTAAGTTTGATTCTATGACTCCTGATAAGAAAAGAAAAGTTGCAAGACTTTTAGGACTTCCAGTAACAGAAGATTCAAAAGAAGAAGTAGTATATAACTTAGTAGATAATGTATTAAAACAAACAGAATTCAAGAATGGTAAATATTCAGGATTGAGTCCAGTTGAAGTGTTTAATAGATTTGCTGACATGAAAGAAGCTTTACTCCATATTAAAGATTTAGTAAAACAAGCTATAACACATTCTATTTACAGAGTTAAACCTAACGGTAAGGTTTATGAAGGTGAATTTGAAATAGCTAAAGATGAAGAAGATTTAGTAGATAGTTTATTATACAAGATCGATCAGAAACTAAATAAACTATCAACTAATGAGCACCAACAGATTCAACTAGAAGACAAAATCTTAGCTTTGAATGAGGCTCAGATAAAGTTGATAAAACAAAAGATTGATGGCATTAGTACTATTAGTCAATTAGGTCAAGATGCATTTAAAAAACGTTATGAAGACTTACAAAGTCTTGTATTAAATTATAATCACCAACCTTTAACATTAACATTAAAGGATGCTGATTTAAACCAATGGGCTGCCAATGTTCATTTACTTGAGCCAAAATATATGTTCTATGTAGATTCATATATTCTAGCTGATAAAGGAAGATGTAAAGATAGAAAGATTTGGATTAATCGAGATCTTGCTAAACATGGTGACCTTCAGTTCATATTAAATAATGATCATTACAAACCTTCATTTGAATATCAAGAAACATTTAATTTCTTAGCATCAGATGAAATCAGTATATTCACTGATGGTACTTTTACCCCTAAGAATATACAGATAATGTACATGAGATATCCAGTATATATAAACAAAACAGGATATATTATGTTAGATGGTGAACCATCATATGATCAAGACTGTGAACTTGAATTATATTTAGAGGATGAATTGTTAGACTTAACAGTACAGAATCTAGCAATGTATACAGAGAATCAATCTGCTGTTCAAAATGCAGCATATAGGATTCAAACAAACGAGTAAATTTTTAACTTAATAAATAAATAAAATGGCTGATTTTTCATTAACCACGGTATTCGTGGTTCCAGTAGGGCAAACTGCACTCCCTAGCTCTGGTTCAACCCAAGACCTAACTGCAGGTCAAGTGGGTATTTTTAGAAGTGATTATACTCTAGCAACAGCTGGGAATATTGCTGCTTCTCCTTACTTCTACGTAGCTCAAGGTAGAACAAACACTTATTTACAAGGCTCTAAAAGATCTGACAAGATCAAAGGATGTCCTTCAGGATCTGGTTGCAACTCTAACGTAACAGAATGGTACAAAGTATCAGGATGTCCTACAGCTGCTAATCAAATTACAGATGTAACTAATTTCACTGTACAATGTGGAGAAAGTATCACGTTAACTTTACGTGCTCACTCTTCTTATATTGATACATTGTATTTCAATGGTTTCACTCGTTCAGTAACTATACAAGCTCCTTGTTGTGGTTGTGACGAAAATCCATGTGCTGATGTAAGTGATAACACTATCATTAACTTATTGATTGCTAAATTAAGACAACAAGCTCCTGGTATCAACCCTGATAACATTAGCTTCAATACATTCTTTACATTTGAAAATGTAGGTGGTACAATCTTACGTATTACAGGAAAACCATTAACTAAATATGGTCAACCTTGTGATATTGCAGCATTCCCATTTGAATATGATAGATTATCTTTCAGAACATTTGTATATGCTGGTCCTGCTACTACTGCTGACTTTATTGTTGCAGATGCTTGTAACTTAGTTGCTCAACCAATCATCACTCAACGTGCTTCTTATGCCACTGGTACATCTGCAGAAATTGCTCAATTAGAGAAAAACTTCTACAGCTACCAAGCAGGTTACTTGAAACATTTATATAGAATGAATGGATACAACGAGAACTTTGAATCTTGGGTATCTACTGGTGTTACTTATGATACATACTACATTAGATTTAATGAGTATAACAAATCTGAATACCAATGGGGTGATTACATTATGGAAGATAGCACAGTAATCATTGCTGCTCCAAACTCTGTAACAAGTGGTATCTCTGCTGCAATCTCCACTGTATTAGTTGCTGGATTAGGTACTGTAGTAGATCAAGGTATTCCTTGTATCACTACAACAACTACTACTTCTACTGCTGCTCCATCAACAACTACTACTACTTCTACTCAAATTCCTTAAGAATAAAGAAGAGTAAAATATTATTAAATAACCTATGCCAGGGGAAAGAGGATATCACTCATATTCCTCTGGCATAATTATTATAAAAACATGGCAAACTTACAATTAGATATATTAGTAGTCCCTACTTATAGCGTACTTACACTTGGTGTTACAGATGCTTCTGTCTATCCTACCAATCCTCCAGTGGTCTCTGCACCTACTATTGAGATTGATATTCCAGGATTCGGAACCAAAATACTACCATTTGTTCCTAATGAAATCAATGTATTTACATCGTCTAATTTAGGAATCACAGAACCAGGTTGTAATCAACCACTTCCAGATGGAATATACAGATTAAGATATTCTGTAGCTCCATCATATGCAAATAATGTAGAGAGAACAATAATACGTGTTGACAAACTTCAAGAGAAGTTTGACAGTGCGTTTCTTCAGTTAAATATGATGGAATGTGATAGAGCCCTTAAAACACAATCTAGTGTACAATTAAATACAATTAACTTCTTTATACAAGGAGCAATTGCAGCAGCTAATAACTGCGCAGAATTTGAATCAAACACATTATATGCTCAGGCAGATAATTTGTTAAATAACTTTTTAAGAACCAACTGTGGTTGTTCAGGTAACAACTACTTAATAAACTTTTATTAATTATGGCACAATGTTCAAGCTGTGGAGCTAACGTAGGATGTGGATGTCAACTAACCAATGGGTTATGTGGACATTGCGCAAGTAAACCAAACAAATAAAATTTATATTATGTTATCACCAAGACTAACTAATTGCCCAGAATGTGCTAACATTCCTTCTTTACTTAAAAAAATAGATTGCAAGTTAGCAGAACTTGGTAACAACTTGTACAACAATATTTCATATATGTTGAACAAACCTGTACCTGCTAATGACATAACTCAATTAATAGGATATAGAAGAATATTAATGTATAAGCTTTGTAATCCTAGCTATGTACAAGATTATTCTATAGCAATGATTGCTAGTAAAGTGATACGTCTTACAGTGGGATGTGTTAGTAGATGTAATACACCAGAACCTTGTGTAGAGGTTCCTTGTGACATCACTGTTATACCAAACACTACAACAACAACAACAACAATTTAAACCTTTTAAAATAAATAATATGTCCACTTGCTCAAATTGTTATAACGGATGTACAGAGATTGTCTCTGATAGATGTGTTAAATATACAGGAATAGATGTTCCTGTTCTAGGAATCCAAACTGGTGATTCATTATCGTTTGTAGAACAAGCTTTAATTACATTTCTTACATCTACAATAGATGGTACAGGAGTAATTATAGATCTTTCAAGTATAAATATATGTGCTATTGTACAATCTTATCTTCCTACATGTGGAGATATTTCTATTGCAGATATATCAAAAGCTCTTATACAAGCTGCTTGTGATCTTCAAGAAGAGGTTAATACATTAACATCAGTTGTTACTGATATAGAAGCTCCTTATACAACAGAATGTCTTACAGTGGTTCCTGGAAACTCTTTAACACATCAAGTGGTACAAGCTGTAATAGATAAAGTTTGTGCATTAAATGATTCATTTTCTGCATTAGTAGCAAGTCTTCCTAATACATATGTTCCTATTAATTCTTCTCCAGGACATCCTGGAGTTAACGATTATATTGAAGACTATATAAATACACAAAGTACTATATTACTTGCTCAAGGTAGAATGATTCCTTATACAGCAGTTCCTTATTTTGGACCTCTTTCAAACTATCCTGCTGTAGGAGATAGTTTTGATATTAATGGAGCAGGTTCTGGGTATTGGGCTAAAGTGTATTTGTGTAATGGTGTTGTAGCTCCTGATTTAAGAGGAAGAACATTAGTTGGAGCAACAACAGGAATGGGTGGAGGAGCATTTAATGCTGCTGTAGATCCAGCTATAACAGGTAATCCTAACTATAATTTAACAACAGTTTATGGAGAAAATATAGTTACATTAGGTATAGGACAAATTCCTTCACATACACATACTAATACAGCTGTCTCTACAGCAACTCCACATAACCATAATACAATAGCTAAAGCTGGACCAGCAGTTGTTCATAGTTCATCATCTGCATTTTTAAATGGAGGTAATACATGGAGTAACACAGGAACTTCTGATACAAGAAATGCAGGAATTGAAAATTCAACAGTTATAGTAAATACTGTTGTAACAAATAATCCTATAGGTGGAGGAGGTTCTCATAACAATGTTCAACCATCAAGAGGTTGTTATTATATAATGTATATCCCTTAATAAATCAATAAAATGTCATATCCTTTTTTACCAGTTAATGCTTGCTGTACAGACGTAGTTTTAAATAGTCCTTGTGGATGCACTTCTACACTTCCTAATACTGGTTGTGGAGAAAGTCAATGTGGAACTAATGTAATTCTATCTAGCAATGTACTTTATAATGGTCCTGTATTGGATTGCATTATAGCTGAGCCATGTGATACACTTAATGTGATATTACAAAAGATTGATGAGATTATATGTAACTTACTTGTTCAGATTAATACATTAAATATTCAAGTAGCAAATATTACTACTGAAGTAATCAATATTAATAATGACATAACTAATATTAATAACACATTAGATGTATGTTGTAATGTTACAACTACCACTACCACTACATCTCCTTGTACTTGTACTACATATAGATTAGTTGGACCAAGTGTAAATCCTGGTAATGTAGCATATGTTCCTTGTGGAACAGATGAAGTGGTTACAAGAATTGGAACTAATGTTGTTCAATTAATATGTGTTGATAATACATATGATGTTATTAGAGTAGGAAATGTAAGTTTTATTAATTTACTTGATTGTTGTGATACACCAACTACAACAACTACTAGTTCTAGTAGTTCAACATCAACAACTAGTACAAGTTCTACAACAACAAGTACAACCACTGCAGCACCATGTATAACATGGCAATGGGCATCTACAGGAGAACAATCTTCAGATTTAGAATATACAAATTGTAATGGTTTGTTTACAGTTATTGATCAGGCAGATATAACAAATAGCTCAGGACAGATATGTGTTTATCCAGATACAAGTCCTGCTTGGAACCCTGCTCCAACAACAGGTACTCATACATTAGGAACAGATGGTGTACCTTGTGTAACACCAACCACCACTACAACTAGTTCTAGTTCAACTAGCACTTCTACATCAACAAGTACATCAACAAGTACATCAACTAGTAGTACAACTACTACCACCACTACTACACCTACTTGTTCAATATATACACTAGATGCTACAGGTCCTTCTGGATCTCCTGGAGATAGTAATTGGTCAGCTATAGATTGTAATACAGGTCTTCCAGTTGGAGGAACAGTTATATATCCTGATAGTACTATTACAGGATGTATAGTTGATAGTTCATTAGTATTAGGACCTAAATTAGCAATACGTGGTTCTGTATCTTGTAATTCTATTTTATTTGAAGTAGAACCTACTTGTTGTGGTATATTAGGATATCAATACATATTACTACCTTATGATACTATTGTAGGTGATACTATATATGCTGCAAATGGATATTGCTATATAGTAACTCGTGAAAATACATTCCCTCCAACAATAACATTAGGAGATCCTACTATCTATACTAATTGTGTTGATTGTGTAGCTGCACATCCTTGTCCTACAACAACTACCACTACTACACTACCACCACTATAAATATAAAACATGGCTAATTGTTCTCAAACAAATAACACAACAATAATAGGAACGAGTGCTGTCTCATATGATAGCACTCCACTTCCATGTACAGATGTAAAAGCATGTGATGATCTTAATACAATCCTCACTAAGTTTGATGATGTTATATGTTCTGCTGTAGCAAGTGTAAATGCTCTTACAGAAGAAGTGACAAACATCACTGAGGACTTAATGGTAATTACAGAAGAGATAGAGAACATAAACAATCAATTAAATATATGTTGTTCTACAACAACAACATCCTCTTCTACAACTAGTACATCAACATCAACATCAACATCAACATCTTCTACAACAACAACATCAACAACACTTCCTCCTACAACAACCACTACAAGTAGTAGTAGTTCATCTACTAGTACAACAACTTCTACATCTTCAACAAGCACTTCCACAAGCACTTCTACATCTACTAGTACTACAACAAGCACCACTACAGTTGCATTAATTAGAGCTGTAAATGATATTGTAAGTGAGCCTCAATGTAGAAGCTCAGTAACAGTTACAGTTAGTCCTCAAATAAAAGTAAAAGTTGATATATTAGAAACATTTATATCTCCAGCTACTTGGAATATTAATCTTCCAGGAGGTCCTGGAGTTACACTTGTAACAAGTAATCTTACAAACAATGTAATAAATGCAGGAAGTAGTAAAATTTATAAC
>Ga0194059_1000661_pt1 | contig 15710 bp, 17 predicted proteins | sample SepL6211m_MetaG_FD_163426 | JGI IMG/M metagenome (GOLD analysis project Ga0194059, IMG submission 163426) | Anoxic zone freshwater microbial communities from boreal shield lake in IISD Experimental Lakes Area, Ontario, Canada - Sep2016-L626-11m | ecosystem: Environmental > Aquatic > Freshwater >... | reverse complement strand
GGGGGGGAAGGCGAAGCCGGCGGCCTTGTGGCGTTCGGCGTAGAGCTTGACCAGGTCCATGGCGACCCGGGCCACGGCCTTGCGGGCCCGCTCCTTGGCCTTGGTCCAGGCGCTGCCGCCCATGCGGTTCAGCTCGGGCGGGGCGTCGCTGCTGGCCCGGTAGCGCCCCAGACTGCCCAGCTGGTCGGCGGCCACCCGCAGCAGACCATCGGCGTATTGCACCACCAGATAGTCGCGGGATTCACCGCCGAGGGCGAGTTTCTCCAGTTTCAGGAAGCGGCCGATGCCGTGGTTGCGGTGGACCACGAAGTCGCCGGGCAGCATCTTGCCTGGATCGACGGTGCGGCTGGCGGCCCGCCGCCGTCGCCGCACGTAGCCGCCGGAGGTGAGGCTCTGCTGGCCAAAAAATTCCCGATCGCTCAGCAGCACCAGCTTCCAGGCGGGCAGCTGCAGGCCCTCGATGGCGGCGGTGCCCCGCAACTTGAGCGCCACCGGGGTGTTCTGCTCGACCAACCGCTCGATGGCGGGGAAATCGCTGGGATTGGGCACGAAGCGGGTGATGCAGTCGTGCTCTTCGAGCAGGGCGACGGCGCGGCTGGGCTGGGCCGACACCAGCCACACCCTGGCCTTCTCCTGCTGATATCCCTTGATCAGACCGGCCAATCGCCCGAATTGGTTGGGATGGGCGGGCACGGCCCGGGCCGCCAGGTCGAAGGCATTGGGGTGCTGGTCGCTTTCCTGCAGCTCGGCCAGGTCGAAGCCGGCGAAGGTTTCAGCCAGTGCCAAGGCCTCGGCGATGGGACGGTGCAGGCTGGGCGGCAGCAAGGGCGGGCCGCCGGCGTTGGCCAGTCCCCCTTCGCCGCAGACTTCCTGGTAGTGGGCCTCCGCATGGTCGAACCACTGCTGGCCATGGGCGAGGCCATGGCGGCGCTCGTCGATCACCACCAGGGTGCTGGCCGGCAGATAGTCGAGCAGGCTGGCCGGCTCGCTCCAGGCCACCCCCATCAGGCGCCGCATGCCCTCGGGGGTGCCACCTTCCAGCAGCTGGTCGAGGGCCGCCGGGCTCAGCAGTGTTTCCAGGCCCTCCGGCATGGCCTGGCGCAGGGCCTCGGCCACCAGCGGCGCGAAGCTGGTGGGGGTGAGGCGCACCTGCTCGATGGCGTCGAGGGAGCGCTGGCTGGCGGGATCGAATTCGCGCAGCTTCTCCAGATCCTCGCCAAACAATTCGAGGCGGACCGGCAATTCGGCACTCACCGGAAAGAGGTCGACGATGTCGCCGCGGCGGCTCCAACTGCCCTCCTGCTCGACGCTCGGCACCTTGACGTAGCCGAGGCGCGCCAGGGTGGTGGCCAATTCCCCTAAGTCGATGCTGGTGCCCCGCCGCAGCACCAGGCACTGCTGGGCCAGGGCCCCGGGGGGGGGCAGGTGGGGCTGCAGGGCCCGCTCGGTGCAGACAATCGCCCGGCGGCTGGCGGTTTTGCCATCTTCGGCCACCAACTCGGCCAGCACCTGCAGCTGCCCCCAGGTGATTTCACTGGTGGGGTCAAAGGGTTCGTAGGGGGAGCCCTCACTGGTGGGATAGAGCTGGCTGGAGGCCCAGCCCATCAACTCCAGCAGGGCGGCCCAGCGGCCGGCCTCCTCCAGGGTGGGCACCACCACCAGCAACGGCGCTGCGGCGGCCCCGGCCAGGGCGCTGGCCACCAGGGCCCTGGCCGCCATGCCCGCTCCCCCCAGCCGCAACCGCTGCGGCCGCTGGCTTCGCGCCAGCAGCTCGTTGGTCAGGGTCGCCTGCCGCAGTTGGCGCACCAGGGCGGTGAGGGTCATCGAGGCCTGCCAAAGGAGATGATCTTCGCAAGCGGCTCAGCGGCCCTAGGGTCCAAGACCCACTCTCCGAGCTGCGGGCCCGGGGAGGACTCCGGCCCCGCGATGCCCGTTTATCAGTGCCCCTCCTGTCGTCGCCAGCCCGTGGCCCTGCCGCGCCGGCCCCGCCGGCGTCTGGCCTGCCAGCGTTGCGGCGGGCCGCTGGTGGAGCAGGTTCCCAGCGGCAGGGGCTATCGGCTGGCCCTGGTGGCTGCCTTCACGGCGCTGGTGCTGGCGGCCCTTCCCGATGTCTTCCACCGGGCCTTCACCCTGGCGGCGAATACGTCGTTGCCCGTGTTGCTCGAACGGTTTTCGCCGGAGCCGCCGCCCGAGGAGCGGCCCCTGGCCCTGCTGGATGACAACATCTTTGCGATCCTGTCCCAGGCGGATCGGGACTGGTTGCCCCATGCCGAAGATCTGGAGGATGGGGGGGTGCGCTACAGCTACAAACGCCGACCCGGTGATCCGGAACTGACGGTGGAGCAGCTGCGGGCCCTGATGGCCTCCCCTCCCACCTATGCCTCGGAACAGCAGGCCATCCGTAGCCTCTTGGCAACCCTGCAGGCGGCCGGGGTGCGGCTGAGTATCGAACCGCCCCACAAACATGGTGCCGCCGCTGAATGGGACCACATTCGCGGCACCCTGCGCCTTGATCCCAGTGTGCTGCGCAAGGGAACGGTGGACTTCGCCCGGGTGTTGAACCACGAGTCGGTGCACGTGGCCCAGAGCTGTGCGGCGGGCCACCTGCGGGCCCTGCCCCAGAAATTGGGGCTGGATCGCCGCATGGCCCCCGAGCTGGCCGCCCACCTGGAGGAACCGCTCTATCAGGACACCACCGGTGAAGAGCGACTGCTGGAGCAGGAGGCCTATGCCAGCCAGAACACGCTGGGTAGCGGTGAGGAACTGCTCAAGGAATACTGCCACCTCAAGGTAGAGAAGGTGGCGGAGACTGGCTGAGGGGAGGCCGGGGCCCCAGGGTTCAGGGCGAACTCACACCGTCTGAATGTGCCGGATCAAATCGAGGCACTTGCAGGAGTAGCCCCATTCGTTGTCGTACCAGGCCACCAGCTTCATGAAGGTGTCGGTGAGGGCAATGCCGGCGCCGGCATCAAAGATGGATGTGCAGGATTCCCCCAGGAAGTCGGTGGAGACCACCTCGTCTTCGGTGTAACCAAGGATGCCGGCCAGGGGCCCTGCGGCGGCGGCCCGCATCGCCGCCTTGACCTGGTCGTAGCTGGCGGGGCGCTCGAGGTTCACCGTCAGGTCCACCACCGAGACATCGGGGGTGGGGACCCGGAAGGCCATGCCGGTGAGTTTGCCGTTGAGGGCTGGAATCACCTTGCCCACGGCCTTGGCTGCGCCGGTGGAGGAGGGAATGATGTTCTGGGCGGCCCCGCGGCCCCCCCGCCAGTCCTTGATGGAGGGACCATCGACGGTTTTCTGGGTGGCGGTGGTGGCGTGCACGGTGGTCATCAGGCCACTGGCGATGCCGAAGTTGTCATGCACCACCTTGGCCATCGGGGCCAGGCAGTTGGTGGTGCAGGAGGCATTGGAGACGATGTCCTGGCCGGCGTAGCTGGTGTGGTTCACGCCCATCACAAACATGGGCGTGTCGTCCTTGGAGGGGGCGGAGAGCACCACTTTGCGGGCGCCGGCCCCGATGTGCTTACGGGCGGTTGCGTCGGTGAGGAACAGGCCCGTGGATTCGAGCACCGTGTCGGCGCCCACCGCATCCCAGCCCAGGGCGGCCGGATCCCGCTCGGCGCTGATGCGAATCGGCCGGCCGTTGACCACCAGGGCTCCGTTGTTGACCTCCACGGCCCCCTGGAAACGGCCGTGGGTGGAGTCGTAGCGCAGCATGTAGGCGATGTAATCGACATCAATGAGGTCGTTGATCCCGACCACTTCGACATCGGGCAGTTCGCAGGCGCGGCGAAACACCAGCCGTCCGATCCGGCCGAAGCCATTGATGCCGAGCCTGATGGCCATGGAGATGGATGCAATGAATTTGGGCGACTTTAAGTTGGCGCCCGCGCTCTCAACAATGAAGGGGCCCAGGCGCGGCGACGGGGCGGGGGTTCACGCTCTGCTTTGCCCCCGCAGCAGTTGCCTCACCCGCAGGCGGTTGTAGCGCTGCAGCAGCAGGCAGGGAAGGTTGAACAGGGTGGCGAACACCAGGTTGATCACGACCCCCTGGGGCGGCAACCACAGGGCCGTGACCAGCCAGGCCGGCCACAGGGCCCAGTGGACCAGTTCGGCCCGGCGGGTTTCGGCCAGCAGCCGCTCTAGGCCGGCGCGATCGCGGCCCATCAGGCTCGCCTTGCGGATGCCACCGGGCAGGACATGGCCGGCATCGGGAATCCAGGGTTTCCAGCGGCGAATCAGCCACCAGCGTTCATAGCGCTTCAGGGCCGTGGCGGCCTCATCCAACGGCCGATCGTTGCCGGGAGCTGATAGCCAGCTCAGCGGCAGTTGGTTGGCCGCTGCTCCCACCCCCAACGACCATCCCAGCCACAGGGCGCCACAGGCCAAGCCCTCCCCAAGCCCAGGGGGGGGGTCCATCAGCGGGTGCTGACGGTGCGGCCTTTCCACTGCACCTGGCCCCGCTCCAGGTTGAGGATCGCCAGCACGAAGACCACCAGGAAAAACACCACCGGCAGCGGAAAGATCAGGTTAATCCAGCTAAAACGACCCACCCGCCGCGTGATCAGCAGCAATTGCAGCGCGTAGGCCCCATATATCAGCCCATTGGTTAGCAGATCCCGATCGCCCAGCATGGGCCAGCCCAAAAGGGAGGCCGGCAGACACCAGGCGGCCCAGAACAGGCCCGACAACCACAGCACCACCGCCAGCATCCAGGGCCAGCGCACCTGGGAGGCGGCGGTGGCGAAGTTCTTGTCGAAGCCGATCACCAGGTCGATCAGGCCGCCGGGATACATGCGGTAGGCGATCTGGCCGTAGCCGAGATAGGCACTCACCGGCAGCCCCGCCTGCTCGTAGCAGTGGCCCAGAAACCAGTCCTCCACCACCTTGTTGGCCACGGCCCTGTGACCGCCACTGCGCTCGTAGTCGCTGCGGCTGGTGACCATCGCTGGCCCGAAGGCCACCCCACAGCCGGCCCCGAGGGGTACGGCCAAAAGCCCCACCAGGTTGAACAACATCGAGAGTTGCTCGTAGGGCCGTTGGGTGCGGTGATAGGGCTGCACCGTGACCAAGCCGCCGAGCTGTTGGTGCAACGCCAGTAGACGTTCGAGAAACTCAGGCTCCGGTTCGGTATCGGCATCGAGAAACACCAGCACTTCACCGCTGCTGGCGGCGACGCCGTGGTGCAGGGCCCAGGGTTTGCCGCACCAACCGGCCGCCAGGGATGGGGGATGGATCACGGTGATCGGCAGATCCCCGGCGCAGGCCAGGGCAACGTCGGCGGTGCGGTCGCTGGAGTGGTCGTCAATGACGATCACTTCGTCGGCTTGAAAGCGCTGTTGTCTCAGGTTTGCGAGTAGATGGGGCAGTGTCGTCTCCTCATTGCGGGCGGGGATCAGCACCGACACCCGAGGTCCATCCAGGCGTTGGCCCCGGGGCAGCAGGGGCAGGTGCCAGGACAACAGCCAGCCCAACAGCCAGCGCACCAGCACGGAAACACCAAGCCAACCCATGGGAAGCCTCCCTTGGTTGTGCCCCAACCCTAAGAAGGGTGCTGGGCCAAGTCCTACGGGCAATCGTTCACAAAGGGCTTGTCACTGGCGTTCGTCGGTCCATGGCTGCATCGGGCCGAAATTAAGGCGCAAAATGGCGCGCCGTCATGGCAGCTTTGCCCAATTCACGGGCCCCCTTGGATTGGGTGCAGAATTCAGGTATATGGCAGGCGACAATTCTTGGCGTGGGGCTCTCCGGCCATGGCCGCCCAAAACGTTCCCGGTCCTTTGCCGGTGTTTGGTGCCCTGTCAGCCCTTGGCTTCAGCCGGGCCCTGCGTCAGCGCATTCAAAAAAATCAAGCCAACACGAATCAGATCAACTGATCGGTCTTTCCCGCTCTGCAGCAAAGGCCAAACAGACCAGTATATCCTGATGGTTGAGCTGCGGGAAGTCTTGCACCAGCTCAGCTTCGCTGCGACCACTTGCCAAGGCCCCGAGAACATTGCCACGCTGAGGCGCGTTCCCCGAACGCAAGGCTTGCCGAAGCCGCAGGCCACGCGCAGCGTTAGCGAACGGCCGGATTGCCAGCTCCGGATAAAACAACGCCGGATCGGTTGCTGGAGCCGCCAGCGGATCGCCATCGGCCGCTCGCCTTCGTGGCTTTCGTAGCGGGCACTACCTGGCCGCAGGGCAGCGTGGCGGAGTCACTAGCCAGGCACACAAACGGTTCGGTGGGGGCACCGGGGCGGCCCCCCGCGCTCGGCCGGGCCGGTCCCGAAATCCGGCTCTAACTCTGCCGTCGTTGCGGTTGGCCGAAGGCTCAACTCGCGCCGAGGCTGGCGAGGATCTTTCGGGCCAGGGGTTCCTGATTTCGTTGTGCCTGGGCATAGCAGCCAGCCATGCGAAGCCTCCGTTCCAGATCGCGGCGTTTCATCCGATCTGCAGTGGCATGCGCATGGCATCAGGCGGCAGTCCGCGACTGATCTCAGCCTCACGATCCTCAAGCAGAAGCTCAATCGCTGCCTGCAGATCTTGTTTGGCTTCCTCGATGGATTCACCCTGTCCGTTAGCGCCCGGGATCTCCAGGCAGATCGCCCAGAAGCCTCCTTCAGGAGCCGGCTCAATCACTGCAGTCAGCTCCCCCTTCATGAAACCAGCCCATACTGCGGTCCTGTCATTTTAGGTGGCAAGACGTTGTTCTACAGCCAGGGTTGATCAGGCACCGTCCCACTTGGCCTGTTGCTCTGCCCCCCCCTCAAACCGCCAACGCCGCTGCTATGCCAAGCAACAGCATGCCAGCCACGCCGCCGGGATCTCCCGCTCCAGCCGCCAGCGGATCGCCATCGGGCGTTCGCCTTCGTGGCTTTCGTAGGACGCAAACCCCAGGCACACGAATGGTTCGGTGGTGGCGTCGGGGCGGCCATCTCGTTTGCGTTGTTCGCGCACGTAGCCGCAGGCTTCCGCGTAGCGGTACAGGAACACCCGGGTGGCGCGGGTGGCGTGGTGGATGTACCGCTGGCCGGTGGGGGAGGCGGCGGTGGTGGTGCTCTGGCTTTCCCAGTGGAATAGCGATGGGCCGAGGGCCAGGTCGCGGTAGCGGGTGGAGGGAGAGAAGAGGGCTTCGCTTTTGCGGAGGGTGATGAACAGCAGGTTGGTGGCGCTGGCTTGGTGCCAGAGCAAGCCTTCACGGTGGATCCAGGGGGCATCGGTGCTGAGCACGCCATAGCCGCAGGCTTCTGACAAGCAGTAGGCGGCTTCGATTTCGGCGCGTGTGTAGTGGCCGTGCACGCGGAGTTTCAGGTACCGCGATGAATGGCGTCAGAGGACATCGATGAACGTTTCCGTGTCGACTCCTGCCTGGCGAAGCACGCTTCCAAGTGTCCCCACTGCCAAATCACGGCGATGGACAGGCACCACGCAGGTCACATTGGTGTCGCCCCCTTCAGGATTGGGGGACTATCTTCTCAGCACCACATGGCTGCCTTTCTGACGCACGATCTCGAAGCCGAGGCGCTGCAATGCGGCGATAACGGCTGATGCCGGCAGTCGGGGCAACTTAGGCAACGTTGACCTCAAAGGTGGTCAGCAGTCGCGGGGCCAGCGCAGGTTGCGGACATTCCTCCAGGAAGAGCTCGGTGGCTTCGCGCAGGTTGGCCAGGGCTTCCTCGATGGTGTCGCCTTGGCTCGCGGTGCCGACCTCTGGGCACTCCGCCACGTAGACCTCGTCTTCCCGGTACAGGATCGCCGTGAGGCGCTGGGGGGTGGCGGTCGTCATGGTCGCCGGAGTGGTTTGACCACCAGTCTGGCGGGTCTCAAACCGCCAACGCCATCACCGGCAGCCACGCCGCCGGGATCTCCCGCTCCAGCCGCCAGCGAATCGCCATCGGCCGCTCGCCTTCGTGGCCTTCGTAGCGGGCAAACCCCAGACACACAAACGGTTCGGTGGGGGCGCCGGGGCGGCCATCCTGCTTGCGCTGCTCGCGCACAAATAGGAGCACCCTGGAGCCGCGGGAGGCGTGGTGGATGTACCGCTTGCCGGTGGGGGAGGCGGCGGTGGTGGTGCTCTGGCTTTCCCAGTGGAACAACGCGGGGCCGAGGGCCAGGTCGCGGTAGCGGGTGGAGGGGGAGAAGAGGGCCTCGCTTTTGCGCAGGGTGATGAACAGCAGGTCGGTGGCGCTGGCTTGGTGCCAGAGCACGCCTTCGCGGTGGATCCAGGGGGATTCGGTGCTTAGCACGCCAAAGGCCGCTTCGATCTCGGCGCGGCTGTAGTGGCCGTGCACGCGCAATGGCACCGGCAACGCCCAAGGCAGCGGGTGGAGGCAGCGATCAGCACGCTCGCCCAACAGCTCCAGCAGCTGGATCAGCTCCTCGCGCCAGGCGGCTGCCTGCCAGAGCACATCCAGGGCCTGATCGAGGCGCCGCCACTGGCGGCCGGTGCCGAACAGTTGGGCCGTGAGCATCAGCCACTGGCGCATCTCGCGCTCGGAGAGGCCCTGCGGATCGGGCGGCGCGGTGGCGGCCAGGGAGGCGGCGGTGGCGCGCAGCCGGTCGGGGTCGTCGAGGTGGAGCAGGCCAGATGCGATGGCGCGGCTGAGGCGCTCCTCCTGGGGATGGGGCAGATGCGCCAGGTGGGGCGGCAACCAGCCCAGCTCGCGCCTTAGGGAGGTGAAGCAGGCGCCGCGATGGAGGTGCGGGCCTGGGGCGGCAATGGCGCCAAGGTGACCCCACTGGAGCACCACGGCCAGGAGAACGTGCCGGAAACCTGGCCGATCGCGAACATGATCGTCCGTGACTTTGAAGGCGTGGTCAAGACCGCAGCCACGTTCAAAAATCCCAGATACCGCAACTGGCAGGGTAGACTCCACCCCTACGGGCAAGTCATTGCCAATTCATTGTGGAGCCAACATGGTTTACCTAAGCCAATCAGAAATCAAATGCCGAAGTCCGTTTGTGCCACAAAAGACTGGGAGACCTACTTTCCTAAATTTGACCAACTGAAATGAGCATAAAAAAACATAAAAATCCAAAGGCCATAGACTTTTCCTGCGGCGCAGGTGGCATGTCTTTCGGCATTAGGCAATCAGTTATTCAGGTTCTAGTCGGTATCGACAACGAAATGGAATACCAGAGGACTTATGGCAAAAGTCTTCATTCTCTCGCCCGTCAAATAGGCAACACGCTGCCCCCAGACTTAACGCGAACGGTCGGCGAGCACATAAAGCAGATTCACCAGAATGGCTAAAATACGTACACGAGCCAGAGCGGTAGACATGCTTGGAAGGCAGCAGATTGCCACCATCCAAAATGCAATCTCTGAGTTGTTTAAGAATGCACATGATGCTTATGCGACCGAAGTTAGAGTAGATTACTTTGAAGACTCTGGTCCTAAGTCTCAGGGTGTTGTTTGTGTCAGAGATAATGGAGTTGGAATGACTTATGATGACTTTGAAAATAAGTGGCTTGTTTTAGGTACTGAAAGTAAGTTAGGTGATGAAGCAGCAAACCACTTTTGTCCTCCAGATATGCAGAAACGGCCGATTACAGGTGAGAAAGGTATTGGACGTCTTGCTATCGCTTTGCTCGGAAGTCAAGTACTTGTTGCCACAAGATCATTGCGGCATGATGGTCTCGGCGATTTGGTCATGTGCTGGATACATTGGGGTCTTTTTGAACTACCCGGGATTAATCTGGAAGATATTGATTTACCTATTCATATACTTGAGGGTGGCCTTTTCCCAAGCAAGGAGAAGATTCTTGATCTCCGTAATCAGCTGCTTACTAACATTAGTACATTGGAAGGCAAGTGTGATTCGAATCTTTTGTCAACAGTCATTGAGGACATAAAGGAATTTTCACCGAACCCTTCCGAGCTAGACAGCTACTTCAAGGAAAGAGAGGACAATGTTATTTCACTTGCAGGTGATGGACATGGTACGCAATTCATAATTTGGCCTGCTAATACCGTTATCAAAGCAGAACTTTGCTCAGAAGATAAAGAATCTGATTATAGCTTTAGAAAACAGCTCCTTGGATTTAATGATTGTACATTTGGCGAAGCAAGTGAGCCACGTATTACCACATCAATCAAAAGGTGGCAGCCAGGCAGTCTATTTGGTGAAGAATATTTGGATAGCAGTGCATTCTTTAATCGCCATGAGCTCACAGAATCTTCAGATCATTTCTTAAGCGGCGATGTCGACGAGTTTGGACAATTTAAAGGAAGCCTAAGAGTCTATGAAAAAGAATATAATGATCTGATTATTCCTTGGCCTGAGAGTAATGGTCGCAGATCAAGCTGTGGTCCATTTAAAATAGTTTTTGGCTATCTCCAAGGCTTTTCTAAGGAGTCATTAGTTCCGAGAGAAGATTGGGAAAAGATGAATAATAAGTTAAAACACATGGGTGGGATTTATGTCTACCGTGATAGGGTTAGAATTCTCCCTTACGGAGAAAATTCATTCGACTGGCTGGAAGTTGAAAAGCGAAGAACCAAAAGTGCTTCAGATTGGTTTTTTTCTTTTCGCCGTATGTTTGGTGCAGTACTAATCACTAGGACTAATAATCTTGGTCTCCAGGAGAAAGCTGGCCGAGAAGGTTTTCAGGCCAATTCAGCATATCGTGACTTTCGCGATATATTGATGAAGCTACTAATGCATTTAGCTGCTGAGTTCTTTAGAACAGGTGGGACATATACAGAGTTTTTTGAACAATCTCAAGCTGAATCTAGGAAGCGCACAGAAGCACTTAATAGGCAGCTAAAGAAATCGACACAAAGTCGAAAAAACTTAAAACTGTCTTTACAGTCCTTTACTGATAGTACAGCAGACAAAAAACCGGAAACAGAGATTGCTAAGCTAAAGGAGAAAACCATGAGTAGAATGCAAGCTGCAGCAATGATTCCGGATCCAGGCAAGGCTGCCATAAGTCTAGTAAAAGCTGAACAAGAAGCAGTTGATGCACTCGCAAGGCTGAGAAGCGAATTTGACCGAAAAAAGCCATCAGGAGTGGCCTTAACCAAGTCCTTGACATACGATTGGAATACATATCTACAAGAGCGGGATCGGATCGAAAATGATCTCTTTGTGCCTTTTGAAAAGGAGATATCTAATACCTTGAGCGAGGTAGCTAAGCAAGCTAAAGTGTATGTCGACGAGCGCAAGCGCTTGGACGAACGATTTAAAGCTCTGGCAGCAGAAAGAAAGAAGCAACTGCAAGAAGCCTCATCCTTTGCGAACGATTCGGCGGTAAAGATGCAAAAAACCGTATCAGCAATTACGGAGGAAGCCCGATTGGCCTTGGACGTGATGATACTAAGCATCCAGGTAGATATGAACCGTACGCCAATTCAGGATATGAGCCCAGTCGAAGTGGATAAGTTACGGACTAAGTGGGAAAGCCAGTTGATGGAAGTTGAATCTAGACAGCGAGATGGACTTTTGATTGCGAGGGATATGCTGGCATCACTAGCCGAGAACCTGGGGTCTGGCGGTAACGAACCTGCTGCGGTGGTGGAAGCACTTGAAGAGCGGATGATGGACTTGGAAGAGCAGGTAGATCAGGATTTCGAGATGGTCCAGTTGGGACTTGCAGTTGCAATTATCAACCATGAGTTTGCATCTGCGATAAAACAAGTCCGTCGTAGCCTCCAGACCTTGGGACAGCTTTCCAAGCGTGCAGAAGGTATCAGACCAATTTATGAATCAATTAAATCTAATTTTGAGCATTTAGACGGGCACCTCAACCTCTTCACACCATTGCAGAGAAGACTATATAGAAAGACTCTGAACATATCTGGCAACAGCATCTATAATTATGTAAAAGAACTGTTCTCAAACCGTGTCGAAAGGCATGCAGTAAAGCTACAGGCAACGGATGCTTTTTTGGGAATAACTGTATCGTGCTATCCCTCCACCCTCTACCCTGCAATTATCAATATTATCGATAACGCGATATACTGGGTGTCCGGTACTAGGGGTCAAAAACGAATTCTTTTGGATGCATCTGAGAATAGCATCAGCATTTCAAATAACGGTCCACCGCTGGAGGACCGAGATAATGACAATATCTTCGCGCGTGGTTTTAGCCGGAAGCCGAGTGGCCGAGGTCTAGGCTTATTTATTTCGAAGAAGGCATTGGAATCAGAGGACATGCACCTTTCTGTTGGCATTGCACCGATAGACTTCAACGCTTCCTTCCTTATCCAATCTGATTGCATCACCTCAAAATCATGAATTCTTTCGATCAATTTGTTAAAGATTCAGCGCGGAGTTATCTGCAAAATGTAGTCTATATAGACGATAGGATATATCCTGATGAAGATTTTAAAATTGACATGGACTCAGTTGCTGGCGTACCCCCCGTTAGTGGTCCATTTCCCAGTACAGAGGATATGCGCAATGAAGAGACTCCAGCGATGAAAGATGAATTAGCTGGTAGAAAAGCTGACGACTTCGAACCAAAGTATGCACATCCAAGGCAGCTAATGGAGAGCTTCGCGGAAATGGGTATCGTTTGCGCGTTGTATGAACCAGCTAAGGATGCATCTGTAGATGAAAATTCTACGATTTTCAAGCTATGTCAAAGTGCGGATATCGTAGTTCTTGATTGGGATTTACATGTCGATGGTGGCAGAACAGTATCACTACTTATTGCAAATTTAATCAAGCAAAGTGCTGCAGATCAGCCTCACCATGTACGTTTGTGCACAATATATACCAATGAACCAGATCTTTTGTCCACAGCCGAAGTCTTGCTTTCCAACCTTCAGTCGGCTGAATGTCTAGAAACAACATGTGATGAACATAAGCTCCAATTGGTTTCAGGCTCTACGAGGATTTCGATATTAGGAAAACCCGGGGTCTCTAGGCCTGATGACATTCGAGAAAAGTTTGATGTCCCAGAACGAGAGTTGGCAACAAGACTCTTGAAGGACTTTAGTGAAATGCACAGCGGACTGTTGTCGGGTCTTGCATTAAAAGGACTATCTTCTATACGCAAAAATACCAAAAGACTGCTAGATAAGTTTTCCGGCGAATTAGATGGTGCCTTCATTTTACATCGGGCACTGGTTAAAAAAAGTGAGCAACAAGAGGCTCTGGACAAACTGCCGGAGTTGTTGGCAGATGAACTATCTGCGATCCTAGAAGACAGCCTGTTCAGTGACTTTGAAACTGAATCAGTGATCAGTGATTTCATTGACTTACTAGAACTTACGGATCCAGGTGATGGACAATTTCATAAAGTAACTCTACAACAACAACTTAAAAGTGGCCTGTCCGCAAGCAAAGAAGACCATTTTCGACGCTATGCTAAAATAGTTGGTAACTCTGATGAATCTTCATCTAATAAGCTTGGGCTCCTGTTTAGCAATCGCACCCAATACCTATCAGGCAAGCCGAGCCTTAAATTTGGCACCGTAGTCAAACACAAGAAGATTTCTGATAATAATGATAATTGGGAGTACAGCATTTGCCTTATGCCGATTTGCGATTCACGCTATAGAGTAAAATCTGAACCTGATGAGCCTAAGCATATGACTTTCCCCTTCTGGAACTTGCATGAGCAGCATATTAAGACGCATCTTGCGGCTCTTGTTATACAAGATAATCATCAAATAATTAGTCTTAGTGTGGGAGGTAAAATTCGAGACAATCTTTGGCTTGATGACGTGAAGTTTGGCGAAGATGGTTGGGCAAAGCCTGCAGCTGGTACATTTAAGTATGAAGTTATTGGAGATATAAACGAAATTCATTGGGTGGCTCAACTTAAGCCCCTCCACGCCCAACGGATTGCTCTACATGTTGGGACTGAGGCCTCCCGTGTTGGGGTAACTGAATCCGAGTGGCTGAGGCTGGTCCTTCAGAAGAGTCCTCCTGAAAAACCTAAAAAACCCGAACCGCCTGCCACGCAGCCTGTTTTAGTCATCGAGAACAGACAAACTGGCGACGAACAGGGTAATTGACGATTGCTGTTACTGCTGTTCGCTGCATATATATCGCAAACACCACAACGCCCGCTACCAGGGAAGATGTGATCCTTCTCAATCGCAAACCCGGGGGCTTGATGGAGCAGAGCAAAGCGATGACAAGGTCGTACTGACTGGCATTCCAGCAGCAAGGGCATGTTACATTTGACAATATTAAGCGACAATCATTTCGTTGGGGCTTAAAAACTGTTCGCTGTGAAAATCAGATGATTTATTGATTTTAAGTTGACTTGCAAATGTTTTTGGCATCATAAGTTCTTCAAGTGTTCCAAATCGCTTGTGTGCGATTCTGGAAAAGACTTCGGCATACTGGTAACTAATCATTGGTGGCACAGAATCCCCAATGTGACAATACATATTAGACAAGGAGTCTGCCTCAAATATGTAGTCCTTTGGGAAGCCCTGTAGATAGCCTAATTCTCTAACTGAGCACATCCTGTCCTGCTCGGGATGGCAGTAGCGTCCATTTCCAGGGCTGGAGCACTCTCTCTTGATTGTTGGCGCGGGCTTATCCCACCACATTCGTCCATAGATATCTGGATAACTGCCAAGTTTGTTTGACTCTAATGTCTTCACCATTGATGGGATAAGATACGAAAATCCATCCTGGGAGCGAAGGAGATCTCTCCAAGATCCACCATTGGCCGGAATTCTACGCAAGCGCTGAAGTGTTCTATTTCTCATGCTTGGAACTGAGTGGCATTTGTCTAATTTGCAGGTCTCTCCTTGAGAAAGTCTTGGAAACTGGACAATTGCATTTCGAACAGTAAGCGATGATTCGCTTGGCATGTTTTCACCCCAATACAGCGAGAGATCTAAGTCATTGCAGCTCGCCTCAAGAGTTGTTCCAACAATTAGAGCCCGTTCTCGAATCTGTGGCAACCCAAACTGTGTGAGCAGGTGCACATTAGAGCTTACGGTATAGCCGATATCGCGTGTATATCTAATGAGGTTTTCCCCGTGATATGAAAAGTTGCCGCGTAGAAGCTCTCTAGCGTTTTCAACAAAGAAGAACCTGGGCTTGAAGTAATTAATAAAGGCAGCCGTTTTTTGTGCAAGTGAATTGCGAGGATCGTCTCTCAGGTGATTTTGCGTGTTTGTCCTTGAAAAACCTGTGCATGGAGAACAGCTAATTAGAATATCAATTTCTCCGGGTTGAATACCAAGATGTGCTCCAAGGTCCTCTGGGGTGACAAGACCAAGATCTATGTCGCGAGGAGAGATGCCAATGTTTTTTAAATATGTCTTATTGCATTCTGTGCCTGAAATCTGGGAGGGCTTTCCAATTTGCTTATCAGCTGCGCCAATTACAGTGAAATCAGGATGAGCATTAAAGCCACTGCTTGCGCCACCTGCACCAGAGAAGAGATCGACTACTGTGAGTGTCACGATTTTTTTACTTAGCTTATATTCTATAAGCGCACGTCCATCTTGTCAACCTTGGGCGGCGGCACGGCTCGTCCTCCAGCCTCACCCACCCGCAGATCTCCAGTGCCCAGAACCCCCAAACCAGCTCGCGCAGTCGGTAGCTGGCCTGCAACCCACGGCAATCAGAGCGGCCCCCTTGCCTAGGCCAACAGCATTGCGCTTGCCCGCCTTGCAGCAGCAGCAGTGCGCCTGCAGATTGCTGCTGATGTCGTCTTAGCGGCTGAACGGCGCGTGGTGCCCTACAGGCGTCAGCCCCTGCAGGAATCCGGGGCCCTCATGAAGGCGTCGAACACCGGCACGG
>Ga0194059_1000660_pt1 | contig 15727 bp, 8 predicted proteins | sample SepL6211m_MetaG_FD_163426 | JGI IMG/M metagenome (GOLD analysis project Ga0194059, IMG submission 163426) | Anoxic zone freshwater microbial communities from boreal shield lake in IISD Experimental Lakes Area, Ontario, Canada - Sep2016-L626-11m | ecosystem: Environmental > Aquatic > Freshwater >... | reverse complement strand
TCGGACGCGCGACCAGCCCGGGCGAGCACGAACGCTCCCAGAATGGCCGCGACCACCGACGCGCCCAGTACTCCCGCCTTGGTCGCCTCGCTTATGGAGGGGTCGCTGAACGCCAGATCGGTCATGAACATCGACACAGTGAATCCGATGCCACCCAGCAGACCCACGCCCATCATCTGGCTCCAGCGGGCACCCTCGGGCATGCGCCCCAGCCCGGTGCGAAGTGCAATAAAGGCACCCAGGGGGAGGCCGATGGCCTTGCCCACCACCAGTGCCAGCCCCACGCCCACCGCAGCACGCACGGCGAATGGGGCCTCGAAGGTGGCGGCGCTCAGCACGATGCCGGCATTGGCCAGTGCGAACAGCGGGAGCACCACGAACGACGACCACGGCTGCAGTGCGTGGATGAGCCGCGACGCAGGGGAGACCGCGTCGCGGCTGAGGTGGGCAAGCTCGGTCCAGGCCTTGTCGTCGGCATCGGGGGGCGACGGGTTATCGGAGGTCTGATCGGCCACGTCGCGGGCTGCGCGCGACACCGCCGCCGGTCGCTGCATGGCGCGGGCGGGCATGAGCAGCCCGATGGCCACACCCGCAATGGTGGCGTGCACCCCCGACGCCGCCGTAAATGCCCACGCGAGAAGAGCAAGTAACAGGTATGGGGGCAGGGCACGCACGTGGGCCGAGATCAGCACCCGCATCATCACAAGGGCGCCCGCTGCGGCAGCGAGCCACGCCAGGGAGATGCCGCTGGAATACGCGATGGCAATGACGATGATGGCGCCGATGTCATCGATCACGGCGACGCCCAGAAGGAACGCCCATATCGCCTGGGGCACCCTGCTTCGCAGTACCGACAGCACGGCGAGCGCGAAGGCGACATCAGTCGCCATCGGAATGCCCCAGCCCGACCCCACGGGCGTGCCGGCATTGATTGCCAGGTAGATGCCGGCGGGGAGCATCATGCCGCCCAGGGCAGCGGCCAGTGGGAGTGCGGCCGCGCGGCGGTCAGACAACTCGCCGATCGCCAGCTCCCGCTTGATCTCCAGCCCGATGAGCAGGAAGAACACGAACATCAGCCCGTCGTTCACCATGGTCACCAGGTTGGTGGTGAGTATGTGATCGCCGAGCCCCAGGGTGAATGATGTGGACCAGAACGACGTATACGAGTCGCCCGCTGTGTTTGCCCAGATCAGTGCCACCACCGTGGCGGCGAGCAGGGCCACGCCGCCCGCCGCCTGCCACCTCATGAATGACCGGATGGGCCATGCGATGACGCGGGCGGATGTGCGCGACGATCGCGACCAGGGCGCGATCAGGCGGTCGTCGGGATCCTTCTCCACGTTGTGAGGCTAGCGGTGTGGCGTAAGTACCGGGCAGCCCGGCGGTGATACACACTCATGACGATGCCGCGCGTGGTTCGACACATTCTGCTGTTCGTCTCCATTGGTCTGGTGTTGGCGCCCGTTGCCATGGCGCAGCAGCCCACCGTGCTGAGTGGAACCGTCGAACACGTGGTTGATGGCGACACCGTGCGCATCGTCTCGCGCGGCTTCCAGACCACCATCCGCCTCATCGGCATCGACACGCCAGAGACCAAGCGCCCGGGGTACCCGGTGCAGTGCGGTGGTCCCACGGCATCGGCTGAGACCACGCGCCTGCTGCCGGTGGGGCTCGCGGTGCGCGTGGTGTCAGACCCCTCGCAGGACACCCGCGACAAGTACGACCGGTTTCTCGGCTACATCTACCGCGACGGACGGTCGGGGGCACGGGGCTCAGTCAACTACGCACTGGTGGCCAACGGGTTCGCGAAGGCCTACATCTACAGGCCATCCGGCCCGTTTCGGTACGCCCCGCAGTTTCTCTCGGCCGAGGCAACCGCCCGCCGCATCAAGCGGGGTATCTGGGGGTCTCCATGCAACGGCGATACCACGAAGCCGGCATATGTCGCCACCGGCACTGCCACGGGTGCGCGCACGGGCTGCGACCCCAATTACTCAGGCGCCTGCATCCCCAATCCGCCACCCGATCTGGACTGCTCCGACATCACGGCGCGTCGGTTCAGGGTGGTGGGTGTTGACGACCAGCACTTCGACAGCGACGGCGACGGCATCGCCTGCGAGGGCAACCGGTAGTCAGGTGCCTGCGGTACCGGCCTCAGCGCGAGGGCGATCGCTGCTTCGGGCCCAGCGGGCATCGGCGGGGCGACCGCCCGCCAGGTTCCAGGCCGAGTTGACCAGGCCCACGTGTGAGAACGCCTGCGGGAAGTTGCCCAACATGCGCTGGCCATCGTTGTCCCACTGCTCAGCCAGCAGCCCCACGTCGTTACTCAGCGACAGCAGGCGCTCAAAGAGTGCGGTGGCCTCCTCGGTGCGGCCTGCCATGGCGAGGTTGTCCACCAACCAGAACGTGCACAGCAGGAAGGCGCCCTCGCCAGCAGGGAGGCCGTCGATGGTCTCGTCGGCAACGGCGTCGTAGCGCATCACCAGGCCCTCGTACGTGAGGTCACGCTTGATGGCCTCCATGGTGCCCACCACACGCGGGTCGGTAATGGGAAGAAACCCGACCAGCGGGATCATGAGCAGGCTCGCGTCGAGACGGCGCACGTCGTACGCCTGCACGAACGACCCCATCTCCTCGTCAAAGCCGTTGGCACACACCTCGGCGTGCACCTGCGCGCGCTGTTCCCGCCAGCGGTCCACCGGGCCCACCAGGCCGGAGTGCTCCACGGCACGGATGGCACGGTCGAAGGCCACCCAGGCCATCACCTTTGAGTGCGTGAAGTGGCGCCGGGGCCCGCGCACCTCCCAGATGCCCTCGTCAGGCTCGCGCCACCGGGCCTCGAGCGACTCCATGAGCGCCAGCTCCAGTGCCCAGGTGTCGGGGTCGGCCTCCACGCCGATTCGGCGGGCGACGTGCAGCGAGTCCATTACCTCGCCGTAGACGTCGAGCTGGAACTGGTCGGATGCCGCATTGCCGATGCGTACCGGCTTTGCGCCCCCGTAGCCGTCGAGCCAGGGCACCTCCCACTCGGCCAGACGTCGTTCGCCGGCCGCTCCGTACATGATCTGCATGTCCTCGGGGTCGCCGGCCACCGCGCGCAGCAGCCAGTCGCGCCAGGCCACTGCCTCGCGTGTGTAGCCGCCCAGCATCATGGCGTAGAGGGTGAAGGTGGCATCGCGCAGCCAGCCATACCGGTAATCCCAGTTGCGTACGCCGCCGGGCTGCTCGGGCAGCGACGTGGTGGCCGCGGCCAGCATGGCGCCGGTGGGCGCGTACGACAGCGCCTTGAGTGTGATGAGCGATCGCACCACGGGCTCACGCCACGGGCCCTCAAATGGGCAGCGCGAGCTCCAGCTCTCCCACCACTCCAGTGCACTGGCGAGTGCCTGCTCGTGGTGTGGGCCTGCGGGTGCGGGCTCGTTGGACGCGTGGTGGTTGAGCGTGAACCCCACGCGCTCACCGGGGCGCGCCGTGAAGCAGAAGGTGATGTCGCCCTCCTGGCGGGCCACTGGCACGGGGGAGACAATGCGCAGCGCCTCCGGACCCGACACCAGATCGGCACCCTGCGGCAGGTGGCGCACCCACGGGCGGGTGCGGCCGTAGTCGAAGCGCGCTGCCACCACCGACTCCATGGGCACCTCGCCTTCGAGCCCCTCGACGATTCGCACGATGCACGGTCCGCTGGGCTCGGGGGCCATCAGGTCGATCACCCGCACGCGACCCTCGGCGCAGGTCATGTCGGTCTCGAGTACCAGCGTCTCGCCCATATAGCGGCGAGACGAGCTTGTAACGCCCGAGGCGGGGGCCAGGCGCCACTCGCCGTTGTCGGGATTGCCGAGCAGCGAGCAGAACACCGCCGGGCCGTCAAAGCGCGGGATGCAGAACCAGTCGATGGTTCCGTTGCTGGTGACGAGCGCGCAAGTGCGCTTGTCGCCGATAAGCGCGTGGTCTTCGATCGGCGTTGCAGGGGTGCTCACGCGGCCACTATCCCAGATGAGTCGGTCACTCCGACCGGTCCGGGTCCCGCATGTCCGGTTCATACGACACCATTGGCTCCATGGACGTGAGATTCTCCGACGGCCCGACCGATCTTGTCACCTGGATCGCAGCCGACCCCGGCTTTATGCAGCGGGCGTCGCACGCCGTGGTGGTGGACGGCGGAACGTGGCTCGTGGACCCGGTTGATGCGCCTGCAGTGCGCGACCATCTGGCCGCCATGCCCCCGATCGCGGGCGTCATTCAGCTGCTCGACCGCCACAACCGCGACTGCGCACTCCTCGCAGATCACTTCGGTGCGCCGCTCCACCGGCTGCCCACTGATGCCATCCCCGACACGCCATTTCAGGTGATCTCAGTGCGGTCGAGCCGCCGGTGGACCGAGCGTGCACTGTGGTGGCCCGATCGCAGGTGTCTGATCGTTGCCGAGATGCTCGGCACGGCGTCGTACTTCCGTGTGCCCGGACAGCGCGTGGGCGTGCACCCATTCGCACGGCTCTCTCCGCCGCAGGTGCTCCGTGGATTTGCTGCCGAGCACCTGCTGATGGGCCATGGCGATTCCGTGCACGATTCCGACGCGGGTGCCCTGGCCGATGCCGCCATTGCCCACGCGCGATCGTCGTCGGCGCGGTGGGCGTGGTCACTTGTCACGGGCTCGGTGCGGCGTACCGACGGCGCGCGCCCTATCCTCATCCGCTGATGGACGGGCATCCCGCGCCACCGCCACCCGTGCCCTCGCGGGCCACCGGCGGCATTCTCACGAGGCTCCATGCCATTCCCTGGTGGGGATGGCTCGGGGTACCGCTTGCCGCATGGCTGGTAACCCGGGTACTGGTCACCGGCCTCGCCGTCATCGCCAGCATTGTGCTCGGGCGCCCAGAGTTTGCTCTCGACCCGTCGGTGCCCGAATCGTTCTCGCTGCTGGGCAGCTGGGACACCACCTGGTACCTCGACATCGCCCACCGTGGATATGCCTTTGATGTGGGCCAGGTGGGTCAGGTATTTACCAACGTGGCCTTCTTCCCGCTGCTGCCCATGATCATGTGGGCGGCCATCTCGCTGGGGCTCAACCCGTTCTGGGTGTCGCTGGCAGTGGGCAACGGAATGTTTCTCGTTGCGCTGGTCTCGCTCTTCGCCATCACGAGGGAGCGCTTCGGGCGCGAAATGGCCGTACGCAGCACATGGGTACTGGCCCTCGCCCCACCGGCCATTGCGGCATCAATGGCCTACACCGAGGGCATTGCGCTCGGGCTCGCCATCGGAGCTGCGTACCTGGCGTGGCGCCAACGTTTTGTGTGGGCGGGGTTCGTGGCTGCCTTTGCAGTACTCATCCGTCCTACGGGAGTGGTCATTCTCGTGCCAGTGCTCATGCTGGCATGGGCTGCGGGATCGGAGGGGCGCTGGCGCAGGCTCATCACCGCTGCGATCCCCACCGGTGTCATCGGGCTGTCGTATCTGGCGGTGATGCAGGTGCGTCAGGGCGGCTGGGACCTGCCACTCAAGGCGCAGGCGGCCTGGGGCAGGGGGCAGTTGGGCGTAGGCCTCTTGTCGCTCCTGCCCGACAGGCTCGGCAAGGCGGTGGGCGGCCTCTTTGGCGGTGAGATGCTGGGCAGCCGCGATCTGCTGGGCAAGCAGTCGCTGTCGCAACTCTCGGGCCTCACGGCTGGCGACTGGTCTGCGGTGGTGCGGGATCTGCTGTTCGGCATCCTCTACGTGGTGCTGCTCTCGGCGCTGTGGCGCAAAGAGGGAGGGCTCAAGTCGCCGTGGGTGCTCTACTCGTTTCTCATGCTTGTGGTGCCGCTCTCAAGCGGCACGGTCACCTCGCTGGCGCGCCTCGGGCTCATGGCGTGGCCGCTTGCATGGCCCATGGCCGACTGGCTGGGGCGCGGGGGCCCGGGCCGCCGCCGCTGGGTCATCGTCGCGGCGCTTGCGGTGATCATGCTCATGGTGGCCCAGTTATCGGGCCAATCGCCCTAGCTGGCCAGCGCCTCGACGACGTAGTCGATGCAGGCGGTGAGCGCACGGCAGTCATCGGGAGTCACGGCCGGGAACGTGGCCACACGCACCTGATTGCGACCCAGCTTGCGGTAGGCATCGGTATCCACCACGCCATTGGCGCGCAGCACCTTCGACACCAGAGTGGCGTCAATGCCATCGGCGAAGTCGATCGTTGTCACAACCGTGCTGCGCTTGGCGACATCGGTCACGAACGGTGACGCCCACTCCCGTGACTCGGCCCAGCCGTAGATGACCCCCGACGACTCCGCGGTGCGTGCCTGAGCCCATGCCAAGCCACCCTGCCCGTTGATCCAGTCGATCTGATCGGCCAGCAGAAAGATGGTGGCGAGGGCCGGCGTGTTGTAGGTCTGGTCCTTCAGCGAGTTGTCGCGCGCAATGGTGAGGTCGAGCGACGCGGGGCACCAACGCCCAGAGAGCTCATCAATGCGTGAGAGGGCGCGGGGCGAGCACGCGGCCAGCCACAAGCCTCCGTCACTGGCGAACGCCTTCTGCGGCGACAGGTAGTAGACGTCGAACTCGTTTGAGTCGACCTCCATACCGCCCGCCGCTGACGTGGCATCCACCAGCACAAGGGCGTCGGGGTCGGCGCCCGCCGGGCGCATCACGGGCATCGCCACGCCGGTGGAGGTCTCATTGTGGGTAAGGCAGTAGGCATCCACGCCCGCTGCGGCGGTCATCTCGGGGTGCGTTCCGGGCCCCGACTCCACGACGTCCACCTGGCCGACGTGCGGGGCCTCAGTGAGCGCCTGTGCGAACTTCGACGAGAACTCCCCAAACACCGCATGACGGCTGTGGTCGCGCACGAGCCTGAACCCGGCGACATCCCAGAAGGCCGTGGCGCCGCCGTTGCCCAACAGCACCTCGTACCCAGCGGGAAGGCGGAGCAGATCAGAGAGTCCGGTACGCACCCGGCCCACCACCGATTTGACGGTGGACTGCCGGTGCGAGGTGCCAATGAACGAGCTGCCGGTTTCGGCAAGGGCGCGAAGCGCCTCCACGCGCACCTTCGATGGGCCGCTTCCAAAGCGGCCGTCGGCCGGCAGCAGGTCGAGCGGGATGCGGATGTCGGAGTTCTGGGTTGTCATGCGCGGGACGATACCCGTCGAGCGGGGGAGGTTCTGCTGGCCCATCATGGGGGGCAGGTGGCATGGGCGCCAGCGGAGAATACGACCCACATAATCGAGGTCTTACGGAGGGTTGGCGAATGCGCAGAGGCGTGGCGTTGGCGATATCGGGTGGCGTGCTCGCACTTGTCGGGCTGGCCCCGACCGCGGCCATGGCCGTGCCCGAGGACATCACGTTCACCGCCGGTGGTACTGAGCGCCATGCGGTGCTCGATGTGCAGGGCTCCACGAAGCCGCTCCCGGTGGTGATGGTGTTCCCGCGCGAGGGCATGACCGCTGCGGATGCCATCACACGATTCCAGCCTGCTGTCACGCGTGCCGGGGCGGCCATCGTGGCCCTCGATGCGCTGCCGTGCTCGCGCTTGGGTGGTGCCCCGTGCTGGGCACCCATGGAGGCCGCCGACCGCCAGGCGATGGACATTGCCGCGACAGCGGGGCTGATGAACGATCTGGACACGCGGAAGAACCTCGATACCACGCGGCTCATCGCCCTTGGCGAGTCAAGCGGCGCGGCGTTTGCCATTACGGCCACACGCTCGCTGCCATCGCGCGTTGACGGTGCGCTCGCCATCTCGGCGTTCGATCCCACCCGCTCAGTCGCCACCAATGCAGAGGGACAGGTGGCGTTCCCACTCGTGCTGACCGGCCCCAGCAAGATCAAACAGCAGAAGACCATGCAGGCAATCACGGTGGTGCGTGGCTCGGCGGATACCTCCATCCCGCCGCAGTTGTCGCGTGAGGTGCAGGTACGCCTGGCCACCCATGGCTGGCAGTCGAAGGCCACGCTCATCACCGTTGGAGGCGTTGGCACGGGCGACCCCGCCCTGGCGGCTCCCGCGCGTATCTCACCTCGCATCAAGGCCCTGCTGCAGTCGGCGCTGCACCTGGACACCACCATGGGTGTGCAGAAGCGCCTCATCGAGTTGGGTTACCTCCCCGCCGGCACCACCAGCAGCGACTACGGAATTTCGCAGGCGATCATGGCGTTCCAGGGGTGGGAGGGTCTGCCACGCGACGGCGTGGCCGGTGCATCAACGCAGACGGCCATGCTCACGGCCACGCGCCCCACGGCGACGAAGCCGGGTACCGGAAAGCGTGTGGAGGTGGACATCGGGAAGCAGGTGCTGCTGCTGGAGCAGGGCAGCACGGTGATCCGCATCGTCCACGTGTCGACGGGCGCAGCCGGCAACACACCGCGCGGTAACTACTCGATCATCCGTAAGGAGAACCCGAGTTGGGACGTCCTCTTCAACATCTGGCTCCCGTACGCCTCGTACTTCATCGGCGGATTCGCACTGCACGAGTACCCGGATGTGCCGGGATACCCGGCATCGCACGGGTGCGTGCGCATCTCCTCACCGTTCGCCCCGGGCGTGTACGACTTCGCCGCCTACGGCACCCCGGTGTACCTGCACTAGCCGCTCAGCGCGCGTCAGGATCCCCGCGACGGGCGGGGATCCTGAACGATGCCAGCAGACCCAGAAACACGAAGATGGCTGCCACGTAGCCGACCGTGGTGACCGCATCGGCAAATGACTGGTCAAGCGCGGGTGCGAGATGCGCAGTGGCCGGCGCGTGCGACAGCTCCGGAATGGCTGTGCCCGCCGACGACTTGACGGCGTCGGCGATGCTCACGGCCTGGTCGTGCGGCACGCCCTCGCCCGTGAGCGAAGACGTGACATGTGTGGTGGTGGCAACGGCCAGCGCCACGCCGAGAACCGCGGTGCCAAGGGCCGACCCCACCTGACGCAGGGTGCTCTGCACGGCGCTCGCCTGCCCCGACTCGGTGATTGGCACTTCGGCGAGCGCCACATTGGTGAGCTGGGCGGTGGCGAAGCCCACGCCGAGTCCGTAGATGAACAGCGGGGCAACGAACATCCACGGCGAGACACCGGGCTCCACCACCAGGGCGAAGAGCAGGATCCCGACGATCTCGAGCACCATGCCCAGCTGAACGATGCGGTGGCCACCCAGCCTGCGTGACACCGGTGCGGCTGCCCCGCCGGATGTCAGGGCACCCACGGCAAGCGCCAAGATCACCAGCCCAGCGCCCAGAGCACTCATTCCCAGCACGTTCTGTAGGAAGAGCGGGATGACGAAGATCACCCCGAACTCACCCAGCGACACAATGAGGATGGTGACACCACCCCAGCGGAAGCTGGGAAGGCGGAACAGGCGCAGGTTGATGAGCGTCGCCCGCCCGCGCCGCTCTCGCCAGGTGGTCCATGCCACAAAGCCCGCGAGCAGTGCGATCGCCGTTCCCAGCGCCCACGGCACGGGTGACCCTGGCAGCGGCCATTCGCCACCCAGCAGATCGAAGGGTTCAGTTGCGTGCCACCACCCGTAACGCTCGCCCTCGATCAATCCGAATATCAGCAGGGCCAGCCCGCTCGAAATGAGCAGCACGCCAACCCAATCGCGCAGGCCGGGCGCGTCCGGCTCTTTCGACTCGGGCACCACCAGCAGGGCGCCGATGATGACGATCAGCGCCAGCGGCGGGTTGATCCAGAAGATAAGGCGCCACGAGAAGTTGGTGGTGAGCCACCCGCCCAGCACGGGCCCCACGGCGGCCATTCCGGCGATGGTTGCTCCCCATATACCGAATGCCGTGGCCCGGTCGCGCCCGCGGAAGTTGGCATTCACGAGCGCCAGACTGGTGGGCAGGATGAGCGCCCCGCCCACGCCCTGCAGCGCGCGTGCCCCAAGCAGCAGCCCGGCCGTGGTGGCCAGCGCCGCCATCACCGATGCCAGCGCGAACACGATCGCGCCAATGATGAACAGCTTCCTGCGCCCTACGCGGTCGGCGGTCGCTCCCACGGCAATGAGAAGCGCCGCGAACACGAGTGAGTACAGCGAATTGGTCCACTCGGCCTGCGACAGGTCGAGGTGCAGCCCGTCGATGATCTGGGGCAGCGCAACGTTGACGATCGTCGAGTCGACGATGATCAACGAAATTCCCAGCGCGAGCACGGGCATGATCAGCCAGCGGCGCCGGCCTTGGAGAGAGATGGGCACGGGGGCACCCTACCTGCGCACAAAACGGAACCGGCCGAGCCCCGAAGGGCCCGGCCGGTTCGTGCGCGAGGCGCGCGCGGTGCTCTTGCTGCGACCTACGGCAGCACGATGGCCTTTGCCGTCCCTCCGGCGGTCGGCGTGATCATCACCGCAATGTTCTTGCCCTTCCATGTTGCCGGCACGGTGACCTTGGTCACCTGTCGGGCTGCGCCCGCCGGAACCGTGCCCCCGGCGTTCTTCTTCGATCGCCCGTAGGACAGCGTGGCCTTCCACGGAACCGCTCCGCCCGCGTTGGTGGGCACGATCACCAGGGTGACGGTGCGTCCCTTGCGGGATGCCGTGCTCTTTCCCAGCGACAGCCCGGCGATGCCCGCCACGGTGACCGCTGACGATGCCGGTGGCGTAGTTGGCCCGAAGAACGTGGGCGCCACTGGCGCATTGGCCGGAGGCGTGACGGGCGGCACAACCGGCGGCACCACTGGTGGCACGACTGGTGGTACGACTGGCGGTGCTGCGGCGATGGTAACTCCCGCCGCCGTCCCGCTGTCGAGACTCTGCGGCGGCACGATGGCGTTGGCAGTTGTGATCCCGAAGGTGCCGGTCGGCCCGGTTGCGGCTGGGTTGGTAATGCCCGAGAGCGTGATGCTCTTGGACCCAGGTGCTGAGGGTGTGCCACCGGCGCGGGTGAGTGTCACCACTTGCCCGTTGAATGATGCGCTCAGCGTGCCGTCGAACCCTGTGACGGCCGTCGTGCCGGCGGCGATGGTCGAGACATCGAAGCCTGCCGGGAACGTGATGTTGACTGTTCCGTTGGCGGGTACCGACGCCGAGGTGGTGAAGTTCGCCGCAACCTTGCCGGTGACTCCCTGAATCAGGCTTGCCGGGACGATGCCCGTGGCCGTAAGGGCTCCGACAACCGGAACCGGAACCGCCGCGATGGTAACTCCCGCCGCCGTGCCGGTCTCAAGAGTCGATGGCGTCGCGTTTGTCGTCTCGATGCCAAAGCTGCTGGTCGGCCCGGTAGCAGCCGGGTTGGTCACGCCCGAGAGCGTGATGCTCTTCGCCCCGGGGGCAGAGTTGGTGCCTACGCCAGTGCGGGTGATGGTGACCACCTGCAGGGCGGCGCCTGCGGTTGCCGTACCGTCAAGCCCTGAGTTGATGACAGTTGCCCCGATGATGTTCGAGACATTGAAGCCTGCCGGGAAGGTGACCTTCACTGATCCCTTCGCCGGAAGTACTTGCGAGGTCGTGAAGTTGACCGTTACCTGACCGGTCGCTCCCTGAAGCAGACTTGCGGGTGCGATGGTGGCCGCCGGAATGGCCCCGGGACCAATCGGCCCGGCCGTTGACACGTCGCCGTCCGAGAAGCGCAGGGTCTCTGCGTTCAGCACGGTGTCGGTGCCGTCGGGCGAACCCGGTCGGTTGTCGGTGATGGTCAGGCGCGATGCCGGGCCGGTCACCGTGTAATCGGCCTTGGCGCCCGAGTAGATGGCGATGTCCGTGCCACCCGGCGCGCCCGGTGTGATGGTGCGTACGTACTGAACGAGACCCGGGTCGAGGCAGCCGGCCAGAACTGCCTGGCGCAGCTGGAGTACCTGCGACACCAGGACGCGGTTCGGATCGGCCGGGTCGGCCACGAACGTGCCCGTGATGCCGGGGCAGCTCGCGGTGAGCGGCGTCACCGGAACCGACATTCTCACTACGAGTGAGGAGTCGCCATCGATGAGGTCATCGCCACCGCGGCCCTCAATCTGGTCCGATCCGGACCCACCGAGGATGATGTTGCCCTTGGTCCAACTGGTGACGCCAAGCCCCAGCAGCGCATCCATACCCCGGAACTTCGGGATGTCGACGGAGTTGAGGTTGTCGGTCTGGCCGGGTGTGGGCGACAGGAAGTTGACGCGGTTGTCGCCGCTCAGCACGTCGGCACCGCTGCCGCCGGAAAGGCCCTCAACATCGAGGAACGTGTCCGGGGGCGGTCCAACAACGCCGGCGGGCGGTGCTCCCAGGTTGAGGTCTGCCGTCACTGGCAGGGTTGCGTCGCCGTAGGTCTGGAAGTCGAATCCGAACCCACCGGCCACCGCGTCACCCTCGCCCGACGTGGTTGACGTGAACAGGTCCACGCCACCGTCGCCATTGACGATGTCACCGCCGGTGCCGCCGTTGATCACGTCGTCGCCGGGTGTGTTGAGGTCAATGGAGAAGGGCGGGGCGCCGTCACCGGTGAGGGTGTCCACACCCGTACCGCCGTCAATCCAGTCGCTGTTGTCGTCGCCGGTGACCGCGTCATTCGCCGCACCGGTGTACATCAGATCGTTGCCGGGCCCGCCAACCATGGCGGTGGGCTGCGACCCGCCGACCATCATGTCGTTCCCGTTGCCGGCCAGGTACTGGTCGGCACCGGCACCCGCCATGTAGTCGTTGCCGTCTCCGGCCGTGAACAGGTTTGCGCCACCGGTGTCGGTGAGGATGTCATTGCCCAGGCCACCGACGACATTGTCGTTTCCGAGCCATCCCTCGACGCGGTCATTTCCGTCGTTGCCACGCATGGTGTCGTCGCCGGTGCCGCCCTGCATCGAATCTGCTCCGGGCGTCCCCGTAAAGATGGAATCGCCCGCACCGTTGTAGGTGAACTTGCCGGCCAGGCTGGTGAGCCCAGCGGGAAGCGGGTTGGGCAGGTTGTTGAGGTCGAAGATGTTGGTGGGGTGCAGGAATGCGTTGGCGGGAATGCTGGTGGCATCCGTGTTGCGCAGCACCATCTCGGCGAAGGTGTTGGCCTCGATCGAGTTGGTGAGGTTGGTGCCGGCCAGACGACCCAGGTAGTAGAAGCGGTCGCTGTCCTGCAGGTGCTCGAGCTGCGTGCGGAAGATGTAGGCGAACGTGCCACCGAGCATGCTTCCCGCGAGGTTGTTCACCGGCTTCTCGGCAAGGCCACCCACCCACAGGTCGATGTCCTCAAGGCCCGTCACCGGCTTACCGGCGACATCGGCGAACGCGCCGGTGCCGTTCATGAAGCTCGCATCGGTCATCATCGTTGCTGCTGCGGCGCGCTTGTCGATGAGCGTCGATGCGGCAGTGATGCTCGGAGCGGTGCCGTATGCGGCGATGAAGTTCTGGAGCGACTGCGGGTGACGCAGTGCCAGCCCGAACTGCGCCCACGATGTGTACGGAGCCAGTGACGGGTCGCCGTTGGTTGACGCGAATAGCGAGCGACGTGCCCCGTTGAGCGGCTGGGTACCTGTGTCGCGTCCACGCAGCATGTTGAGCGTGGCGAGGTCGAGCGGCTGCCCCAGCAGGGTGTTGCGCAGCGTGTTGGTGACGAACTCGTCCATCTCGTTGCCGACCTGCCCGGTCATGCCCCGGGCGACTGCGCCCGCGGCCTGCGGCCCCGTGAGATTGCCACCCGACCCGTTGTCGTTGAACAGCGCGGGATTGGTGAATGCGCCCAGCAGCGGAGTGTGGACCTGCGTGCCGTTGGCGAGTTCGCGCTCCACCGTCGGGTTCAGCATCGAGTGGCCAAAGCGGTACACCGCGTGGGCGAACTCGGCGCTGATGTCAGGGCGCAGCGTGGCGTTGTACTGGGTGAACGCGGCAATGCCGGGCTCCACCAGACGGGCGAACTCACCGAACACCAGGTGCTGGTACTCCATCTCGGTGATGAGGCGGGCACCCTGCAGCAGGCGCTCGCCGTCCCAGTCGTTCGCTGCGTTCCCGCCCACGTGCCACTGGGCGATGAACGCCGCGTCGCCGGACGAGAGGATGACGGCCTTCAGGTCGTCGACCAAGCGGTTGTGCTCGGCGTGGAACACCGTGTGAATAGCAGTGAGCCCGATGTTCTCATTGCCGCGACCATCGCCCATCACGAAGTGGCGCCCGAGGGACGTCACGCGTGCGGGATCATTGGTCCAGGTGCCAGCGACATTTGTGAAGGCAGGTGACGCACCCTGCGCCATGTCATTGATGAACGCGTGCCCGGTTCGTGCCGCCAGGCTGGTGGGGCCAGCCGGCGAGGACGCCACGCTCAGGTTCACGGTCGGCGCCGGCGATGCCGGGTTGCCTTCCACCAGGTTGACTCCTCCGGTCTGCACCAGAAGCGGGAATCCCTGCGGCCCACGGATGAAGCGCCCATACTCGTCGGTGAGCACGATCGGCACATCGTTGACGTCGTAGTCGTTGAGGTTGATACCCAACTTGTCGTGCGCCTGCTGCTTGATCTCGCTCCAGTTGGCGAGGTCGCCGGCGTGCAGCGGGTTTGTCGAATCGGCCAGCTTGCCGGTGGCCACTGGCGGGTTGGCGGTGGTGCACACCGCCTGCGCGGGTGCGCCCGCACACACGTATTCACGCAGGAAAACCTGGTGCGACGGGTGCGAGGTATAGGTCTGGTTCTGATCGATCCAGGGCGTGGTGGTGTTTCGCGCTTGAAGTGACCCGTTGAGGGTCGTGCGAGTCAGGAACATGGTGTTGCAGCCGGGACCTGGAACGCAGTTCGGGTCAAAAAGCGGATCGTCCGACTGCAGGTTCACTCTTACATAGCCCGGGCCCTTGTCCACAAGGTCGAGCCCGTGGTCGAAGAACTGTCCGAACAGGGCGAACATGCCGTTGTACGGAGGAGCAACACCACCGGCTGGCGCCTGATTGCGAATAGGCACTGAGCCATCTGGGATCTCCGGCACCGCCGTGCCGGCCGCGGCCACAGCGGCCGGGTTCGATGGCGACTGATCGACGATCAGGTTGCTCACCGTGCGCGGTGCGCTGTCAACCAGGTTGGCGGCGCGGTTGGCGTAGGTGGTTGCCCCCCCACCATCAATGGTCGCCGGGCGGAAGTTGAGCCCGGTGAGCACGGGGAAGAACTGGTCTGCGGCACCCCACACTGAGTTGCCAGTGACCGACGCGTTGTAGCCAGCACCGTTCCACGGCGAGAACCCGGTGGAGAGGTTGTTGTTGCGACCATCCACCTGGCGGACGCCCTGCGTGCCCCCGCCAACCAGAACGGCGGGGCCGGTGATTGTCTGCGTGCCTGGCGTGGCGCAGTTGGCGACGGTGAGTGGTGCCACGCATGTCGGGTTCTCCTTGGCCGCGTGGGCCTCGGACAGCGTGATTTGACTCAGGATGAAGTGGGTGTCAGCCACGGTGACAGTGAGGCCGGCACCGGCGGGCGCAGCCAGCGCCCCCGGGACCACCGCAGCTGTGATGGCACCCGCGGCGAGGAGCACTCCGCCCGTCGCGCTCAGCGCGATTCGTCGCCGTCGGGAGACCCTAGCGATGCGTCGATTCATGTTTACCCTCAATGGTCGAATTCGATCGGGGGATCACGAACCAGAAGGAAACCTCGTGGGGATCCATGACCCTGGCGGAAGGGTAAGGACGGGCTGTTGTCGGCACACCGTAATTTGGGGTAGTCCGGAGTGTTCAGACAGTCGAGGTTTTGGGGTCAATCGAGGGGGACAGTAACTGGCTATCCGAGTAGGTCACCCGCCTGCCCGTGCCCTGGCGCAGAGGGCTGCAAAACGACGAAGGGCGGGTCCGAAGACCCGCCCTTCGCGTACTTCCAGACTGATCCGTGGATCAGACGC
>Ga0194059_1000658_pt1 | contig 15748 bp, 16 predicted proteins | sample SepL6211m_MetaG_FD_163426 | JGI IMG/M metagenome (GOLD analysis project Ga0194059, IMG submission 163426) | Anoxic zone freshwater microbial communities from boreal shield lake in IISD Experimental Lakes Area, Ontario, Canada - Sep2016-L626-11m | ecosystem: Environmental > Aquatic > Freshwater >... | reverse complement strand
CAAGTTTATTACCTGGACCCTGCCGACCAACCTCGGCGAAGGACTGGTGATCATGGCAGCGGTCTTTGCTGGCGTTCAATTACCCATTAATCCGGTGCAGATCCTCTGGATCAATATGACAACGGCCGTGCTGCTGGGACTGATGCTGGCTTTTGAACCAATAGAGTCCGGGATCATGCTGCGACCGCCGCTCGATCCTCGTAAGCCACTCTTGACCCGGGAGCTGGTCATGCGAATCGGTCTGGTTGGCTTGCTGCTGCTGGCTGGTTCGTTCGGACTTTTCAAATGGGAGTTACTGCACGGAAGCAGCGTTGCAGCTGCTCGCACCTGTGCGGTCAACGTATTTGTCTTCGGTGAGATCGCCTATCTGTTCAACTGCCGCTCGCTGCATCATTCCATGTTCAGGATCGGCCTGTTCAGTAACCGTTGGGTTCTGGGGGGCGTTGGCCTGATGCTGCTGCTGCAGTTGCTGTTTACCTATCTACCGGCCATGAATACCGCCTTTGGCAGTCAGGCGATCGGACGTGAGGAGTGGTTACTGATTCTCGCAGCCTCCCTGATCGTGTATCTTGTGATCGAGTTTGATAAATGGATCCGCAACCAAGCGAGTACATCATGAAAAAATTGATTCATTCCGGAATGGTCGTCTGTGCACTGCTGCTCATATCGTCCTGCATGCCGCTGGCAAACCATCCTGGCAAACAGGTAAAGGAACCGAAAATCGATACCGATCATTTTATCACAGCTGACGGGGTGCTCCTGCCGCTCCGTATCTGGCTGCCGCAAGACATTCCGGCGAAAGCGGTTGTCATAGCACTGCATGGTTTTAACGATTACAGCAACGCCTTTAACATTGCCGGAGAGTACCTGAACCGACACGGTATCGCCTGCTACGCCTATGATCAGCGCGGTTTCGGACGTGCGCCGGGGCGCGGCATGTGGGCAGGCAGCACCGCCTACACAGAGGACTTGAGCAGCTTTGCACGGGAAATTCGCAAACACCACTCCGGTTTGCCGCTCTATATTGTGGGTGAGAGCATGGGGGGCGCTGTGACCATCGTTGCCACAACCGGGAGTAATCCGCCCGATGTCGATGGCGTCATACTGGTGGCACCGGCAGTATGGGGACGCCGGACCATGCCCTGGTATCAGCGCTGGCTGCTGGCAGTCAGTTCATACACGTTTCCCTGGATACAATTGACCGGGAAAGGATTGCATATTTCTCCGTCAGACAACCGAGAAATGCTGCGCGCGCTGGGACGCGATCCTCTTGTTATCAATGGCACTCGCATCGACTCCCTGTACGGACTCACCAACCTGATGGACGAGGCGCTGTCGCGTGCAGATAGGCTGAAGCTGCCTACACTGGTGCAATATGGCAGACATGACCAGGTTATTCCGAAAAAACCGATGCTACAGATGCTTGAAAAGGTGCCAACAACAACCCGTACCGCTTTCTACGAGCAGGGCTATCATATGTTGCTGCGGGATCTGCAGGCGGAAAAACCGTTAGCCGACATTGTGGCCTGGATCGCGGACCGTACCTCTCGTTTACCCTATGGAGACCGTACATGGTGAGCTCTTTAATGAAATCATTGACGTAACGGTTACTACGGATGTATGTAGTGATTGAGCTACTATCAGGCTGGTACACGAGGTGATGCGCGTGACGACACAGGGAATTCTCGTCCGGGTTTTGGGTGACTATGGCCCCTTTTCCACTATGGGAAAGAGTATCGGCTATCAGGTCAGTATTGGTGACAGCAGCTTTCTGGTCGATTGCGGTTCACCCCTCTTTCAGCAGATTGGCGGGCACGCTCTCAAAACCATCAAAGGGGTGATCATCACCCACTGTCACGATGACCATAAACGTTGGTTTACGGACCTTTCGCTCTTCAACATGTATGCGCCTGACATCCAACACAAACTGCCCGTATTTTCTTCTGAATCGATCAACGCCGGACTGCAGGCTGCCTCTGGACCGGCACTCAATACCAGCCTCAGCTCTGATTCGAAGATGGTCGTTGATCTTGATTATGCCGACTATATTGATTTCAAACCGCTTGGCCCCCGGGCGAAGTATCGGATTGTCCGGCAATCGAACGCTTCCGGCGGCTTTACGCTCGCCGTTCTGGATTCACTTGGGGTGATTGTCGGGCCTGAACAGGCTAAAATCGTTATCAGCTCCAAGAACGAAACGTCGAGGCTGCTCTTTAAGGATCACTGTTACGGGGAATGGGTTGAGCCGGAACAGTTCTATTGTTTTTCTTCAACAGTCTTCTATGAAGAGAACCGGAATATCCATCATGATCCGGCCGGTTTTACCATTGAAGCGATTAATGCACCGGTCTGGCATGGTGTGCCGAGCATCGGCCTGAGATTCACCACTGCAAACGAGTCGCTCGTTTTCAGTGGCGATACGGCCCACGATACTGAACTCTGGCAGGCACTGCACAGCGAAAAGCGCCCGCAGCGACTATCAGGTACTCGAGAAGAGTTTGAAGCAGCTACGATTCTGTATGGCGATATCAATGACTACATCGAGCGGTCCTGGAGCAGCGAACGCTACTATGAGGCGCTGACAGCTTTCGACAATGCAATTGTCATTCACGATATCGCAACTCACCGGAGCGTTGTTCATACCGATTATCGCCGTCTTGATCATACCGTACTGAGAAAAGGAAAAACCATTTTCACCCATAGTCCGGACAAGATGACTTCGGAATGGCCGCTCAGTAAGGCTGAAAAGTCATTTCTCATTCAGGGCTCTACCTTCAAAGAAATTGTCGGCGACCGGCTCTTCCCGTTGAATGCGGCCGTCTATCATAAGCAGGAAGGTAAATATTTTGTTGGTTATCGCAATCCGGGTGGAACGGTACCGGTTTACGAAAATGGCGGTATTCTCAACCTGGGCGGGCAGTGGCCCTGGGAAAACGGCACCGAACTGTATAAAATCGATCTGTATGAGGATGTTAACGGCAAATATCTGCCGCTTCTGGAAAATCAGGGCAGCGACGTCTACGTGGCACGCGCTGACGGTGCCGTTGAGCGGGTGACTCGCGATGAGAATGGTTCGCGAGGTGTTCTTGTGAAGGACTTACGTGCAGAACTTGGAAACAGGTAATTGGCATAAAAGGGAGTTGATACGATGCGGATAGGGCATGGCTACGACGTTCACCGTTTGGTTGAGGGCAGAAAATTGATTATGGGGGGGGTAGATATCCCGTGGGAGAAGGGGCTCTTGGGTCATTCCGATGCCGACGTACTGCTGCACGCCATTGCGGATGGTATTCTGGGAGCAATCGGTGAAGGGGATATCGGTCGGCACTTCCCCGACAATGACCCGGCTTACAAGGGGGCTGACAGCCTGAAACTGCTGGCGCATGTCATGAATCTGGCGGAACAGCGCGGCTATCGGCTCGGCAATCTGGACGCCACTATCATTGCCCAGTTGCCGAAGATGGCTCCGCATATTCAGGCCATGCGCCAGAATATTGCTGCGGTACTGAATGCGGACGTGAGTCAGGTCAACGTCAAGGCGACCACCGAGGAGGGGCTCGGTTTCAGCGGTTCAGGAGAAGGAATTGCGGCCCACACAGTAGTACTCATGACAACATAATACCATTTTCAGGGGCGTATGGAATACGCCCTGGTGGAAATATTATCATATTCGGCTATTGCAGCAAGGGCGCACGCAATGCGCCCCTACAGTCCTTTTACAGCCAACTCTTCCACCAGCTTTTTCTGCTCATCGCTGAGTGCTTCCGGAATATGCACGCCGATCTTGACGTACAGATCCCCCTTGGTATTTGAGCCGAGCGATTTGATGCCGCACCCCTTCAGCCTGATCTTGGTACCAGGTTGAATGCCGGCCGGCACCTTGATGCGCTTGTCCCCCTCCAGTGTCGGTACATCCAGAGAAATCCCCAGACAGGCTGCGCTGTACGGTATCGAACGTTCGACAAACAGATCACCGCCATCACGAATAAAGGTTGGATCGGGCTGGACGCGGACAACCAAGAACAGATCCCCGGCGGTTGTGCCGGGGCTGCCCTGGCCACCTTTCCCGGTTATGCGGATGCGGCTGCCGTTGTCCACGCCGGTCGGAATTTTGACTTTCAGCTCCTCGCGCTGGCTGCCGCGCCGGAAGGCGATCTGCCTCTCAGCTCCCTGGGCGGCATCCCGAAACGTGACGGTTATTTCCATCTCCTGATCAGCGCCCCGTTGCGGCACGCTTTGAAAACCGCCGCGTCCACCTCCGCGTCCACCGAAGAGACGTGAAAAAATATCTTCTGCTCCGCCGCCACCGAAGCCGCCCCCCATGTCTTTATAAGCGTTGCCGAAGTCAAAACCACGGAATATATCTTCCTGGCTATACTGCTGGTGAAAACCGCTGGAGCCGTATGTGTCGTACTTCTGCTTCTTTTCGGGATCGGAGAGCACCGCGTAGGCTTCGTTGATCTCTTTGAATTTGTCTTCAGCAACCTTGTTATCGGGATTACGATCCGGATGATACTTGACCGCCAGCTTACGGAAGGCTTTCTTTATTTCGTCAGCTGAAGCCCCTTTGTCAATCCCCAGCGCCTTGTAATAATCAATCTGAGCCATACTCCCCACCATCCTTTCGTGATCTGCGCACAATGTAAGCTCTCTCACTGCGCCTGTCAACTGTGCCAGCAGTGTATACCTTGACAGCCGCCACGAGGGTACGTAGTATCTGCGGGTCAGATCATACTCACCTTCGGGGGCATCACCATGAAAAAGATCATCATTATCGGCGGCGGCGTTTCCGGCCTTTCTGCGGCCTGGTTGTTACGTTCAAAAGCTGCTGCAGCCGGAAAAAAGCTTGAGATAACACTGCTGGAAAAAGAACCGCGCCTGGGCGGCAAAATGTTGAGTATCAAGGCTGACGGCTACACCTGTGAGTGGGGGCCGAACGGTTTTCTGGACAGCAAGCCGCAAACACTGGATCTCTGCCGGGCCATCGGAGTATCGGACAACCTGCACCGCAGTAATGACAATGCCCGCAAACGCTTTATCTTTTCCGAAGGTCAGCTGCACCAGCTGCCTGACGGTGGACCGGCCTTTCTAAAAAGCGGCCTGATCTCCTGGCCCGGCAAGCTGCGTCTGGCACTGGAGCCAACCCCCTTTATTGCCTCTGCTCCAGTCGGTGTGGACGAGACCCTGGCCGACTTCGGGCGGCGCCGCCTGGGTGGCGAAGCGCTCGACAAACTGATTGCGCCGATGGTGTCCGGTATTTTTGCTGGCGATCCCGAAACCATGTCGCTGGAATCCTGTTTTCCGCGCATTGCCGAACTGGAACGGGAATATGGCGGCTTGATCCGGGCCATGATCATGCTGGCCAAAAAGAAAAAACGGGATCAGGCGGCCGGGAAAGTCGTCTCCAGTGCGGCTGGTCCGGGAGGGATTCTGACCTCGTTTCGCGAAGGGATTCAGTACCTGTCGGATGCACTGACCGGCTCTCTCGGCGATAGTGTCAAGCCGGGTGTTGCCGTCACATCGGTTGCACAGGGGGGCTCTGTTCCTTATCGCGTGACCTGCAGCGACGGGACTGAACTGGATGCCGATCTGGTAATGCTGGCAGCACCGGCCTTTGCGGCCGCTGACATGCTGTCGGGATTGGATGGAGGCATCGCTGGTGTTCTGAGGCAGATACCCTATTCCAGCATGACGGTCGTCTGCTTTGGCTACGATCGCGAGCGGGTCGGGCATCCGCTGGACGGCTTCGGCTATCTGATCCCCAAAAAGGAGGGCTGCAGTACCCTCGGCACGCTCTGGGATTCAAGCATGTTCGAGAATCGTGCACCGGATGGTAAGGTGCTGCTGCGCAGCATGATGGGGGGAGCCTGTTTCCCGGAGTACATCAATCTGAGTGATGACGAGGTAGTGGCACGGGTCAGAACCGATTTGAAGCGTGTGATGGGGATTGCAGCCGCACCGCAGTTTGTCCGGGTCTTTCGCCATCCACAGGCAATTCCTCAGTATACGGTTGGGCATGGCAAGCGCTTGCTGGCACTGGATGACTTGCTCAAAGCCCATCCTGGTCTGATCCTGACCGGTAACTCGTATCGCGGCATCGGTCTGAACGACTGCGTGGCCGCCGCCGAACGGGCCGCCGATGAGGCGCTTACGCAACTACAGTAATCCCCGCTCTACAAAACTCACGTATTCGCCGTCACCCACAATGATGTGATCCAGCACCTTGATTCCCATGATCTCGCCGGCCTCCTTCAGGCGGCGGGTGATGGCGATATCCTCACTGCTGGGGGCAGGATCGCCGGTGGGGTGGTTATGAACCAGGATGATGGCGGCCGCCGTTTCCTTGACGGCTGGACTGAAAACCTCGCGCGGATGCACGATACTTTGGTTAAGGCTCCCTTCTGAAATCTGCACGCGCCGGATAATGCGGTTCTTGCCATCCAGGAGCAGAATCAGAAAATATTCCTTGCGGCTGTCGCGAAACTCATAGTGAAAATAATCGAAAACCTGGCGTGGCGTCGTAAAACGGTCGAGGCGCTCCAACTTGCGATCCTGAAAGCGGGCCGCCAGGGTGAAGGCTGCTTTGATACTGGCCGCTTTGGCCAGTCCGACCCCTTTTATCTGGCAGATCTCAGCCAGATCGGCACCGGCCAGTTCACGCAGATTACCTCCGAAACGAGTGATCAGCTCGCGTCCCAGATCAATGGCGCTCTGCTTGGCGGTCGCATCTCCGACCCGGATGATCAGCGCCAGCAGTTCGGCATCCGAAAGAGCTGCAGCACCCTTTGTACGCATCTTTTCACGAGGTCGCTCGTCCTCCGGCCATTCTCTGATGCCACCCGGCATAAATCCCCCTCAATCCCCCTTTGCAAACGGGAGGCTCTACATCCGATCACTTCTGCTTCTGTTGAGAACCGGTTATCCTTTGAAGCCTGTCATGATCGCGATGATCAGGCCGGTTCCGACAATCACGCGGTACCAGACAAAGGGAGACAGACTCTGACGTTGTACAAAGCGCAGCAGGAAGGCCACGCTAATATACCCGGTAACCGCCGAAACGCCGATGCCGACCAGCATCGGCACTCCTTCACCGGCCGGAATGCCATGTTTGAAAAGATGCAGGGTCTTGAGCAGGGCCGCCCCGGCCACAATCGGCAGCGACATGATGAATGAAAAACGGGCGGCGCTTTCTCGCGTGAAGCCGAGCATCAGTCCGGCTGTGATGGTAATGCCGGAGCGCGAGACGCCTGGTATCAGCGCCAGACACTGCATGCATCCGATTGTCATTGCAAAAGAGAGCGTCATGTCATCCAGCACCATCCGTTTGCGACCCAGCATATCTGCTGCTCCCAGCAGCAGACCGAAGACGATCAGGATGCCGGCTATCAGTAGCGGATTGGAACGAAATACCGCCTCAATGTGGTGCTCAAAGAGTTTACCGATCACGGCGGCCGGAATGGTGACGGCAATGATCAGAAACGGCATCCGTTTGGCCTGAGAATTCAGCGAGCGGGTGGCCAGCGCGTCAAAAAAAGCTGCGATCAGTTCAATAATATCGCGCCAGAAATAAAGTGTCAGAGCCAGAAAGGTACCCAGGTGCAGGGCCACATCAAAGGTCAGGCCGGATTCCGGCCATTTAAGAAGCCAGGGCACCAGAATCAGGTGCGCTGAACTGCTGATCGGCAACACCTCGGAAAACCCCTGCAGGGCCCCCAATACAATGGCATGAAGCATATTCATCTCAAAACTCCTTTAAGATTAGTGACCCGCAAAGTACCTCACCTGATCACAAAAGGCAATCTCGTTGCGCGTTAATTTTGTATGGGAACTCGCTGAAAAGTATGCTATTAGTGCCGGGTTTTAAGTACAAACCTATCAGAGACTCTACGGAGGCAGCACCATGTTTGGATTCATTCCCAAAGAAGAAAAATTCTTCCGTCTTTTCAAAGACATGACTGAAAATATTATAGAGGGAGCCCGGCTCCTTAAAGATATGCTCGACAACTTTGAAAACCCGGCTGAGAGTCAGCGCCGGATTAAAGACGTTGAGCATAAAGGCGATTCGATTACCCACGAAGTCATTCAGAAGCTGAACAAGACCTTTGTAACACCGCTTGATCGTGAGGATATTTATGCACTGGCCTCAAAACTTGACGATATCCTCGACCTGATCGATGCCTCCGCCCAACGCGTGATCATGTACAACGTCGAGTCAATACCTCCGGAAGCCAAGTCACTCGGTTTTATCATCCTTCAATCATGTTATGCGGTTGACAAAGCGGTTGCCATGCTCGGCAAGAAGACCAATGAGCAGATATTCGAAGCATGTGTCGAGATCAACTCTCTGGAAAATGAAGCAGACCGGGTATCTCGTGAAGCAATCAGTCGACTATTTGATGAAGAAAAGGACCCGATTCAGCTGATCAAATGGAAAGAGATCTACGAAACGCTCGAAAAAGCAACTGACCGCTGTGAAGACGCCTCCAATATTCTTGAAAGTGTGGTGGTTAAGAATGCTTGAGCCGGCTTTTCTTATGCTCTGCCTGGTGATTGTGGCAGCGCTGCTCTTCGACTATATCAACGGTTTTCACGATACCGCCAACGCCATCGCGACCTGCATCTCTACCCGGGCCCTCTCTGTCAAGGCAGCCATCATAATGGCAGCGCTGCTTAATTTTGCTGGGGCCATGATCTCTACCAAGGTCGCCACCACCATCGGCAAGGGTATCGTCGACAGCTCCAACGTTACCCAGATGGTTGTATTGGCCGGTATCATCGGAGCGATCGTCTGGAACCTGATCACTTGGTACTACGGACTGCCGTCATCATCATCTCACGCCATTATCGGCGGTATCGCCGGTGCGGTAATTGCGCACGCCGGTGTCAGTGCCCTCAAATGGGCCGGGCTCAAAAAAATCATTATGGCCCTGATTCTCTCGCCGATCCTGGGAACAGCCGTCGGATTTATCTTTATGCTGATCCTCTACCGGATCTTTCGCAACAGTGCCCCCAGTGGTCTCAACAAGAATTTCCGCAGACTGCAGATCGTGTCGGCTGCCCTGATGGCGTTCTCGCACGGCACCGCCGATGCCCAGAAGTCAATGGGTGTTATCACCATGGCCCTGGTCAGTTACGGGATTATTAAAACCTTTGTGGTACCCTGGGAGGTCATGATCGGTTGTGCGGCCGCTATGGCACTCGGAACTGCAGCCGGTGGCTGGCGTATCATCAAGACCGTTGGTCGCGACTTTGTCAAACTCCAGCCGGTGCACGGTTTTTGTGTCGAAACCGCCTCAGCTGGCGTTATTCTGGGTGCTTCGGCATTCGGCATGCCGACCAGTACCACCCACGTAATAACTTCGACCATTCTGGGTGTCGGTCTCTCCAAGCGGATGAGCGCTGTCAACTGGAATGTCGCCAAACGAATTATCGTGGCCTGGATATTGACCATCCCGGCCGCCGCCCTGATGGCCTACCTGACCTATCAGGTAATGAGTCCGCTACTGGGCAGATAAACTAAATCGTTACGCAATTGAGTGAAAGACGCTGTTTACGAAATTAAAGAAGGGAGAAACGAATCATGAAAAAAGCACTCATTACCGGCATAACCGGCCAGGACGGATCGTATCTGGCGGAACTGCTTCTGGAAAAAGGGTATGAAGTTCATGGTATCAAGCGCCGGGCGTCATCACTCAACACGCAGCGGGTTGATCATATCTATCAGGACCCGCATGTACAGGACGCCCGCTTCAGGCTACATTACGGAGACTTGACCGATTCCTCCAACCTGACCCGCATCCTGCAGGAAGTTCAGCCTGATGAAGTCTATAATCTGGGCGCCCAGTCACATGTTGCTGTCAGCTTTGAATCGCCGGAATACACCTGCGAAGCGGATGCTGTCGGAACACTGCGCATCCTGGAAGCGATTCGCCTGTTGGGCCTGGATAAAAAGACCCGTTTTTACCAGGCATCTACTTCCGAACTCTACGGTCTGGTACAGGAAACACCTCAAAAGGAGACGACCCCCTTCTATCCACGCAGCCCCTATGCCGTCGCCAAGCTGTATGCCTACTGGATCACGGTCAACTATCGCGAAGCCTACGGCATGTACGCCTGCAATGGCATTCTCTTCAACCACGAGTCGCCCCGTCGAGGTGAAACCTTTGTAACCCGCAAGATCACCCGTGGTCTTGCCAATATATCGCAAGGCTTGGAAGTGTGCCTCTACATGGGCAATATCGATTCGCTACGCGACTGGGGGCATGCCAAGGATTACGTCAAGATGCAGTGGCTGATGCTGCAGCAGGAGCAGCCTGACGATTTTGTAATAGCAACCGGCATTCAGTATACCGTGCGCCAGTTTATCACCTGGTCAGCTGCCGAACTGGGCATCACCCTGAAGTTTGAAGGGACGGGCGTTGACGAAGTGGGCACCGTTACCGCCGTTACGGGTGAGAAGGCTCCGGCGGTACGCATTGGTGATATCCTTGTGAGGATTGATTCCCGTTACTTCCGACCGACAGAAGTTGACACTCTGCTGGGAGATCCCACGAAAGCAAAAGAAAAACTGGGCTGGACGCCGGAAATCACCGTACAGGAGATGTGTGCAGAAATGGTCGCACACGATCTGGAAGAGGCTCAACGCCATGCACTGCTCAAATCTCACGGCTACAATGTAGCGGTCTGCACGGAGCACTGATTTATATGAATTATGTACAGCCGATACCACTCGACGCCAGAATATATATAGCCGGTCACCGCGGTATGGTCGGGGGTGCGCTGATTCGACAGCTTGCTGCAAAAGGCTACAGAAACATCCTGACTCGTACACGCGCTGAACTTGATTTAACCGATCAGGCCACAGTCAACTCATTTTTTGCGACAGAAAAACCGGACTACGTTTTTCTGGCGGCTGCCAAAGTGGGCGGCATTCATGCCAACAACACCTATCGAGCCGAATTCATCTACCAGAACATGATGATTCAGAACAACGTGATTCATGCGTCCTATCTGAACAGCGTCGAACGGTTGATGTTTCTTGGTTCCAGCTGCATTTATCCCAAACAGGCACCGCAACCGATAAAGGAAGAATACCTGCTCAGCGGCCCGCTGGAGCCGACCAACCAACCCTATGCCGTAGCCAAAATCAGCGGTATCGAGATGTGCTGGAGCTATAACCGCCAATACGGAACAAAATACCTGTCGGTCATGCCGACCAACCTGTATGGCCCTGGCGACAACTACCACCCGGAAAACAGTCATGTCATTCCGGCCTTGATTCGCCGTGCTCATGAATACAAACTACGTAATGAGCCGGAATTCGTTGTCTGGGGGAGCGGGAAACCGCGGCGTGAGTTTCTCTATTGTGAAGACATGGCTAACGCCTGTGTTTACCTGATGACGCTCCCGCCGGAGGAGTACGACTTCTTCCTGAATGACACTACGCCCCCTTTGGTAAACATAGGTACGGGCCACGACATAACCATTGCCGAGCTTGCTGCAACAATATGTAACGTAGTTGGGTATACGGGGAAAATAGTGTATGACGCCAGCAAGCCGGACGGAACGATGCAGAAACTTCTGGATGTCAGTCTGTTAAACAGCAGGGGTTGGAAGGCGACTACCAGTCTTGAAGATGGGTTGCGGGTTGCGTATCGCTTGTTTTGTGAGATACAAAATGATGTTCTCTAAAGAACGGTAGCGGCGGGAAATACTAATGGCGGTGAATAAAGCTTTTATTAGCGGTATATCCGGTCAGGATGGTGCCTACCTTGCCAAACTATTGCTGTCAAAAGGGTACGAAGTTCATGGATCGGCCCGCGATGCGCAGATGTCTACGTTTTATAATCTGCAACTGCTCGGCATCAAGGATCGGATTACGTTTCATTCCATGGCGCTCAACGACTTCAGGAGCGTCCTGCAAATTCTGACCAAGGTTAAACCCGATGAAATTTACAACTTGGCCGGACAGAGTTCAGTAGGGTTGTCGTTTGATCAACCGGTCGAGACGCTCGAAAGCATCAGCGTCGGTACGCTCAACCTGCTGGAGGCGATCCGTTTTACCGGCAGAACGATAAAGCTGTACAGCGCCGGCTCCAGTGAGTGCTTTGGCAACACTGGAGGCCACCCGGCAGATGAAGAAACCCCCTTTCGCCCACGCAGTCCCTACGCTGTTGCCAAGGCAACTGCCTTCTGGGAAGTAGCCAACTATCGCGAAGCCTACAACCTGTTCGCCTGCACCGGAATTCTCTTTAATCACGAATCCCCGCTACGCCCGGAACGTTTTGTTACCAAGAAGATTGTCAAAGCTGCCTGCCGAATCGCTTCTGGCAGTTCGGAGAAACTGCACCTCGGTAACATCTCCATCGCCCGCGACTGGGGCAGCGCCGAAGAATATGTTAAAGCCATGTGGATGATGCTGCAGCAGGAACAGCCTGAAGATTTTGTGATCGCTACCGGAGAAACCAACACGCTGGAGAATTTTGTAGCGGCAGTATTCCGCTCAGTCGGACTGGAGTGGCACGAGCATGTTATCAGTGACCCGTCACTACTGCGACCGTCTGAAATAATGATAAGCCGAGGCAACCCTGTCAAGGCACTGCAGCAGCTAGGCTGGCGAGCCACAAGTAAGATGCATGACGTGATTTCCCTGATAATCGACGCAGAGCGGAATTCCAAAATTATGTAGGATCTATAACGACTGGCCGCCTTGTCGAGATTTCCTAAACGGAAATATCCTCAATTGTGATTCTGACCATCAATCCAAATGTGCACCAGCACAATTTGATTCAATGACTTTTTATAGTAGTAGCGAACTGTAAACTGGCGCTGCGCGACAAAGATCTCTATGTCGCGCAGTAGTACATTATTACCATACCAATTGCGTATTCTGGGAACGCCAATTTCCGGGAAACGGTTGATGGATGCGGTAATTTGATCAAAGGAATCCAGAAAAGTTAAAGCGAATGGGGGCAATTTCTCAAGGATACTTTCCAAAAGGGATGAAAAGTTTTTTTTAAAACGCTTGGTATGAGTTATTTTAGTCATGTTGTGGTTTTTCGTTTACTAGTGCTGTCTTGGCGCGAGATCTTATACTGTCAATCACAGATTGAAGTTCTGCAATGTCTTCAACATCGTTAGTAAGGTATTCCTGCCATGAAAGCATGCTTTCTTTCTCTATGACCATTAACTGATCCTGACGCTGTAAATATTCGTCACTGCTGGCGATCAGTACTGACTGAATCGTCCTGCCGGTGGCGGTGCTAAAATCTTTGAGCCGTTCATAATTGTAAAGTGGCATCTTTATATTTACCTGTTTGAGTAGCGCCGCTTGTTTCATGTGAAATCACCCCCTTTTCTTGATTGTATATCTTTTTATATCCTGATATATCTGGCTTGTCAATCTGCTGTCCTGAGTACAAACATGTTAAAACAGTCTGGTGATGTATGAATGTCGTTTTGATCGGATATCGTGGCACCGGCAAAAGTACTGTCGCTAAGATAGTGGCAGGACGACTTGGTATGCATTCTGTCAGTATGGACAGCGAAATTGTAAAAAAAGCGGCGCTGTCCATTCCTGAGTTTGTGGAAAAATATGGCTGGGGAAAATTTCGCGATCTGGAAACCGAGGTCGCCAAAGAACTTGCCGGGCAGGACAGACTGGTTATTGATACCGGCGGCGGGGTGATCGAACGTCAGGGGAATATTGAACTCCTGCAGCGCAATGCCGTAATCTTCTGGCTTACAGCGTCGGTAGATACGGTTGCAGCGCGCATGCGGCGTGATGCATCCCGTCCGGCATTGACGCCCGGTAAAACATTTTTAGAAGAAATTGCCGAGGTGCTGGCAAAACGGGAGCCGCTCTACAGCGCCGCAGCGAATCATGTCATTGATACAGACAACACCACTCCTGCCAACATTGCCGACAGCATTATCTCACTATGGAACCAGAACGGTGCCTGAGAAGGGCACTTCTATCTGCTGCATAATTCTCTCACAAACTTCCTCCTGCGTCAGTCCAGCCTCTACGATGGTGATATCCGCGTAGCGTCTGTACAGGGCATTACGCTCCTGAAACAGATCGGCGAAACTCTGATCGGCTCTTTTTGCAAGACCTCTGGTGCTGTAGTTACGAATACGTGCTTCCAGCGTGCGGATATCTGCATCGAGAAAGACGACCAGGCCGTTCGCTTTCAAATGTGCCATGGCACTGTCGCTGTACACGGCGCTGCCCCCCGTGGCGACAACGCAGTCCTGGACGGAAAGTTCCACCAGCACATTCTGCTCAATCTGCCGCAGCGCTAGATATCCATCGCTATCAACAATAGCCTGCAAGGTCCGTTTCTGTAAGATCTGAATCAGCACGTCGGTATCCACGAAGTCACGTGACGTCATCTTCGCCAGAATAATACCAATGGTGCTCTTGCCCGCACCCGGCATGCCGATTAAAATGATATTTGAAGGCTTGAGCGTCATGTATGTCTCCCGATAACACGAAAATTTTTCTGCTGGATCCCTTCCCGGCATCGTACGCATACCACGCTCCCGACTGCTGTGCCAACTTTATAAATCAAGCTGATGAGTTACGTTTCTTTTTGCGTAGAAATATGTATAATCGGCGGCACTTTACTCAACAGCATACTGGACAGGAATTTCAATGACCATGACCGAACAACAGCTTACCGGCGTCATCAAAGACCGAATTTCTGAAAAGGGGCGTATTACCTTTGCCGACTTCATGGCGGCCTGCCTCTATGAACCGGACTTGGGTTATTACACCTCTACCGGACGCAAGGTCGGCGCAGAGGGAGATTTTTATACCAGCAGCACGGTTCATGCCGCTTTCGGTCGGGTCATCGCACGCGAAATGGCCCAGATGTGGCGCTGCATGGGTAGTCCGGCTGAATTTACGCTGGTCGAGTGTGGTGCCGGCAACGCTCGCCTGGCCTGCGATATTATTGACTATCTGGCTGAACGGGAAGCAACACTGTACGCCGGTGTGCGACTAGTGCTGGTGGAGCAGGAACCTTCACTGGAATCGGCCCAGCGTGAGATGCTGGTGCAGCACACCGAAAGGATCAGCTGGCTTTCTCCGCAGGAATTCGCATCAGGGAATTTCACCTTTAGCGGCTGTCTCTATTCCAATGAACTGATCGACGCCTTGCCGGTGCATCGTGTGATGATGACTGCCGAAGGGTTGCGCGAACTGTACGTTATCCTGAAGGATGGCGAGTTTGCCGAGCAGATCGGCGAATTGTCCACTCCGGAGATTGAAGCCCAGCTGAAACGGGTTAACGTTACCCTGCACCCAGGTCAACTGGCTGAGGTCAACCTGAACGCCGCACAGTGGCTGGCGGGTGCCTCGACAGCTCTGCAGAGCGGTTTTATCATGACTATCGATTACGGCCACCCGGCGACAGAGCTGTATGCAGCCCGTCGCAAACAGGGCACTCTGCTTTGCTACTACCGGCACCAGACGGAAGAAAACCCCTACCTTCGCCCCGGGCAGCAGGACATCACCAGCCATGTAGATTTTTCAACGCTGATGATCTGTGGAACTGAGCTGGGCTTGCAGAATGTCTGGTTCGGCGAGCAGTACCGTTTTCTGTTGGCGGCCGGAATCGTCGAAGAAATCGAAGAGATCGAACGTTCCGAACGCTCTCACGAAGAAAAGCTGCGCCTGAGGCTGACGCTTAAAAAACTGATCATGCCGGAAGGGGGCATGGGTGACACATTCCGGATACTGATT
>Ga0194059_1000657_pt1 | contig 15755 bp, 10 predicted proteins | sample SepL6211m_MetaG_FD_163426 | JGI IMG/M metagenome (GOLD analysis project Ga0194059, IMG submission 163426) | Anoxic zone freshwater microbial communities from boreal shield lake in IISD Experimental Lakes Area, Ontario, Canada - Sep2016-L626-11m | ecosystem: Environmental > Aquatic > Freshwater >... | reverse complement strand
CATTGGAGTCCGCTGCTCGGAAAGCGGGAGGGGACATTCGCACCATGATGAATCCAAGTCGGATTGTGGTGGAAAATGGCCGCGCCGTGGCGGTTGAGACGGCTGAAGGTGAAACGTTTCGTGCAAACAAATTCATTGTTTCTTCGCTTAATCCCCATCAGACCTTCCTCGAATTACTCGACGAATCGCATCTGCCCAAGGCGGTCAGGGATCAGGTTGAAAATTTTCAATACAATTTGATTGCTCCCCTGTTTGCGTTGAATCTGAATTTGACTGAGGCCCCGCATTATACTGCAACGGCCCAATACCCCGAACTGTCCCGTGCCTTCATGGTTATCATGGGATTGGATCATATCGATCAATACCCGGAGATCGTTCGCCATCACGAAGAGGGCACCATTCCTCCCACCGTGATGTGGGGCGCTTGTCCCACCCTGTTCGATCCCAGCCAAGCTCCTCCTGGACATCACACCGCCTTCATGTGGGAAAAGCTTCCTTATCGACTGAATGGCGATCCGAAAAACTGGGATCGTGAACGCGAAAAGCATGGACGAAAGATGCTGAAGCTTTGGGAAAAGCATGCTCCAAATCTAGCGGGTGCGGTCATTGATTCCTTTACCCGTTCTGCCCTCGATGTCGAACGTTGCTTCCCCAATATGCGCGAGGGAGATCTGCTGGTCGGGGCTTTCACCAATGACCAAATCGGCTATCATCGTCCTTTTACTGGAGCGGGCCATTATCGAGCCCATTTACCCGGGCTTTATCTTTGCGGATCGAGCAGTCATCCCGGAGGTAATATTACAGGGCTGCCCGGATATAATGCGGCCCAGGTTATCCTTGCCGATCTCGGTATCAAAGCGGACTGGTTCCCCCCGCCGGTGAGCGATCGACTCAAGCAAATCTAAATCCGCACCCGTCACCCCATCGCCGTCGATTACAGATGTAAAGGGCGGTTGCGTGGCGACGAATGACAACCGGCTATGAATCCTATCCCATCCGCTTGTAAGGCCCGGTCCGCCCCTTTCGCGAGGAAAAACTCGTCGAGTTCCCCATCCTTGACGATGTCGCGTTCCACATCAAGCCAGACAAGGTTGATCGCATGCTGGAACTCGGGTGGCAGCATTGGCAGGAATCCGTCAAACGCCGTCTAGCGTGCCTGTTGCTCAGTCATTATCACGGTCTCGAAAGCGGGCAAGACACCGGCTACGCGATTCACGAGAAGCTGCTCTCGCGGATTCTCGACACAGGCCTTGCGGAACTCAACAGTAAAATCCAACTCATTAAGTCCAATGCACGTGGCTTCCGTTCCTTCCAAAACTACCTAGAGCTTGTCCGGGGTTGATTGGACAAGATTTGTAGAGGGGGAGCGTATAAAAAAGTCCGGGCATAAACAGCGAAAAACGCTGCCATGCCCGAAATCGGGGTGTTATAATTTTGTTGCGACACAAAAAAGAACAACCGCCGATGAGCAAGATCATAGCAATTCAAGAGCGCCTTCGTCCAGCACTTCAACCGGTTTTGGGATGCAAGGATTACGAGGATGAGAAGCGGCTTCTGGAGCGGGTGGACACGGTTTTGCGGCGCAGCGGGGTTGAACGGATGTTTCTGGAACTGAGTCAGGAACATTTTGATGCCAACGCGGCGAAGATGGAAGCAGCCGGCGAAGAGCCTCAGGTTGGAGTGAAAGCGATCGAGCGATACTTGAAGCGCAGCGCCCAGGCGCTTCGTTGCACAGTGCTCAAGAACCTGGTCGGGGGCAGTTACCGCGAGATGAGCAAGGCGCTGGCGATGTCGCCGCTTTACCGTTGGTTCTGCGGATTGGAGGAGTTTGCCGTGATCCGGGTTCCGGGCAAGAGCACCGTGCGGGACTACGCGCACTGGTTGCCGGCGCAGCAAATGGAAAAGATTCTTGCGACGCTGAGCCGTGCGGTTTGCGAGGAGGATCGCGCCCGCGAGATCGGATTGGAAAGCGAACTGGACCTGTCCGTGGCCTGGGTGGACACGACCTGCCTGAAGGCATGCATCCATTTTCCAACGGACTGGGTTCTGTTGCGGGACGCGGTTCGCACGCTGGTCAAATGCATCCTGACCATACGCCGTCACGGACTCAAACGACGGATTCCGGAGCCCGAGGCTTTTCTGCGGCAGATCAACGCGCTGTCGATGGGGATGAGCGTGGCGGCACGGCGCAAGCCCGGCAGCAAGAAGGAGCGCAAGCGGGTTCTGCGGGCCATCAAGCGGCTGAGCAAACTGGTGGAGGAACACGGCCAACGATACCGGGCGTTGCTGGACGGGCACTGGCGGGAGAGCGATCTGAGCCGCAAGGAAGCGGAAGTCATCTTGCGGCGCATGGACAACGTTCTGGGGCAACTGCCGCAGGCTCGCAGTCAGGCGCACGAGCGGATCATTGGCGGACGCAAGGTCGCCAATGAGGAAAAAATCTTGAGTCTCTACGAAAGCGATCTCCATGTGATCGTTCGCGGCAAAGCCGGGGCGGAGGTGGAATTTGGCAACAGCCTGTATTTGGCGGAGAACGCCGACGGGTTCATTCTGGACCACGAGTTAAAACGTGAGATAAGCGAGGGAGATGCGAAATGGCTTCAAGCACGATATGCGGGGATGAAGGAAAAAAGTGCGGATCGGCTTTGCGGGGTCGTGGCCGACCGGGGCTTTGAGAGCAAAGCCAGCCGTCGCATGCTCGATGAGGAGGGTCTCTTCAACGGAATCTGCCCGAGGGATCCGAGGGAACTGGCGCGGCGCATGAGGGAGGATGAACTTTTCAACGTCACTCTCCGCCGACGCGCCCAAACCGAGGCCCGTGTGGCCGTGCTTAAAAATGTGTTCCTGGGCGGCATACCGCGAGCCAAAGGATTTGAGAACCGCCAACTCCAAGTGGCATGGGCGGTTCTTTCCCATAACCTTTGGGTTCTCGCCCGGTTGCCATGGGCTTGCGAACAAGAGGCTGTCGCCGAAGCGGCCTAACACTTCCGAGCACGTCCGTCGGAAGACCACAAGAGAACTGCATCAAAAAGGGCTGAATTGGGTGTAAGTGGTTGAAAATTGATGCTGCCGCCAAAAATACACACGCCTTGTGTCCATATATTGTGGTCTCTCCGAGCCGGTGTTACGGCCCTGTCGCGACAACTTTCAAAACCAACTTCTTTTCGGACAGATTCTACCTAGAATCCTTTTCTTCTGCGACAAACTCAACCTTCACCCATTATAAAACCTGAAGAATCGAGAAATCCCCCACCGCAACCGCTACTGGAAAATAAACCCAGAAAATTAAACCGCTAATTTAAGTGCCATTCACTGACCCCTATAGCCGCTGTGATTTGGAGCATCCTGTCAACCATCCGGTCGCAGAGAAGCTAGGGCATTTTTGTGCCAATCGAGTAAGTGTCTTTTTTAAATATAGGGGCCCCGTTCTCCTGTCACCATGCGAAGGAAAGAAGCCCGGTCACGTTTTGAATTTCCAGATGGCATCCTGTTTCACCCGCAACGAGTGAGGAGTCAAACGGTTCGCCAATCGTGAGCAAACGAAGATCCGGGTTGAGAAGAACCCGCGCCAAGTCGGGATTTCCGTCCGGGGGAAAAAAGCAAACCGTGGCGTTTTTAAGAGGCCCGAGATTGACGCGGTGTTTGTATTGATGACTCATCGGCTGAACTATGCGGCATGAAACTCGATCCCCTTCATTCTGCCGGATAAACAACCGGCACTCGGCATGAAGGAAACGGTGGAACCCGTAACAAGCCGCCCCGTTCTTTAGCTCGATCGATTCCCCCTCAAGGATCGGAGCTCCAAGCGGAAACCGCAGCCGCGCCTTCATTGCGCGCTCTTCCGAAAACAGGGTGAACCGGAAGGCGTTCCGATGACGGGAGACGCTCAAATGACGGGCGCATTCCACAGGATGCTCCCGATCCAGCGCCAACTCCATCCCGTAGAAACTCAACAAAAGCCGCACCATCTTTTCAGACCGGAAAAACCGGTCTGAGCGAAAGGGAGTCATGCTGCGGAAACGAAGCGCCCCCGATTCAACATCGACACTGGAGCTGCCTCGTATCCAACCCAGAATGCCTTTGTTGTCGTCTCCTGCGCGGCAGACACGCGCCACGACCCGTTGCGCTTCCGTACCGCGGGCTCTGATCGTGTGCAGAACCTGCGAGTCATCACCGGCATCGCCGACTTCCGTGAGACCGCCGCCGCTAATGGCCGGTTGGTGACGCATGCAACCTGCATCCGTTCCTTCCGGTTGGAGATCAAGCCCGGGAATTCCATCCAGTTCAAAATCACCGGAAACCGATTCCCGGTTTTGCAGGTGCAACATGGACATCAGCTCCTTGCTCGCGTCGCATAGGGCACCGTATAAAAGCACCCGCCCTCCCGAGCGGACAAGCCGCAGAAGCGTTTGTTCCAGCTCCTTGCCCGCAGGCGGGACGGGAACAATAAAGATTTGATCCGTCCGGGTATCCGCTTTCAAACGCTGATTGGCGATGAAGACACGCGAGTTGACGACGGTATTGAGCGGCAAAAAGTTGTTGATGGATTCCTGGATAAACAGATCGCCGGAAAAAACATGGCTGATCTGCTCCGGACGATCAAAGGTCATGGACTCGTACTCATCAAAGGGATAAATCCAGACAAGCGGTCCCGCCTGATCCGGAGCGTGCCTCAAGGCGTTTTTTAGATGGGGAATGACCTCGTCCGGGATCCATTCGGGGATTTCTCCCCATGAGGTGTCCACGGTGAGAAAAGCCACGGAATCCGCCGTCATTACCTCCCCTCCCTCCTGAATCACCGCCAGGGCAAGGTTCAGATAAATATCGTGCGGCGAATGATTATAACTATCCACCCAGGCGGAGTTGGCCCACCAGGGGTCCGACGTATAGAGCCGGTAGGGAATCCCTCCCTTTGCGAAGGACATTCGTCCCATGTAAGACGCCATGGCCATGCCATAGTTGGAAGTCAGCGCGGGCCAGGGCGTGTTGGGGGGCTGCTCCGTGTTGAATCGTCCATCCATAATTTCCCGGTGGGGAGTGGCGTGATTCACCCAGTCCATTCCCGGCATATAATCAGTGCCCCGCAAACTGACGGGATACTCCGGACATTCCTCCCGGAACATTTCCCAGAAGGCAAGTATCTTGTCCCGCGTCTCCGCATTTCCCTCGGGATGGAAGTCCCGGCCGTCAAAAAATTCCCCGCAGGCACCGAAGGCATAGGGGCTGCGCCCGAAACCGTATCCGTTGGAAAACCAGAGGTAATCAAACCCCATGTCCCGCATGAAGCACCGGGATTGCCTTCCAAAGAAACGACCCCACGGCGTCCCCTCGGGGATTCCCTGCGGGAAACCGGCATAGGAAACGGCGTCCGCATGCAACACCGAAGTGCAATCGATATTGAACCCCATGTGACCCTGACCGGAAAAGAGCACCTCCGGATGTTGCGTGTACTTCCAATTGGACCGGACCAATTCGCCACTGGGTTCCAGAATGGTGCCCATCGTGACTTTCAGACCGGTCAGCCTGCCGGCGGTCGTCTTCATGGTTTGCACGATGCGCCGGAGATCGCCGTAGCTGTATTCGGGAATCCGATCCCGAAATGGATGGGGTTGTCCGTCCAAGCTCAAGTGTTGCGGATCTTTTTCATCCGGAACCTTGTGTCGATCGCTGACCCTGCCAATCCACTGGGCCCAAGGGAATCGGCGGTCGAAATTACCGTCGTATTGCAGCAGTTCCGTCCCATCTCCAACGAACAGAAGAATGGAAAGTTCTCCGGCATGACGAAGCAGGGAAGCCCACATCCCGACCAGTGAACGGGTCACGGATTCCACCTCATCGGCATCGGCGGAGAGAAATGGCTTTAAACTCAGCTCAAGCTGAACACGGCGCAGTTTTTTCATGGAATTAACTTTCCGCTAATGGATCCAACTCAAAGCTCCGATTTTCCAACGTAAACATTTCAGTCAAAGGATGGGATTTAGGGGAACCGTCTGCGTTGACCTCGAGCATCTCCCGCATGGAATCCGACCAGCGTCTCACCACCTCAAGATTGCGGAGCAGGGCTATAGTATGAGTATCGGTTAGCGTTTGAAAGGCCACCAGCACCGATGTTCTTTCATCCAAATAGATGGAATATTCCAGCACACCGGCATTCCGAAAGGCCTCTGCCAGCTCCGGCCACAACTCGTCATGCCGTTTCTTGTACTCCGCCTCACAGCCCTGCTTGAGTTTCATCACAAAAGATCTCCTCTTCATAAACTCGTTTTTCCTAAGAGTACACCCCTAATCGTCTGCACACCGTAATAAAAAGCTCAACCCGTTCCGGGGAGACATCGGCTTGGATTATGTGAGCGGGCGCAATCATGTATCCCCCGCCCTTCCCAAGGATGCCAATCTTGCTGCGAATGTCCTCTTCCAATTCCTCATCGGTTCCATTCGGCAGCAGGTGCTGCTGATCGATCGCCCCCCAAAAAGCGAACTGTTCCCCAAATCCGTCCTTGATCTCTTTTGGCGAATGGCCGGGTACGCCGGGTTGCACCGGATTGAAACCACGGATACCCATCTCATGAAACAAAGGCAGAAGTTGCGCAACCGCCCCGTCACTGTGCAATATCGGCAGGATGCGAGGATTGGCGGCGCGGAAGCGGTCGATCATCCGCTGGTAATGAGGCATCAGCATTTCCTTAAACATGGTTTGTGAAAGCAGCAACCCGTTCTGCGATCCGAAATCATCCCCCAGCCAGATGGCATCAACTCCGTGTTCGATCAAACGCAAACCGATTTGGGTCTGAAATTCGGCGCAGGCTTCCAACAGGGGCGCGATGTAGTCCTCCCGGCATGCCATGTCCATCATCAGCTTTTCCATCCCGACCAAATGTCTTGCAAGCGCGAAAATTGTAACCTCGATATCGCCGATGACCACATACCGGTCATGAAACTGCCTGACAAGTGACTCCGCGTCCTCGTAGCGGCCCGGGGCATCCGGATCCGGAAAGGAATAGGCGTCGATATCCGCCTTTGTTTCGGCGTGAGCAAGCGGATTATCCACGATATCCACATAGAGGGTCCCCTGCCGCATCCGCATTCCATACTCGTTGAGCCAGGATCCATCCTGATCCATCACCGTTTGGAAGCCAGCAGATTCCGAGGCCCCGACGGCGACCACATCGCATCCCATGGCGGTGCGAATCTCATTTCCGCTGATGCGATAAGTAACATCTTCAAAAAGATTTTTCGTATAATGAACCGGGATGTTCAATTTTTGGCCGAAGTGTTCCAGCAAACTCCTGCAGAGATCGAACTGAACAGGCACCCGGTCGGGCAGACCGGGAATCTGTTTAAAAGCTCGCAACACCCTTTCGCGGGGCGACATCACGGAATCTCCTTTCTCGTTTTTGGATCCGGCATTTTTCAATTTCATTAAAGACGGGTTAGAAGGTAACAAATGTCCCGGACGATCTCCATTGACAGGCTTATTTAAAACATATAATATCTTACTATTATGCCCTGCGATCAGACAGAAGCTCCACCCCGGGGTGAGCTGGCTCTTGGGGTTTTTCGTTCCCGCAAACCGTTCACCACATGGAGGCCTGGTGGAACCGAAAGCTGGCTGCTGGTTTATACCATGGCCGGCGCAGGCCGGTTCGGTCATGCCTCGGGGCACATTACCTCCACCGGGGGAGACGCCGTCTTGATTCAACCGGGCACGCCGCATGACTACGGCATGGCTGGGAATTTCCGTCACTGGCACCGGCTCTGGGCTCACTTTCTGCCTTACCCGCGCTGGCATGAATGGCTTCACTGGCCGGAGATGGCATCCGGCCTGATGAAGATCACCGTATCTGACAGGGCCGCGCAAACATGCATCCGGCGAAATTTTCTGGAGGCTGTCATGCATGCGGGCAGCCCTGTTCGACACCGGGAGGATTTCACCATGAACTCTCTTGAAAAGGTCATACTGTTGTGTGATGCCGCCAATCCAAAATCGATGCGCTCCGTTCTTGATCCGCGGATCAGCAAGGCCCTGGAATACCTTTGCAGAAATTTTTCCAACCCGATTACCCTGCATGAACTCACCCGGCACTGCGGACTTTCGGTGTCCCGGTTTTCCTGCCTTTTCCGGCGGCAAATCCATAAAACACCGCAGCAGTTTCTGGAAATCCAGAGATTGAACCGCGCGCAACAACTTCTCCGGCTCACCGACCAACCCGTCGCGGAGATTGGAAGGGATGTCGGTTACCCCGATCCGTTCTATTTTTCGCTCCGCTTCAAACGGCACTCCAAGCTCAGCCCCCGGGCCTATCGCAGGGCTCATGAGGAATAAAACAGGAAGATATTCCAGCTTTATTGGAAGTCGTTCCATTCATAATCCGAAGGCGGCGTGGTAGATTGCGGGCCTATGAAAAATCATACCACGCAGCCCGAATCAAGCGGCAGCCTTACTTCCGGGCAAATCAAGCATTACAATGAGGAAGGCTTCCTTGTTTTGCCGGAACTGCTCGATGAAGAGGAGATGAAGCCGGCACGCGATGCCATGAATGAAAAGGTCTCGGAAATTATCAGGCAATTGTATCAAGAGGGACGTATTGCATCGAAGTTCGAGGACCGTCCGTTTGACAGAAGGTTGGCGGAGGCTTTTGCCAACCTGAGCGAAAGCGATTTTATCCGTTACGGCGCCGGGTGGCGGGATAGAAAACCGGGATATTTTCATCTCATGAGCAACCCGAAAATTGTGGATGCCGTTGAGTCGTTGATCGGCGGTGAAATTTTTTCCAACCCCGTTTACAATGTGCGCCCCAAAGTTCCGAAGGTTGCGGCGGGAGCGGTGCCCTGGCACCAGGACAAGTCGTACTGGCCGGATGCAAATTCCAATCCGGTGATCACCGTCTGGATCGCCCTGGTAGATGCCACTCTCGAAAATGGATGCCTGCATGTGCTGCCGAGAACTCACAGGACGAAATTTCTTTCGTGGCACAATACGGAGGTCTCATTCAAAGCCGGCGAAAACGCAGCTTACCGGGAACTTGATGCGGAACATGTTTCCGGAAAGAAGATAACCCCTCTTCCGCTGAAGGCGGGAGGCGCCATTCTCTTCAATGACAGGTGTATTCACATGTCCACGCCCAACAATTCAGCCACCGTGCGATGGAGCGTGGATTTGCGATACCAACCAACGGATCAGGATCCGATGAGAAAGTATGGCGATGGCTTTCTTGTTAGGAGTCGGAATTTTCCGGAACGAGTTGCCCAACTGGACGACTGGCTGGCGCACCGACTGGAACATGCCAAACCGCCTCTCGCGGAATAGCCCCGAGTCGAGCGTTTTCAGGCTATGAAATCTGCCACGGCATCTGCGACTTCGCCTGGCACGCGCCGACAGCGGCTTCTGCGAGGATCGCTGGCTCTCGTTGCTTGAAGAACGCCGTCTACCCTACATTGTCGTGGCCGTCCTGCATAACAAGATCACCAGTTTGATGAGCAAGGAAACAATCTGGCAGCCGAGCGCCGTGCCGGGAACCGATGTCGCTGAAATCATCTATCGTTGTGCGCGTAGGGGAGACCTACCCACTTTACGACTTGGTAAATCTGGCTGCAATGACGAGCCATCATGTATTTGAAGTGCAACAGGTGATTCAGAGACGGCAAGGAACACCGGTACTGGAACATCATGGAGACAAGCTTTTCACAACCATGCATGCCTCTCTTACGAACCGTTCTCCGTTAATGAAAATGCGCGTGGCAAAAGATGTTCTGAAGGATAAACGCACGGGGAAGAACACTCGGCGCTCGAATCAGCGCTGGACGCGTCCGCTGCCGTCACCCCCTAGCAATGATTCAACCTCCTGCAGGGTGACCCGGTTATAATCGCCGGGGATCGTGTGCTTGAGACAGCTTGCGGCTGCGGCAAAATTAATCGCCTTTTCCGGAGCATCCCCGCGCAGCAGCGCAAAGATCAAACCGCCCGCAAAACTGTCCCCTCCCCCGACGCGATCAATGATTGTCATGTTGAATTTTTGCGAGAAAAACGATTGACCGCCGGCAAAAAGCATCGCGCTCCAGCCGTTGTGGCTCGCGCTGTGCGATTCACGCAGCGTGATTGCGACCTTCTTGAATCCAAACCGGTCGGTGAGTTTTTTTGCCACGTCCTCATACTGCCCATGCTCGATTTTTCCACTGGTGACTTCCGCCCCCTTGATCCCGAAAACACTTTCCGCATCCTCCTCGTTGGCGATGCAGACATCGACGTATTGCATCAGGTTCGCCATCACGGCCCCGGCTTTTTCCCGGCTCCAGAGTTTCTTGCGGTAGTTGAGATCCACGCTCACGGTGATGCGGTGACATTTCGCCACCTTGCACGCCTCCTCGACGACGGCGGCCGCACTGTCGCTGAGCGCGGGAGTGATTCCGGTCCAGTGAAACCACGAGGCGCCCGCAAATACCGACTCCCAGTTCACTTCGCCGGGTTTGATTTCCGAAATGGCGCTGTGAGCCCGGTCATAAGTCACCTTGGAGGCGCGCTGGCTGGCGCCGGACTCGAGAAAATAAATGCCGATCCGTTCTCCGCCCCGGACAATATGCCCGGTACCGACTCCCAGTCCGCGCAATTCGTTAATCGCGCGCTGTGCCATGTCGTTTTTCGGAAGTCGTGTGACAAAATCCGCGGCAAGGCCGTAATTCACGAGTGAGACCGCCACGTTGGCTTCGCCTCCGCCGTAGGTCAGTTCGAGATGCGGGGCCTGCGCATACCGCAGATAACCGGGCGTCGCAAGACGCAACATGATTTCACCAAAGGTCACTATGTCTGCCATAATTTTGATTCAGGGTTTGTTTGATTCCGGAATGCGGAGGCTTACTTTTTTGCGGCCCGCGTGTTTTTGATTACTTCCACAAATGCGGCAGCCGTCGCGGTGATTTTTTTCCAGTCACGGTTCCTGAGCGCCTCTTTGCCGACCAAGCTCGATCCGGCCGCGAGCGCGACGCATCCCGCGTTGATGAAGCTGGCCGCCGTGTCGACGGTTACACCGCCGGTCGGAATGATCGGAAGCATCGGCATCGGGGCCAGGATGTTCTTGATGTAGCTCGGTCCGAGCTGGTCAGCCGGAAAAATCTTGATGAAATCCGCCCCGGATTCGAATCCGAGCAATGCCTCGGTCGGGGAGTAAGCGCCACTGGCGATTGGTTTGCCATAGCGGTTGCAAACCCGGATGACGTCCTCTTTTGTGACCGGCGTCACGACAAACTCCGCGCCCGCGAGTATGGCCGCCCGGCAGGTCTCGCTGTCGAGCACGGTGCCAACCCCCATCAAAATACGGTTGCCAAATTTGTTCGAGACCTCACTGATGACCTGAAGCGCATTGGGTGTCGTCATGGTGATTTCCATGGCAGTTAGGCCGCCCTCGATCAGCGCCTCGGCCAGGGAAAGGAGTTGATCGGAGGAATCGGCACGGATTACCGCAACGATGCCGGGGTTAAGAATGCCATGGATGATTTCAGGTTTGGTCATAGCTCTGTATCAATTTGTTTCGGAATTGTAATTTATTTTAAAATAACTCGGGAGAGCCTGGATCCATGGGCGAGGGTGTGCGCTTAGAGTTTGATCTTCTTTTGCAGGCGGATATCCGCCGAGGATGCGCTCACCATGATGTTGAACTCACCGGGTTCGAGAATCGGCTTCAGCTTCTTGTCGAGGTAGGTGAAATCGTCGTAATTGAGCGTGAAACGGACCTTTTCCGAAGCTCCTGCCTTGATGTGGACGCGCTTGAAGTTTTTGAGTTCCAGGATGGGCCGGGTGATAAGGCTGTAGCAATCGCGCAGATAGAGCTGCACCACCTCGTCGCCATCCATTTTGCCCGCGTTCCTGACCGTGCAGGCGACCTTGACTTTGAGTGCCTTGCCCTGGCCGGACTTGGTGATACCAAGGTCCGAGTAGTCGAACTTTGTGTAGCTGAGTCCATGGCCGAAGGCGAATTGTTCCAGCGGTCCCCGGTGGTCCACATAATCCGCCACGCGGCCATGGGGCCTGGGGTTGTAGTAGAGGGGGCATTGTCCGGTGGTGGCGGGGAAGGTGACGGGGAGGCGTCCTGCGGGGTTGTAGTCGCCGAAGATGATTCGTGCCATGGCGTTGCCGCATTCCGAGCCCGCATACCAGGCTTCCAAAACCGCGCGCGATGCGCCGAGCCAGCGTTTCATGGTGATGGCGCTTCCGTTCTGAAGGATCACGACGACGTTGGGGTTGGCTTTGGCTATTTCGAGGATCAGGTTTTCTTGATCACCCATGAGGTCCAGGTTGCAGCGGTCATGCCGTTCCCCTTCGGTGGTTTCCGGCTGGCCGATCATTTTGGTGCTGGAGTTGCCCATGAACATAAGTACGACATCCGCCTTCCTGGCGATCTTGATCGCGGCGGCAAATCCGCTCCGATCCGGGACCATCAAGTGACATCCTTCTGCAAACAGGATTTCCGATCCCTTCGGCGCGCGTGCTTTGATTCCATCATAGGGAGAGACGGCGTTTGGCTCGTCGCAGGTGTAGCCCCCCATGCGCGGTTTCTTTGCGCTCGGACCAATGATTGCGATCTTCATCGGTTTCCGGGGCAGCGGCAACATCCCGTCGTTTTTCAGGAGCACCATGCTCTCCAGAGCTGATTCCAAAGCCAGCTGGCGGTGTTCGGGGCACTGGGCGAGCTTCGGGGCGATGGTTTCATCCACATAGGGATTCTCAAAGAGACCCAGCGTGAATTTGACATATAGAACGCGGGCAACGCTTTCGTTTACGAACTTCTCATTGACCTTGCCCTGTTTGACCAATTTGGGCAGCCAGTCCAGATAGCAGAGTCTCGGCTCGGGCGGCGGCCAGCTCAGATCGGTGTCGAGACCCGCCTCGATGCAGAGTTTTGTGGATTGCTCGTAGCTGTCGGCCTGGGAATGGACGGCGAAGTTTTTCTGAACATCGGTGTTATCCGGAACAATGAATCCCTTGAAGCCCCATTCCTTACGGAGAATGTCGCCCATCAACCACGAATTGTTACTGCACGGGATGCCGTCGATGGCCGTGTGCGCGATCATGATTGAAAGCGTTCCTGCTTCCTGGACGGCAGCCTTGAATGCCGGGAAATAAATCTCGCGCAGGATGCGCTCGGAGAAATGCACCGCATGGCTGTCGCGTCCTCCGTCGCCGACGAAGTTGGCGGCGAAATGTTTCGGCGTGGCCGCGACTCCATGCTGTTGAAGTGTCTTGATAAAGGCCAGACCCATTCGGGTGAGGAGGCAGGGATCTTCTCCGTAGGTTTCCTCCGTGCGCCCGCAGCGGACATCGCGTCCCAGGTTCAAGGTGGGAGAGAAACACTGTTTGATTCCGCGCGCCTGGGTCTCTTTGCCGATGGCGTGGACGATTTTTTCCATCAAGGCGTCGTTCCATGTGGCGGCAAGGCCGATGGACATGGGAAACATGGTTGAGCCAAAGGACATGCAGCCATGAACACATTCATCCTGAATCAGAATCGGAATTCCAAGGCGGGTTTGTTCCCGCGCATAGCGTTGGATGGCATTGGCGAGCCGTGGGCCGTTTTCCGCCGAAGCGTGACGGACCGCGCTGCCAAGTTGGCCGATCCCCATGCCGATGTATTCTTTTGCTTTTGCCAAGACATCTTCATCCTTGTAGCCGGCCGGCCTTACCTGGTTGACGGGGCATGGGGAAACAAGCTGACCGACTTTTTCCTTCAAAGTCATCCGCTTCAGAAGGTCTTTGATCCTGGCTTGAATAGGTTTTCTAGGGTCGCGATAGACGGGCAGTGTACTCATGTTTGTTTTGGTATAGCTGGTTTTAAGGCTGTGCATTACGGGAAGAGATTTAAGGCATGTTTATCGAAATTATTGGATGCCCCACAGGGAAAACGAGATCTCGGCAGGGGTTTGCACCACTAGGTCTGCGCCATGCAGTGGTTCGTCCCTTGAAATGCCGACGGCGAACATCCCGGCTGATTTTGCGGCTTCGATGCCGCTTTGCGCGTCTTCGACAACCACACATTCGGATGGGTCGGCGTTTAGTTTCTTTGCGGCGTTGAGAAAAATATCAGGGGCGGGTTTGGCGTTTTCAAAACCGAAACCGTCCACCACGGCATCCAGCATGGATTCAATGCCAAGCAGGCGGATGACAGTCCGGGCGTTCTTGCTGGAGGAACCGAGCGAGGTGCGGACGCCGTGCTGCTTGAGTTTTTCCAGCAGGACTTTCACCCCGGGCAAGAGATCCTTTGGGCTCACCTGCTGGATCATCTCGACGTAGAGATCATTCTTGCGCTGCGCGAGGTCATCCATGTTTGAGGGTTTGACCGCCATTTCTTCCAGGATGATCTCCAGCGACTTCATCCTCGGCACTCCGCGGAGGCGTTCATTTTTCCTGCGCTCAAATGGCACACCGATCTCATCCGCGATTGCCTTCCAGGCCAGGTAGTGAAATTCCGCAGTGTCAACCAGGACGCCGTCCAGGTCGAAGATCGCATATTTAAATATTTTTGCCATTGGGTCAGTCATTATTCCGGCTCTTCGTAACACGGTGGGGTGCTGCGTTTCATGAACCGCCGGCACACACTCCATGAGATTCCAAGGGCGATCAGGGCCAGGGCGCAACCGGTCGCGTCGACGGCGAGCCTGCCCGGCAAGGGGTCGAACCACGGGTGCTGCAAAGCGAAATTCACGGGGTCACGACGGCATATTCCACGCTAAGAATTTTGGCGATCTCAACCAGTTCTGCCGCATGGTGTCCGATTCCAAGGGCAAAATGATGGGTGGGGCCTTCCGCCACCCAGCGTTTGAGAAAAGTGCGGATATCCGGTTTAAAAATGCCGTGCGTGTTCGTGTTGCCGGTGGGGGGGATGGGCCGACGGGCCGATTCGCCCTCGGCGATGACGAATTTAAACCGGCCTTCTGCTGTCTGCCCGATGCTGAGCATGGTGATCGGGCCTTCCTTGATCTGGAACTCCACCCCAGCGCCGAACCCCGGTTTTCCGTGGTATTTTTTGAGGCTGCGGATCACCGGTTTGCTGGATGCAATGTTGATGTGATGCGGCCCGTCATGTCCAACCAGAACACTGTCGCGTTCAAAATCCACTGGATGAAACTCGGCAAAGCTGCCGCCGATATCCAGGCGGTCCATGATCAGCATGGCGATGCAGGTCTTGATATCAAACTCGCCGCACATCGGAAATCCGGCTCCGGTGAGCAGGGAGTTGCCCACAATGAGATTGGTCACCAGCGTGCGCAATTCCGACTCCGGCTTTCCCTCGTAATAATAAGCCAGGCCATCCAGGCGCTTTTCAGCAATCAACCCCTCCAGGGCGACTGCGGCGCGCGCGGCCACATCCAAATCGCGATCGGTGAGTTTTTCGGTGAGCGGATCAGAGACCGGATCCGGCGTGTCAAAAAAGTCCAGGATTTTATTTTTCCATTGCTCAACCGCGCCGGGATCGGGGGAGGTGAAATGCTTGAAAATATCGTCGGGCTCGACCAGCACCACATGGGAGCCGAAGGCCGCCGTGATCGCGGTGGGATCGGTGTGCATATCCAGCATGGACTCGAGAACATGGCCCATGAGTCCAATGCGCGAGCGGCGAAGATCATGGAGAACCTTGGCGATCTGACACCAGCTCTTGAGCTCACGCTCCACGACAGGATCGTTTTTTTCAAAACCGAGGATGAATGGAGGCGGGCGGCGGCCGAAGCGAATTGCTACTCCGGTGAACTCCGTCACCGAACAGAAATCG
>Ga0194059_1000655_pt1 | contig 15781 bp, 12 predicted proteins | sample SepL6211m_MetaG_FD_163426 | JGI IMG/M metagenome (GOLD analysis project Ga0194059, IMG submission 163426) | Anoxic zone freshwater microbial communities from boreal shield lake in IISD Experimental Lakes Area, Ontario, Canada - Sep2016-L626-11m | ecosystem: Environmental > Aquatic > Freshwater >... | reverse complement strand
GTTAGATCAAGAGCCTGGGCATACTTGCGACCAAGTTGGAAGATATGACCAATTTCAATTGCGCGGTCAATTACAACTGGGGTTTCGCACTTAGGACACAAATCTCCGGCCCGAACTTCAGCTGCTTCTAGATATTTTTCAACTTCAAAGTCGCGACCATTCGTTACAAAACGAACATGGGTATCTCTCTTATTTGCACCAGTAATCCAATGTGAACCCGGAACAATTCTTGGATCAGCATAAACAGTGACACCAAGTTTCTTAGCATCTTGTGGGCCAACATATCCCTTTACAAGTCCAGAGAACTTTGCGAAGTCGCCATCTTCAAATAAACGAAGTTCCTTTACACCTGGCAAGTTTGCTTGCAAACGCTTTAGATCAACTTCCCGGTCCCCAGGTACGAGAACTGAAATCGCTTTTTCATCAGCCATCAAAAGAACATTCTTTAACGTGTCAGATGCTTTATGTCCTGGGCCAAATTTTATATTTAATAAATCGACAAGTGAATCGATTGTCGGAGTATTTGGAGAATCGAATTCATCCATCGCAGCAGGTGCGGCGCCAGAATAAGGCGCAACTTTTGTAACCATTGCTTCAACATTTGCGGCATATCCACATTTGTTGCAGAGCACGTAGGTATCTTCGCCAGTTTCACATGGCGCTAAGAATTCTTCAGAACCAGAACCGCCCATTGCACCAGATACAGCAGAAACAATGTTGTATTTAAGCCCAAGGCGATTGAAAGTCTTTATATACGCCTCGCGATGTTTATTGTAAGAAGCGATTAGCCCAGCATCATCAATATCAAAAGAGTAAGAATCCTTCATAACAAATTCGCGACCGCGAATGATTCCACTGCGGGGCCGCGTTTCATCCCGGAACTTAGTTTGAATTTGATAAATCGAAAGTGGTAAATCTTTATATGAGGAATATTCACCCTTAACCATCAAAGTGAACATCTCTTCATGAGTTGGACCAAGTAAATAATCATTGCCGCGTCGATCTTGCAATCTAAATAAATCTGGGCCGTACTCTTCCCAACGATTTGTCTTCTCATATGGTTCACGTGGTAGCAGCGCAGGGAAATGAACTTCCTGAAATCCTGCGGCATCCATCTCTTCGCGAATCACGCGTTCAATATTTCGATAAGTGATGTAACCGAGTGGCAACCAAGAATAAACGCCGGACGCAATTCTGCGAACATATCCCGCACGAACTAATAAACGGTGGCTTGCTACCTCGGCATCTGCTGGATCATCACGAAGGGTGCGCAGCAGCAAGGTAGACATTTTTAACATGGGCTTACCTTACCGAATTTATTTAGCAGTTACGGTTGGCGTTCCGCTTTCAACGCCGGCAGCTTCCATTTCATCGGCCAAACGCATTGCTTCCTCGATAAGAGTTTCAACAATTTGGCTCTCTGGAACAGTTTTTATAACTTCGCCCTTAACAAATATCTGACCCTTGCCGTTGCCTGATGCGACCCCAAGATCTGCTTCTCGTGCTTCACCCGGACCATTAACAACACATCCCATAACTGCAACACGAAGTGGAACTGTCATTCCTTGTAGACCTGCTTGAACTTTTTCGGCCAAGGTATAAACATCGACTTGGGCCCGGCCACATGAAGGACAAGAAACGATTTCCAACTTACGTTGCCGAAGGTTTAGCGATTCTAGAATTGAAATTCCTACTTTTACTTCTTCAACTGGTGGTGCAGAGAGCGAGACACGAATCGTGTCGCCAATGCCTTCTGCCAAGAGAATTCCAAATGCCGTTGCAGATTTAATTGTTCCTTGGAAAATTGGTCCAGCTTCGGTAACGCCAAGATGTAGTGGGTAATCGCATTTGCTTGCAAGTAATCTATAAGCCTGAACCATGGTTACAGGATCGTGGTGCTTAACTGAAATTTTAATATCGCTAAAGCCGTGCTCTTCAAATAGTGATGCTTCCCAAAGTGCAGATTCGGCCAGCGCTTCAGGTGTTGCTTTGCCATATTTTGCTAAAAGTCTTGGATCAAGTGAACCGGCGTTTACGCCGATACGAATTGGGATTCCAGCATCTCCCGCAGCCTTGGCGACCTCTTTAACTTTGTCATCAAATTGTTTGATGTTTCCAGGATTAACGCGAACTGCTGCGCAACCTGCATCAATTGCCGCAAAGATATATTTTGGTTGAAAATGAATATCTGCAATAACTGGGATCTGTGATTTCTTTGCAATCTGGGCAAGTGCATCAGCATCATCTTGGCTTGGGACTGCTACTCGAACTATTTGGCAACCAGAAGCAGTTAGCTCTGCAATTTGTTGCAGAGTTGCATTTACATCAGATGTAAGAGTTGTGCACATTGATTGCACACTTACTGGAGCATCTCCACCAACCAAGACCGTGCCAACCTTAAGTTGCTTGCTCTTGCGACGCGGCGCCAGAGTTGGCGGCGGCGTACTTGGCATTCCGAGATTTACCATGGTTGCATCCTAGATTATTGATTGAGATTAATTGGATTGAAAATATCTGCGGCTAACAAGAGAAGGGAGAGGACCGCCAATACTGCAAAGACAGCGAGGGTGAGTGGGAGCAATCTCTCGACATCGATTGGCGCCGGGGCGGTTTTCTTGCGGCGGCGAGCGTTAATCCGGCGGACACCATCAACAATTGCTACGGCCATATGTCCACCATCGAGCGGCAAAAGTGGAAGCAAATTAAAGACACCGACAAAGATATTTAGACTAGCGATAATAATTAAGAAGGATGCAACTTTTTCTCTGGACTTTAGCTTTGGATCACTAGCAGTCTGCGCGCTAACTCTGGCGACGCCTACAACTCCAACCAGGCCTTGGGCATCACGTTTTTCACTTCCGAAAGTCTGACGAACAAGTGCTGGAATTTTTGTTGGCAATGAGATCAACGAAGTTACGCTGTTATTTAGTAAATCTTTAGTAAGTCGCGCGCTATTTGCGATTGCTTTAAAAGAACCTTCTTTACGTGTTCCAAGTTTATTTATGACTCCTAGATAGCCAATCTCTTTGCCATCTAAGGTGCGAGCAGCAGGAGTAATTGGAATAGAAAACTTCTTGCCATTGCGCAAGACCGTTAAGTTGATCTCCTTATGGGCAGAGGCGCGAATCTTTGTCGTGTAATCAAGCCAATTCTCATATTCGGTGCCATTAATTGCTGTGATCTGATCGTTTACTTTTAAACCAGCGATCTTCGCGGGTGAAGGGTTAGATGTCGCAGAACATTTGGTATCTGTGACTCCGCTAGATGTGTTTAATACACAGGGAACAACTTCACCAATTGTGTTGGTAACAATTGTTACGCCGACGCCAGCTAGGAGAAGAACCAGAATTAAAAATCCAAGAACGAAATGCAAGAAAGATCCGGCGCCAAGAACGATTAAGCGTTTAGGGACCGATGCTAAATAAAAAGCGCGATGCTTCTCTGATTCTGGAAGCTCTTCATTTACTGACATTCCAGATATCCGGCAGTAACCGCCAGCTGGAATTGCTTTAATGCCAAATTCGGTCTCGCCCCGTTGGAATGACCAAAGTCGTTTTCCAAAACCGAGAAAGAATTCAGTGACGCGCATCTGGAATTTCTTAGCGGTTAAAAAGTGGCCCGCTTCATGAACCATTACTGAAAATAGAAGTGCAACGATAAAGGCTAGAACCCCGAGGATGCTTAATGCTGGAAAATTCACTTACGCTCCTGAACTAATTGGTTGGCAACAACTCTTGCATCATTCTCGATGGCACTGACATCAGCCAGCGACCTAATTGTGACAGGTGAATTTCCGCCCAATTTCTGAACTGTTGCATCGACAATATCGACGATATGAGCAAATGAAATCGCACCAGTTAGAAATGCATCTACTGCTATTTCATTGGAAGCATTAAATATTGCAGGCAATCCCCCACCAAGTTCACCGCATCTGCGAGCCAAATCAACAGCAGGAAACTTAGCGTTATCGATTGGTGCAAATTCCCAAGATTGATTCTTGCTCCAATCAATTGGCAAAGTAGCTTTCGGAATTCGAGTTGCGCCGGAGATTGCATATGCAATTGGGCCCTTCATATTTGGTGGGCTTGCTTGTGCAATTGTCGAGCCATCAACAAACTCGACCATTGAATGAACAATCGATTGTGGGTGAATCACGGCACTTATCTTGGAATAAGGTAGATCAAAAAGATAATGCGCTTCGATTATTTCTAACCCTTTATTCATTAAAGTCGCCGAATTAATTGTTACAACTTGTCCCATGGACCAGGTTGGATGGTTTAAAGCATCAGCAACAGTGATCTCTGAAAGATCGCTTCGATCTCTAAACGGACCACCGCTGGCAGTTAAAATAACTTGTTTTACTTCCGAGGCCTTGCCGCTTAAGAAACATTGATACAAAGCAGAATGTTCGGAGTCAACCGGAATAATTCGATCGCGGCCAAATGCCATAACTAAATCGCCACCAGCAACAAGTGACTCTTTATTTGCAAGCGCAACTTTATTTCCAACGCTAAGTGCCGCAAGTGTTGGACCAAGTCCGATAGAACCAGTAATGCCATTTAAAACAATGTCGCAGGCAATTGCTGCAATTTCTGATGCGGCTGTAGGACCATCAATAACTTGGGTGTTGCCCAGCATTGAAATTAACAAATCACGATTTCCGGTAGTTCCTACAACCGGCACTGAAAATTTCTTGGCTTGTTCGGCTAGAAGTTCTATATTCCTCGAGCCAGCTGCCAGACCAATGACCCGAAATTTATCTGGGTTGGCTTCAACAATCTCAAGTGCCTGAACCCCAATAGATCCCGTTGAACCAAGAATCACTAAATCGATAGGTGCGGACACTCCCCTATTCTAAGTAACAATAGGCAAAAGATTTGCCTCAGATAGACTGCGTCCATGACTACAGGTCCAAATATCCCGCAAGAGCGTCGCTTAGTTACAGCAATCCCAGGTCCAAAGTCCCAGGAAATTATCAAGCGACGTAGTGAAGCTGTTTCAGCATCTCTCGGAATGGCAATTCCCATTGTTGTTGAAAAAGCTGGTGGCGGCGTAATCGTTGATGTTGATGGAAACTCAATCATCGATATGGGTGCAGGTATCGCAGTAGTGAATGTTGGCAATAGCGCCGATCGCGTAGTTGAAAATGTAATTAATCAAGTTAAGGCCTTCACGCACACTTGCTTCATGATTGCGCCATATCTTGGATATATCGAAGTCTGTGAAACCCTAAACAGAATTACACCAGGCACACATAAGAAGAAATCGATTTTGCTTAACTCGGGCGCTGAAGCAGTTGAAAATGCAATCAAGATTGCTCGCGCATATACCAAGCGCCAAGCAGTTGTTGTCTTCGAACATGGATATCACGGTCGCACAAATTTAACTATGGCAATGACCGCCAAGAATATGCCTTACAAGGAGGGCTTCGGACCTTTTGCTAGCGAGATTTATCGAATGCCGATGGCCTATCCATTTAGATTCAATGGTGATGCTGCGAATTGTGCAACCGAAACCCTCGATGTTGTTACACATAAAATTGAGAAAGAAATCGGCGCCAAAAATGTCGCGGCAATTGTCATCGAACCAATTCAAGGTGAAGGTGGATTTATCGTTCCACCAAAAGGTTTCTTGCCTGGTCTAGCTAAATTTGCTAAGGAAAATGGCATTGTCTTTGTCGCCGATGAAGTTCAAACAGGCTTTGGTCGTACCGGCAAAATGTTTGCTGTTGAACATGAGAACGTTGATGCCGATTTAATTACTACTGCAAAAGGAATCGCTGGTGGTTTTCCTCTTGCTGGAGTAACTGGTCGCGCTGAAATGCTTGATTCGGTTCATGCAAGTGGTCTTGGTGGAACCTTCGGTGGTAACCCAGTTGCTTGTGCTGCTGCACTTGGGGCCCTTGCAACAATTGAAGAAGAGAAGCTCGTTGATCGCGCAAATGTAATTGGAAAAATTATGGTTGATGCGCTGCAAGCAATGGCGAAGAAATATTCAGTAATTGGTGAAATTCGTGGTGCCGGAGCAATGCAGGCTATTGAATTAATCAAACCCGGAACTATCGAACCAAATAGCGAAGCGATGAGCGCCGTAATTAAGTATTGCCAACAGAAAGGCGTCTTGATTCTTAGCGCAGGAACTTATTCAAATGTGATTCGCTTATTGCCACCGTTGGTAATGCCCGAGCACTTATTAAATGAGGCGCTTGGAATTATCGATGAAGCTTTTGCAAGCCTTTAACTTAAGAGTCGAAGCCCAGTCCGAGAGTATCCAGGAGCTTTAGCCAGAGATTTCGCTTGCCTTGATTCTGATCTGATTTATTAATTGACCATTGTGTTAAGCGAATGAAAATAAACTTAAATGGTTCTGGTGGGAATGGCAACGGTTTCTTTCGAACCATACTTAGTTGAGTCCGCTCATTATCTTCACCATCAAGTAGATCCAACATTACTTGAGCGCCAAAACGCGAAGCGCCGACACCAAGTCCGGTATATCCCATTACATACGCGACTCGACCGCGATGCGCCTGACCCCAGAATTGGGTGAAGCGAGAGCAAGTGTCAATTGCGCCGCCCCAACCATGGGTAAATTTGATTCCTTTTAATTGCGGAAAAGTTTCAAGAAATGCCTGCGCTAAATGCGCATATGTTTCAGCACTGCTCTCATACTCGTGACGAACCTTGCCGCGGAAGTTATAGATTGCATCGTATCCACCCCACAAAATTTCATTATCTTTAGTCAGGCGGTAATAGTGGAATTGATTTCCCGCCTCAGATAAACCTTCACGATTCTTCCACCCAATTGATTCCATTTGTGCTGGCGTAAGTGGTTCAGTTACTAATTGGAAATCATAAACAGGAACTACATACTTTTTCGCTTTTCTAACTAGTGAACGATAAATATTGGTAGCCAGCGCAACCTTTTGCGCATATACAGTTCCGTAAGGTGTATGAACAATTATTCCCTTGCTTGTTCGCTCGAGCCGAAGCGCACTTGTGTTCTCGTAAATCTGAACACCATTCGCAATACACGCTTGTTCAAGTCCCCAAACAAGTCGAGCTGGATCGACGAGCGCGGTTCCATCTGGATCCCAAAGTCCCCCAACTGATAGCGGAGAATTAACTCGAGATTGCATCTCCTCTTTACTTAGAACTTCAACGCTGTCGCCAAATGAATTTCGCAGATTGGCCTCTTCAATGATGCCTTCCATCTGCCACTCTTCATTTGCAACGCTGATCTCGCCAGTTAATTCAAAGTCACAATCAATTTTGTACTTCTTAATTGTTGCCTCAATACCCTCAAGATTTTCGCGGCCCAAACGTTCAATGATTGCCATCTCGTCTTTAAAGCGACTGTAACCATTCATGAATCCGTGAGTTAGCGAGTAACTGCAAAAACCACCATTACGACCAGATGCACCAGCGCCAGTTTCAAGTTGTTCAATAATAATTACATTGCGATCAGGATTCGCCTCTTTAGCTAAGAGCGCAGTCCAAAGACCGGTGTAACCAGCGCCAACGATGCAGAGATCAGTTGTTGTCTCACCAATAAGCGTTGGATGAACTTCTGGTTCCAATGGGTCAGCATCAAGCCAATACAAATGTGGTTGCATGTGCGAGAGATGTTTTAAATAGGAGGAGTCGATGTTAGCCATCGCGTAATCCGGCCGAAACCGGGATCACCCCTTCAATCACTACTTAAAGTTGGCCCGGGTCCTCCGGAGTCCTACCCCATGACGCAGAACTACTTGCAGTTCTGTTATTCACCATGGAAACGTTAAAAGTTTAGCGCACCTTCCGGCGGTTTACTAGTTGCCCCACGATAACAAGTGTCAGGGCCAGGAAGAACATTGCTGATCCAATTACATTCGCTTGCGCTGGAATGCCGCGTGCTGCTGACACATAAATAAATTTAGGGAATGTAGTTAGCGTTCCGGAATTGAAGTTGGTAATAATGAAATCATCAAATGAGAGACTGAAGGCCAGAAGCGCTGCACCTGCAATACCTGGTGCAACAAGTGGAAGTGTTACTCGTCTAAAGGTTTCGAATTCATTTGCATATAAATCCATTGCCGCTTGTTCGAGTCGTGGATCAAGACTTGCGATGCGAGCTTTAACTGTTACAACAACGAAAGAGATACAGAAAACAATATGTGCAATAACCGTTGGCCAAAACCCAGGATTAATTTTGAATACTAAGAAGAGCGAAAGGAGTGAAGCTCCAAGAACAATTTCTGGCGTCGCCATCGGAAGGAAGATCAAGAGATTTGCTGAAGAACGACCTTTGAAATTATGTCGCCCGATAGCGAATGCAATCATTGTTCCCAAGATTGTTGCGAAGAAGGTTGCTAGGAAGCCAATCTTGATTGAATTTCCAAGCGCGTTACAAACTTCAGGTGCGCCGCAAGGGTTCTGCCAATTCTTAAAGGTAAATGCCTGCCAAATTAAGTTGCTCTTGCCGGCATCATTAAATGAAAATGCAAAGGTATAAGCAACTGGAATAAAGAGATAGGTAAATGCAAATATTGCATAAAGTCGAATTAAGTTGCGACCAACCCAACGTTGAATTCGAGCGCCAAGTGGAATTGTTGGGATAGTTGCATCTTTAAGTTTCTGGGTCATACCAACTCCTCCGTTCCTGCTTTACGAATATAGAGCGTAACGAGAATCAGAATTGCGGCCATCAAAGTAAAAGAGAGCGCAGCTGCAGTTGGATAATCAACAATTTTGAAGAATCTAGATTCGATGACGTTTCCGATCATCTTTGTTGTCGGAGCTCCTAATATGGAGGCATTTACATAATCACCAGCAGCTGGAATAAATGTTAGAAGCGTTCCTGCGACAACGCCAGGCATCGAAAGTGGAAGGGTTACTCGCCTAAAGGTGGTGAATCCATTTGCATATAAGTCACCTGAAGCTTCTAGTGTTCTTGGATCAATTCGATCGATTGAAGCAAATAGTGGAAGCGTCATGAATGGCAGGAAGTTGTAAGTCATACCCATAACAACTGCGAAAGAGGTCGAAGTGAGCGTTGTGCTCTGGCTTATGATTCCAAGAGAGCGAAGAGTTGGGACAACAAAACCTTCTTCTCCTAAAATTTGTTTCCAGGCAACCGTTCTCAAGAGAAAAGATGTAAAAAAGGGAGCTACGACAAGTACCAACAAGAGGTTCTTGTATTTTCCAGATTTAAAAGCGATTGCATATGCCAATGGATAGGCGATGGCAAGAGCAAGAAGTGTGGAAATTATTGCATAGAGAAAAGAACGCCCGAATTGCTCTCTGTTTTCTACAAAGGCATCAATGTAATTACGGAAGTGCAATGTTTGTTCATATTGCCCCGTATCTCCCCCAGCAATTTTTGTTTGGGTTGAGGTCTGAGCCAAATTAATAATCGGCAGGATAAAAAAGGTAAATAGAAATGCAAAGCCTGGGAAAAGGAGTAAATAAGGGGTGCGAATTTTTCCCATATTTTATTCTTCGTCTAATACTTCAGGCTCAATTTGAGATCCTGCAGTTACATCCTCATCACCACGAAGTGCGAAGGTAAATGTAGGCTCCCATGAAATATTCACGGCATCACCCTTTTTAAATGGTGCAACTCCATCGTCATTTTGCTCGAAGACCATAAGTTCTTGTCCCCAAGGCATCTCAACTTGATACTGAGTTGAAACACCGATGTAAGAAACATCTTCAATGCGGCCGCCAGTTAAAAGATTTCCGCGAGTCTCGGTATTTAGTAATGAGATACGGAATTTCTCAGGACGAATTCCAGCATAAGTCGAATTATCAACTGCATGTGAACGGCTCTTCGGTAATGAAATCTTCTGACCGTAAAGATCAACAACAAGTGAATCACCGTCATTGCCTGTGATGGTTCCCTTAATTAAGTTTGATTGACCAAGAAAGTTTGCAACATATGCGGTCTCTGGATCATCGTAAAGATCTGCAGGTGAACCCATTTGTTCGATCTTTCCTTCATTCATAACCGCAATCGTGTCGGCCATTGTCATGGCCTCTTCTTGATCGTGGGTTACGTGAACGAAAGTCAGACCAACTTCCTTTTGAATCCACTTAAGTTCAATCTGCATTTGTCGGCGCAATTTTAGGTCTAGCGCACCTAGTGGTTCATCTAATAGAAGTAGAGCTGGGCGATTTACAATCGCACGAGCAAGTGCAATACGTTGTTGTTGGCCACCAGAAAGTTGAGTTGGTTTGCGTTGTGCCAAATGCGGTAGTTCCACCAAATTCAAAACTTTATCTACGGCTTCCTTCACATCTTTCTGGCCACGACGACGCAATCCAAATGCAATGTTTTCAAAGATAGTTAAATGAGGAAATAGTGCATAGTTCTGAAAAACTGTATTAATCGGACGTTGATAAGGCTTCGTTGTGGTGATATCGGTTTCACCAAGGTGAATGCTTCCGGCTGTTGGTTCTTCTAATCCAGCAATCATGCGAAGTGTTGTGGTTTTTCCGCAACCAGAGGGACCAAGAAGTGCGAAGAAAGAACCCTTTGGAATAGTTAGCGAGAGATCATCGACCGCCGTGAAGTCACCATAAGTCTTGGTGAGTCTTGTTAGTCGAAGATCGCCTCTGGCTTCGATTGAGGCTTTTGTCACTTAGTTTCCTGCAGCCTTTTGGAAAGCTTCAGTCCAAGAAGTTTCTTCCTCGGTTGTAAGTGAACGGAATACGTGCAAGTTCGCCAAAGTTTTATCGGTTGGGAAGATGTATTCGCTCTTTGCAAGAACTGGATCAATTTTTTCCATTTCGGCCTGAGCGCCCTTGACTGGGCAGACGTAGTTAACGTATGCCGCAACTTGGGCAGCTACTGCTGGGTCGTAGTAATAATTAATCAGCGCCTCAGCGTTCTTCTTAGCTTTTGCGGTAGCGGTGTAAGGAATCATTAAGTTATCGCCAGAGATTGTTCCGCCTGATTCTGGGATAGCAAAGTCGAACTTGCCCTTGTTCTCTGAAGAAAGAATGAACATATCGCCAGACCAACCAATAACGGCAGTGGCATCGCCAGAAGTTAAATCTTGGGCATATTCGTTACCCTTAACGCCGCGAATCCAACCGTCTGAAATCTTCTTCGCCATGAAATCAACAGCGTTCATGTATTGGTTCTCGGTCACCTTTGTAATATCGACGCCTTGCGCTAGAAGAATTACGCCGATGGTGTCGCGTAATTCGGTTAGAACAACAATCTTGCCCTTGTTCTGTGGTGCGAATAGATCATCTAATGTACGGATTCCCTTTGGATTCTTAGCTGTATTCCAACCAAACCCGGACATGATTCCTTGCCAAGTTAGTGATTGTTCACGAGTTGGGTCATAAGAAGGCGTTGCTAAAGTATCAAGAATATTTGAACCGTTTGGAACATTAGCTTTATCAAATTTTTGGGTGTAACCAAGTCGAATCCATCGTGCAGCCATCCAGTCAGTTGGCGTGACGATGTCATATCCAATATCTTTCTTTAATTTTAATTGTGCTTGCACTTTTCCGAAGAACTCATCGTTGTCGTTGTAGTCTTCAAAATATTGGGTATCAATTCCGGTTTTTTTAATGAATGCTTCAAGAGTTGGATACTTCTTGGTTTTGCTATCAAAATCTAAATAAAGAGGCCAGTTGCCCCAACGAAGTGCATCGCCTTTTCCACCAGTACTTCCGCCACTTGATCCACAAGATGCAAGAAAAGCTGCTGCGCTTAAGCCACCGATACCTGCAAACACACCACGTCTAGAAACTTTCGCTGAAATAAGATCTTTCAATCCTGATTGGATTTCATCGTGGGAGTTTTGGGTTGTCATGGCACCACTTTCTTCTTAGGGCTAGCTCATTTCGAGCAACTGATGAGAACGAGGAAAGTCTAGCCCCACGAAGTTGCGATATCGCAACAAAAATGAGGAAATTTTTTTCTAGAATTTGCGCTAGAAATTAGGCGTTCAGGTTTGTCATCACGTGCTTGATTCGGGTGTAGTCCTCGAAGCCATAGCTTGAGAGATCCTTGCCGTAACCAGAGCGTTTGAAACCACCGTGTGGCATTTCGGCCACGATTGGGATGTGAGTATTTATCCAGACACAACCAAAGTCGAAGGCCTTTGCACATCTCATGGCCCGGCCGTGGTTGCTAGTCCAAACACTTGATGCCAGACCGTAGGGAACGCCATTAGCCATTGCGATTGCTTCTGCTTCATCCTTAAATTTCTGAACTGTAATTACTGGGCCGAAGATTTCATTCTGAATCATCTCGTCATCTTGACGCAGACCAGCAATTACTGTTGGGGCGAAGAAATATCCAGGGCGATCGATTTTATTTCCACCAGCGACAATCTTTGCATGGCTTGGTGTTCGCTCAACGAAACCTGAAACGCGGGCTAGTTGGTCAGCGCTGTTCAGAGCGCCGTAAAGCACATCTTCAGTTGGTCCACCAGTAGCAATATTGTTTTTGGCTTGATCCGCTAGAAGTTCTACGAATTTCTCGTAAACGTTCTCTTGCACAATTACACGAGTTGCAGCGGTGCAATCTTGACCAGCATTGAAGTATCCAGTGATCGCAATATTTTCCGCAGCAGCTTGCAGGTCTGCATCATCAAAGACAACTACCGGAGCCTTACCACCAAGTTCTAGGTGGACGCGCTTTAATTCATTTGCTGCAGATTTAGCAACTTCGATTCCGGCGCGAACTGATCCGGTAATTGAAACCATTGCTGGAGTTTGATGTTCAACAAGAGTGCGACCAGTTTCACGGTCCCCACAAATTACATTGAAGACTCCGTTAGGAAGAAATTCTGACATTACCTCTGCCATAAATACTGTAGATGCCGGAGTTGTGTCACTTGGTTTTAAGACGACGGTATTTCCTGCTGCAATTGCAGGCGCCCACTTCCAGACCGCCATCATCATTGGATAATTCCACGGTGTTACTTGAGCGCAAACACCAATTGGTTCGCGGCGAATAAATGAGGTCATTCCACGCATGTATTCACCAGCGGATTTACCTTCAAGATTTCTAGCAGCACCTGCGAAGAAGCGAATCTGGTCCAACATTGGTGGAATTTCTTCTGATGTTGTTAATGAGATCGGCTTACCCGTGTTCTCGACTTCAATTGCGATTAGCTCTTCACTGCGTGCTTCAAATGCATCTGCAATTTTATTAAGTGCTCGCTGACGTTCCGCTGGCGTTGTATCGCGCCATTCGATAAATGCTTTGCTGGCTGCACTTAGTGCGCTATCAACATCTTCCGCGCCAGAGATTGGGGCTGTTGCGTAAGCCGCACCTGTCGCCGGATTAATAATTTCACTAGTGGCACCAGATTTAGCTTGTAGGGATTTTCCGTCAATAAAGTTATTTAGCTTTTTCATACCTCAGAGATTATCTCGGACGCGGCCAATTGACCACATGCGCCATCAATTTCGCGCCCTCTTGTGTCTCGAACCGTGACCGGAACTTTATAACCTTCTAAAACTCGAACGAATTCTGCTTCATCTTCCGGGCGCGAAGCTGTCCACTTAGAACCAGGGGTTGGATTTAGTGGGATTAAATTCACATGAGCATTTCGGTTTCGCAATAACCGCCCTAATAAATCTGCCCGCCAGGCTTGGTCATTGATATCACGAATGAGTGCGTACTCAATTGAATAACGGCGCCCGGTTTTTGCTTCGTAGCGATCGGCTGCTGCTAAAACTTCGCGAACTTTCCAACGTGAATTTATGGGAACCAAGGTATCGCGTAATTCATCATCCGGAGTATGTAGTGAAACTGCAAGAGTTACTGGAATCCCCTCTTCGCAGAGTTTCTCAATTCCATTTACTAAACCAACCGTAGAAAGCGTTACCGATCTGGCACTAATCCCAAGTCCATCTGGTTGGGCCGTAGTTATATTTCTAATAGAACGCATCACAGCGTTGTAGTTAGCCATAGGTTCACCCATGCCCATGAATACAACATTCGAAAGTCGGGTCTCGCCGCCCGGTAATTCACCAGCGGCACAGGTGCGCGCGGCCGCAACAACCTGAGCAGTAATTTCAGCGGCAGTTAAGTTACGGGTTAAACCTGCTTGACCAGTCGCACAAAATGGACAGTTCATGCCACAACCCGCTTGTGATGAAATACAGACTGTTGTGCGATCGGAATAACGCATCAAAACGCTCTCGACCAGCACTCCATCATGAAGCCGCCATAAATCTTTTTGTGTTCTACCGCCATCGGTAGTTACTGATTTAACGAGCGTAATTAGTTTAGGAACAAATTCTTTCGCCAATGTTTCCCGTAGATCCTTTGGGATATCGGTCCAGGAGTCAGTGTCATCATTAAAATGAGTAAAAAAATGTACAGACATTTGATTGGCACGAAATGCCGGAATTCCAAGTTCAACTGCCAGGGCTTTGCGTTCGACCGGATCTAAATCCGCAAAATGCTTCGGTGGTTTTACCCGTTGCTTTGGCTCATCGAAAACTAATTTAATCTCGGTCATAAATTAAAGTGCTTAATAAATTCGAGGGCGAACCAGACAGCTGGGCCGGTAAATAAGACTGAATCGATACGATCAAGAATTCCACCATGGCCAGGCAAAATTGTTCCCATATCTTTAATTGAGAGATCGCGTTTTACAGCCGATTCAATTAAGTCGCCACAAGTTGAAGTCACAACGGCAACTAAGCCAATGCCGGCACCAATCCACCAGGTATGGTTTAGCGCGTATTGGAAAACAAGAGCCGATCCAATAGTTGTTGCAATTATCGAACCAATCAAACCTTCCCAAGTTTTCTTTGGACTGATGTGTGGTGCGAGTGGATGTTTCCCAAATAAGACGCCGAAGATATAAGCGAAGGTATCGTTACAACTTACAAGCACTACGAGTGTGAAAATTCGGGCAAGGCCATCTTTATCGTGGGCTAGTAGCAGAATAAATCCACCTAAGAAAGCAAGATAGAAAATTGCAAAGGCCGACGCAGTCGATTTGCGAACAAAATCTTTTGGATCTTTAAAAAGAATATAAACCAGCACACATGGAATTGCTATTGCAATTGCAACGGCAAGTCCAGATACCCGGCCAAACCAGGCAGAAGCAAGAAGTACGGTGACTGCTATCGAGATTGCCCTACTTGGGATTTCGATATTTCCTACTTGGTATGCGCGAATAAGTTCACGAGCCGCAAGAAGAATCGCAATCCATACAAATATTGCAAAAAGAATTTTTGCAAAAGAGATTGAAAGAAAAACAACTGCAAGAATTGAAAGTGAAACCAAAATAGATGGGCCTAACTTGCGCCCAGCTCTGGCATTAATCGCTTCATTTAGCGAATGAAAGTCATCCATAATTTAAACTTCGAGAAGTTCGGCTTCCTTATGCTTCAACAGCTCGTCAATCTTGGCTACGTGATCTGAAGTTATTTTCTCAAGATCTTTTTCACCACGTGCCACATCATCTTTACCAGCCAAGCCATCTTTCTCTAGCTTCTCCATCGCTTCCTTCGCGGTACGGCGAATATTGCGAATTGAGACTCGAGAATCTTCAGCTTTATTGCGAGCAACCTTGATGTAATCCTTACGGCGCTCTTCAGTAAGTTGTGGGAAATTAACGCGGATAACGCCACCATCAGATGCTGGATTTACGCCAAGATCTGATTCGCGAATAGCTTTTTCAATTGATGCTGATGCACCTTTGTCGAATGGTGAAACGATTGCCATACGTGGTTCAGGAACTTGAAATGATGCCAGTTGTGAAAGAGGCGTCATAGTGCCGTAGTAATCAACAACTATCTTGGCAAACATTGCTGGG
>Ga0194059_1000652_pt1 | contig 15799 bp, 10 predicted proteins | sample SepL6211m_MetaG_FD_163426 | JGI IMG/M metagenome (GOLD analysis project Ga0194059, IMG submission 163426) | Anoxic zone freshwater microbial communities from boreal shield lake in IISD Experimental Lakes Area, Ontario, Canada - Sep2016-L626-11m | ecosystem: Environmental > Aquatic > Freshwater >... | reverse complement strand
GAAATTTCAGAGGAGGATGCCAGACTTCAAAGCAATTTGAAATCGACGACATGCATAAACTGGATATTTTTCAAAGAACTCGATTAGTTATACGAATAAGGAATCAGTTATTCCGGACACTAGTGGTATCCAGTATCGAAAGATTCAGTAAACTCCGCAGACTGATTTTTCCTTTTTTTAATATAGCGATCAAGATCATCCATTTTTCATTACCTCCCTGCTTTGGTGCTCACGTATATGGTTGATCTGGTTTAAATACCTTGTTGCAATCTAGTTTAAATTCAGAGCAGACAGCCTGCCATGTTGTTACACCTATGAAACAATTAGAAATATCACGCCGTTCATCTATTGTCCTATGTGGCAAACTCCCGTTAACTGTAGCTTGTGACACTGTGTTACGTGCAGCTTTTTCCCATTTTATAGGAATTTCGCCACCAGATTCGCCCTCGACAATAAAAAATCCAAAAACCTTTCGGTTCCCACGTATTTCCCAAGCAGCATCAATGTGACGCAACATCTGATGTCTGTTGCTCATCCATGTTGTTGACTTAGTGGGTCCAACTTCAGTCCTTTTCCCCTCTATTACTATGATTGTACTGGGCGTATATATCAAAACGTCCGGATGTGTTTTCCCTTCCAGCACATACCAAGCAGTAACTTTATGATTTAATTGCAATTGGTGCTTTGCTTCATCTAACACGGCCGGGTCTTTTAACCATAAGTGATATCTCTTCCAATTTGTTGAGTTAGTCACACTGTGATCTAACTTACTTAAGCTATCCGGCGGGTTACTGATTAACCAATTTAGTAGTGATACAGGCGGATCAATAGTTTTCTCTTTATCACCCCAATACTTATTTTCTACAGTCAAATCATCACCTTTAGTTGAATTTACAGATAATGAGCCATGTTTTGGCAATTTGAGTAGTCTTCGTAGCCATGATTTGTCTGTTTTTGAGATGCGGTCAAATACAGGTATTACGCGAGTCTTTGTTGAGTCGTATTTCCTGTAAGTCATAATAGTTTCCTTTTGCTGTGTATTGATTTTCTGCTTGTTATCACCCGAAGATGCAGTAGCATTCTGGGTGCTAGAGATGAGTAGTAAATATATTAGCAGCAAAGTTATCATTAACGCCTTTATGTTCATCAGAAACCTTTTCCGCCCGCACCGAAGAAAGCTCGACCAGTTGTCTCCTCCGGCAGGTTCAAGTGGCCTGCGGTTACAAGTTTTTTTCGTCCCGCCGGCTCTATTGCGACCTACTCCATTTTTTCCAATAGGTTATCGGCTTGTGTTACCGGGTACTTATGTTTTATTTCATATTATATTTGATCTTTTGAATTCTTTATTTTTCTTTCTGTATCTAATTGTTCTTTGTTTTTATCGTACTTATCTCTTGCGATGGCTAGTTTTCTGACGGTTTTTTCGATTTGAGTATCTACATATGTTAGCGTTGTGCTAGACAAATCCAAATTTCCGCCACGTATTTTACTTACATCAATTTGTAATGATTGACTTGGAATCAGTACAGTTTTAGAAATTCTTTCTGCACCAGTAGCAATTGAAATTAGGTCGCTATCTTTTTTGTATTTAACTTTCTTGTACATATCTCCGAATTTGTTTTCTAACATTTTGTCAACGGTATCGTTGTTGCCATAAGCCGTTATTTTAACTTCATATAGTTGTGAGTCAAAATAGACATAGATGATCTTTTCAATATTTAAATCGCCAATTTTATCGGTTTCATTGTTAAGCGTATACGTCTGCACTATTTTCTCATTGTCTGGCAAACCAATTTTAGTGCCTTCGCCATATGTCGCTTTCATGTTTTCAGTTGGTGCTGATCCGAAAACAAGCCCTCTGAATACATACTTCGATGACGTAAATTTATTGCCAGAATTGTCAGGTGAATTAGTTTCGTTGGTTGGTTCTGAAGACGGATTGCGTTTTTTAGTTTGTGCAGCGTCAACGGTTCCGATTGTCAATAAAAGTCCTACAAGGATAAAACTCAAGCGAAACATAATTTTTCCTCCTATTAGGAATTTTTGGGTAGTGTAAAGAACAGGTTTCACCCTGCTCTCCCTCATCAATCCGTGCGTGCGGTTTTCACGCATCTGGCGTTCCGATGTTCTTCACCGTAAGGAATACGCTTTCGTCTAGTCCGCTGTTGTCGGCACTTTGTACAGAGCACACTTCTGGTAAAGTATTCCTATTGGAAACTGAACATAACCCGTTTTTTGCTCTCTGACTTTATGCCGTTTACGCAGATGAGTCCACAGCCGTTGCTCATCATGACTTTTTAAATGAGTCAACGCCTTGCTACAGTTGCGGTAATGAATTTTGAACCTCAATTCCCAAGCTCTAATGCAGCCGCACCGAAACCATTCGGGACGCGCCCGGCTCTTCCATGGTAATGCCGTACAGGGTGTCGGCTACCTGCATGGTGGCCTTATTGTGCGTAATGATGATGAATTGCGAAATAGCGCTCATCTCCCTGACCATGTCGTTAAAACGGCCGATATTGGCGTCATCAAGCGGGGCGTCGACCTCGTCCAGCAGGCAGAAGGGGGTCGGCTTGATCAGGAAGATCGAGAAAATAAGTGCTACAGCGGTCAGCGCTTTTTCGCCTCCGGAGAGCAGTGTCACATTCTGCAGTTTTTTGCCGGGGGGCTGTACGATGATGTCGATGCCGGTCTCCAGCAGGTCCTCTTCATTGGTCAGATGCAGTTCGGCACGTCCGCCGCAGAAAAGACGCGGAAACACCTCCTGAAATTTTGCATTGACAAGGTTGAACGTTTCCTGAAAACGCTGCCGGGTGGTACGGTTGATGCGCTGAATGGCCTGCTGCAGGCTACGCAGTGACTCTTCAAGGTCATCTTTCTGACTGCTCAGAAATGCATGTCGTTGCTCCATGCCGACACACTCTTCAATCGCCATCAGGTTCACCTCGCCCATATCATCGATAAGTCGCTGCAACTCCGTTTGCCGTGCCCTGAGGGACGCTTCATCAAATACGACTGCCTCAAGCCTTGCCACGGCGTCTGCCATGGCGATGCGATACCGCTCCTGAAGAGTCTGTTCCAGATGCTCCGCCTGCAGCGAAAGCGTCGAGAAACGGAGGCTGAGGTCCGCCTGCATTTGCCGGACGACATTGCTCTCTTCACGAACCGTCTTAAGGTGCGCTTCAATCTGAGCCAGCGCAGTCCCGGCCTCCTCAAAGCGATTCCGCAGCAGCGTCAGTCGCTCTTCCGCTTTCACCTGCTCACGCAGCAACAGTTCCAATCGCTCTGCGGCGCTGTTGATTTCTTCCTGAAGCCTCAGCCTGGCCGTATCTCCGGATTCAAGCTCCAAGCGATCGTCAGCCATGCGCCGGATCATTTCCTCCGTACGCTTCTCCAGATCCGCCAAGGCGCGTAGCGCGGCATCATGCTGCTCTTTAACCGTTGCGGTCTGCACCCGGATAGCGGTCACCTTTTCACGGACGGTCGCGAGCTCGGCGCGGCGGGAGTCAAGCTCACCTTTCAGGCGGGTTGTTTCCCCCTCCAGCGTCTTTGAGGCCTCACCGGCCTGAGCCATCTGCTCTCCGGCCAGTTTTTGTTCCGCCTCCAGAGCGATCTGTTCCTCGTTGAGGTTTTCCGCTTCCAGCTCCTGGATTTCCAGTCGTTCGACAATACGGCCCTGTTCATCAACTGACTGCTGGCGATCCTTGATTAAACCGGTCAGCTTCAACTCAGCCTGGTGCAGCTCAACGCCGCCACTTTTAAGACCTTCGGCCACCTCCTGGCTCTGACGCCGCAGGTCATCCCTCTCTTTACCAAGTGTCGCAGTTTCCTCTTCCAGCCGCGATACTGTCAGCTCCAGTTCCCTGATTTCCCTTTTCTTGTGGATCAGCCCGTTGTCAATCTGATCACCTGAACCGCCGCTGACTATCCCTCCGTGGGCAACCACATCACCGGCAGAGGTGACAAACAGCAGGTCAGGATGCAGGCGTGCCAGGGAGAGCGCCAGAGTCACGTCATCAACCAGCATGGCAGAGGCCAGCAGATTCCGGAGCAAGCCGGCAAACGGGCCGGTCACCTCAATCTGTGCAGCCAGCGATGTTGCTCCATGAACCGGTTGCGGCGGTTTGGCCGTTACTTCCAGCGGCAGAGCGATTCCGGCCCGTCCACCCTTGTGCGCTTTGAGAAACTCCAATGCCCCGACAGCATCCCGGTCGTCAGCGCAGAGCAGGCACTGCAGCCGTTCCGCCAGCACCGATTCGAGTGCAGCCTCCAGCTCGGCCGGGGCTTGAATGGCGTCAGCCAGTACGCCACTGAAACGGGGGCGGAAACCGGCATCCTTCATCAATGAGCGGGTTCCCTGGCCGAAGCCGGCAAACTGGGCTTCCAGCTCTTTCAGGGAGTGGAGGCGGGAGGAGCTGCGATTCAATTCGTCCCGGCGGGACTGCCACAATTTTTCAACCTCGGGAAGGCGCTGTTTCAGTTGGTCCTCATGGCCACGCAGGGTTGACAGCTGAACCTTCAGAGTTTCCTGCTCCCGCAGACCGGATGCTATTCCCTTCTCCAACGCATCCGCTTGCTGGCGCAGCTGCTCACGCCGTTCAGCCAGCTGCATCGCTTCGCGGGTGTGGCGATCGGATCGCTCGCGCAGCGCGACATGCCGTTTCTGGGCGTTCTCAAAGCGGCTCTTGAACTGTGAGGATTCAGCCAGAGCGGTAAAAAGCTCCCGGCGGCAGTTTTCAAGATCCCTGTTAAGATCCTCTTCTGCAAGCTGGTGCTCACTCAGGGCAACTTCACATCGCTCCAGCTCCATCTGCATGTCTGCGGCGTCGATACTCCCCGTGTCACGACGGATTTCAAGCAATTCACGCTGCTCGGCGCACTCCCTCAGCCGTTTATCGAGCTCCGCAGCTTCGGCGGCCAGCTTCGCCTGTCGCCCATCGAGGCCGGCCAGTTCCTTGCGCTGGAACTCCAGCCCGTTTCCGGTACTGCTGAATTCACTTCTGACACGAAAAATTTCTTCCTGAACGATCGTCAGCTGTTTTTCTGCTTCCAGCAGAGTCACACGGGCTTCTTCGGCCCGGGATTCTCCCAGCGATGATGAGGTGAATACAGTACGGATACGTTCGTTGATAGATGCGAGTTCACGTTCTGTTACACCTCGCTGCCGCTGCGTTTCACAATATTCGCGGGCCGAAAAGAGCAGTTCAATGTCCCGCAATTCATCGCGGGTTTCACGGAATTTCTCGGCTTTTTTTGCCTGACGCTGCAAGGAAACCAGCTGTCGACGTATTTCACCGAGGACGTCCGCCAAACGAGCAAGATTTTGCCGAGTCCCTTCAATCTTTTTGAGTGCGAGCTGTTTACGTGATTTGAATTTGGTGACTCCGGCAGCTTCCTCGATCAGAAAACGACGCTCCTCGGGACGAGAGTGGAGGATCTGGCCAATCTTTCCCTGCTCTATAATCGAATAGGCACGGGTACCGACGCCGGTATCCATAAAGAGTTCAGTTATATCAAGTAGACGGCAGGGGGTTTTGTTGATCAGATAATCACTGTCGCCATCGCGATAGAGACGGCGGGTGAGCTGTATTTCGGCGTAATCAAGATACTTGGCCGGTGCGCGGCCATCCTCGGTGGAAAAGACCAGCGACACCTCGGCAACCCCCAGCGGCTTGCGGGTTTCACTGCCGACAAAAATGACATCTTCCATTGCCTTGCCACGCAGGTTTTTGGCGGACTGCTCCCCCATGCACCAGCGAATGGCATCGACAATGTTTGATTTTCCGCAGCCGTTCGGGCCGACCACGCCGGTCACCCCCTGTTGGAAGTCGAGTACAACCGTATCGGCAAAGGATTTAAAACCGGAAATTTCGAGGCGTTTGATTTTCATGGACGAGAACAATACCCATTCAAGACCTGTATCGTCAATATATTTCAGGCAGGAAAACAGCACAGGTGGCAAGTCCGGCGATTAAAAAGAGTCTTCGTCCCAAAAAAGCTACTTTGGCTTGACGGTTAGGCATAATCTGATACTGTCAGCAATAAACAAAATGAATTCAAAAGGAAAAAGTATGGATTTAGATGGCAATCAGAAAGAACTTATAGATCTATTTGTACAACAGGAGTTTCTTGTTGGTGTGTTGTACAAGCTTTTTGCGAGAAGATACCCTGAATACAAGGTTTTCTGGACTAAAATGGCCAAGGAAGAGCAGCAGCATGCTACTTTGATCAAGCGTATGGCCGAAAGTGATTCCCTGAATAAAATCAGATTCTCGCAAGGAGAATTACGGACAAGTGTGCTTGCTTCAAGCATGAAGTTTATTGAAGGTACTATCAATGAGTTTAAAAGCAATGAAAATATTCCCATTATTAAAGCAGCACGTGTGGCGCTTCAACTTGAGCAGGGACTCTGGGAAAGGAAAGTTTTTCAGTTTTTTGATGGAGATTCTGACGAAGTAAGAAAAATTATGGATGCTTTGCATTCGGAACAAGAGCTTCATATTGTGCAGATTGATAATTTCCGTTTGCAGTTATTGGAAAAAAACACGAAGAAAGAATGAGAGAGACGTACGTGAAGCTCTTCCCTGTTTATTTCGCCATTAATGACATCACGGTTGTCAGCCCGGGCCCAGAAGTTGTCATGACTCTGACAAACTTGTTACAATATGGCTTGGAAGGTGCTTTTGGTTAAGCCTGGTAGTTACAATGGTGGGCGTTACTGGGATCACCGTGTGAAGGTGGCACTCTCCCGCTGAGTTAAACGCCCGTTATGCTTATCTGACTACCAGAGCATACAGCTGATGTCAAGGAACTTGAACGGCTACTTGCCAAAAGCAACCAGCAGCTGTTGTAGAAGGTGCGGATCGTTTGATTTAATGTCGCCCCCCATGAAGTCCATGATCCCGGGGCGGTAGCCGTCATTCCAGATTCTGCCAAACATTTCCGCGCTCGTTTTGCAGATGCAATCAGCCTCTGCAACAGTCTTTCCCTCCTCAACACTGCAGCCCTCAGCGCCAAGCGTTACCGTCTTCTTGATGTCGTCTATCGAGAAGTAGAATGTTGTCGGTACGGTGAAGACTCCTTTTTGATAGTGCTCCTGCATTGTGCTGAAAATTTCTTCCTGCATTTGATCCTCCAAAAGGCGCAGTGATTGATTGACATGACAGAAGGCGGAGCCGAAGCCCCGCCTTCACTGTTACGCAAACATATCACTGGATATCAGTGCCCCAATATATTTAGCACCGGCGGCAAACGTATATCATTGTAAAGTGCCGGAATCTGATCTTTAAACGCCTGTTTAGCCGGTGCTGACGAAGAAGTAGGGTCAACTATTCCTTTATAAAGAAGGAACTGGACCATTTGCGACTGGGCAAAAGCAGTGTTGGCCGGAGTGGTGTTATCAATCAGGAAACCATGATCAATGCCCGCTTGATCGAACTGGAAGTAGCCTTCCGCTGGCGCAGCTGATCTCGAGCCGTTTACTGCTGCAGGGGCGGACTTGAGTATCATCGGTGGAGCTCCTGCCGTCAGCGTGTACATGAATGAGGATGGGATCCGTGAAGCGGTGATATAACTTAACTGTTTGAATCCCGGGGCTATTGCAGCCGCAGCGGCTCCCAATACTTCTCGACCCCCTAGAGCATTGCCGAAGTAGCGTGTGTTTGCATTGGGAATCACCACGTCGCCAACGGCTTCCTGAATAGCGATACGCCCAGAAAGACGAGAGGGAAGACCCGCTGCAAGCGGAGTGGTCATTGATGCCGGATCAACCGTATCCACGACACTCTGTGTTACCTGGAAAAAATTGTTGTAAGTCGGTGTTCCTGCAATGATACCCACTGCAGCTAATCCAGCGTTAATACTTGGGCTGAAAGCGGGGCTATTCTGCAGTAAGTAGGCGGTTCGAGCACCAGGAACACTGAGGAAGCCTTTCATGTCGGTATCCAGGGTAGCCTGTGTGTATGGATAGCCGGTTGTTGAAAGGGTGGTATTCCCGGCCAGATAATAAGCCCCCACAATGGAACCTAGACTGATACTGACATATTTTACGTCTACCGTAGGTGCAGGAATAATTCCTTGAGCGGCAAAGCCGCCCGTTCTCATGGTGAGTTCAAGCCGGTTCAGATGGAATGCACCCTGCTGAATGTTGGTGCGTGTTGCCAGCGGTGCGCCGACCGCCATGAAGTCCTGACCCCATTCAGCCCCTGTGGTGTGCGTCGGAACTGCGAGTGAGCCATGTAACGGGAGATCAATTGCAACCACCGTGTAACCTGCTGCTGTGAGTGAGCCGGCAACTGCCGCTACCTGCTCTTTCTGACCGGTAATACCATGCTGAAAGATGACAACTTTCCCGTTTGAAGCCGCAGGAGCAAGCAGTACAAACGGCACGTGAGCAAGTGTATGGTAATAACCGATCAGGTTTCCGGCACTGGTCGCAGAAGCGGTTGCTGTATCACGAAATGGCTGTAAAACTCCGGCTGCAGGATTATAGGCGCCTGCTACTTCAGAAAGATTGCCTCCGGTAGCAGCCGCATTTGCCTTTGCCACAACAGGATCTATTGAAAGTTGCGCACTGTTTATAGTGCCTGTTACAACGCTTGCCACGGTAATCGGAGCAGTGCCGGCTCCCAGAGCCCCCCAGTACATTGCGGGAGTGAGACCCTCGGGAGTAGTCACCGTAACTGTATTTAAATTTGTCGCCGGGTCTGTTGTATACCAGGTCTTGCCGGAAAGCCCACCCATGGTAGCACCTGCAGCGAAGGCTCTCAGGCCGCTTTCAACCGGGATCATTGACGCCGTGGAACCGGTACCGTCTCTTGAGACAAATCCTGCCCCTGTTGTTATGAACCTGCCCATGAGGGCGATTTCGTTGCGGCTGGCTACCGTTGTGGCATCTAATACCTTGGGCTGCCTAATCAGATCGTCCATGACTTTGGCATAACCGGAAAGAGCGATATTTGTCCCGCTCATGACGTTGGCGCGAATCGGTTCCAGGGCGGCAAACGGCCCAACGAGCGGGAAGGTCGATTTAAGAATATCAAAGTAAGATGAGCTGACTACCGGACTGCCGCTGGCGGCGTCTTTCACCCGATTACTTACCACGTAGAGGTAGCGGGTTGCCGGCATCATCGGGAAGTTGGGGACCATGAAAAGATCCGTACTGCCTGCGCTGTAGTTGAGCGAGAACATTCCGGTGACATCTCTGAAGCCGAGAGGATTGTTTTCTGTACCTGCTGGATCAGGGGAAATTTCGAATACCTTGATATTGGCGGCTGTTACTGTGGTCGCATCGACCGGGCTGCTGAATCTGATGTAAATGGGGGCATTCACACCCGCAACAGCGTTTTTAGAGCCAACTTCATAGTAGTTTATATACGACAGTGCCTCAGGCGGAGTCATTGGTTTATTGGCTAATCGGACAACAGGATCGTTTATTGACGATGTAGTCGCAGTATTTGTCGTATTCGTAAGCGGATTTTTAGCAGTGGCGGTAGCAAGGACGTTCGGTAGTGGTATCTCCCCGGTTGAAGGGTTGAATATCACCTGATTGCCGGTGCTGCTGGTGGGGCTGTTGGTGCCTGACGGATCCGAACTGGAGCATCCGGTTACCAGAATGAAGCCGAGATATAACAGAAGTCTCATAATACGTGTATTCATGGCATTACCTCTCTGGTTTTATAAAATAATATCGGGTTGAACTTGTCTAAAATAACAACTCGCTAAAACTTGACGGTGATCGATCCGCCGAAGAGATGAACATCACTCTTGTAGGTGCCGTTTGCTCCCGATAGTTCAGTCATGTTCTGGTTATGGACCGTTCTGTCAACAAAATGGGTCCACATATAGGCAAGGTCAAGCGCGAACATGTCATTATGGAAACCCTGGCCGAAGGTGAAGCTGTGGCGGTCGGCATCCGGGAGCACCGGGCCGAGGGTTGCGTCAGGAATGGGGTTTTTGTCGTACATATAGCCGAGGCGGAGATCCAGATTTTTAGACAGCGCATATTGACCGCCAACCTTGTAACACCAGACATCCTCCCAATTAAGGGGCTTCGGATTACTGTTCGGTTTGTTGTTAAAGTTGGCAAACTGCGGACTGGCATAATTGAATTCCAATTTTTTCATTGAACTCCAGCCGGTTCGTTCGGCATCGAATTCAACCGTCAGTTTATCGTTCGGCTGCCAGGCAACAGCCAGAGCCAGGCTATCCGGAAGCGTGATGGTGGAGGAGACCGAGGAAGAGACACGGGTACGAGAATAGGGCGAGGTTGCGCTGGTGGTCATACCGATTATGTTAAAACCGGCAGGTGAAGTTGCGAGGAAGTTTGAATCGCCCTCGACTTTGAGCTCAATCTCACTCCGGTAGGCGACTCCAAAAGAAAGATTCGGCAGCGCTTTCCATTTCAGGCCCAGGTTGTAGCCGACATCGGTGGCGGTACCATCAAGACCCATATTGCCAAGTTCATAGGCTGTGTTGGGAACGGATGGATCTGGTTTATAAATCATTTTTTGCATGGAGACTAACGCATGGGTAACATCAAGCCCGGCAGCTACGGCAAGGTTCCAGTTATCAAAACGATACGCGACTGTTGGCTGAAAATTGATTGATTTAACCGAGATGTTCATAATTTCAGCTCGAAAGGCACTGCTGTCATCCCAACTTCTGGCCAGAGGATAAATAGAGTTTATTCCAAGCCCTACAGTGACAGGCATGCCTTCAAATGAATGGGTCACATACGCAGTTGGTGCAACGGCAAGATCTTCCTTGGTCTTTTCGAAAATAGGGGTGCTGCCGACACCGCTTGGCGCAGAGCCACTCAAGGGGGCCGTTCCGTTAAATTCAGTTTGAGGCATATAAATTGTGGTGGCACCAAGACTGACTTGCGTCCCTTTGAGGAACGCGATCCCCGCCGGGTTGAAGAAAAGAGCTGAAGGGTCATCAGCCTGTGCAGCAAAAGCATTTCCCATACCCATCGCTTTTGCACCCTGCTCATTTACTTTCAGTCCTGCCGCCATTGCCAGAGAAGCTGTCCCTGTCAGAGTCACCAGCATACATGTTGCTACCAGTTTGTTTTTCATTTCAACACTCCTTTCCGTATGTATGTTCTCCACTTCGCTGCATGTACATTCGCATTGCACCCCTCATGAACTCTGCCACGCGTGCGCCCATCTGATGTGCGCGATCTTTAATCACCCCCATTCGTTGTTGTTATCCCTCAATTTATAATTTTAGAACAGTATTTTTACGACAAGCTATGCCACCTTAACGCGCGTGTCAACAATAAAAATGTAGTTCCAAAATAAAAAAAATGCTCTTTACAGGTCATGTATCGGAAGAGAACAGCGGTACGAATGGAAGATCATACCGAACAAAACGGCATACTATTGCACTTTGTATGAAAAGTGATATTAATACATCTATGCATAAGAAAAAACGAAAATAGAATAAAATTATACTTGACATGAACGTCAAGTATATGTAGCCTGACATCTGGAAAAACCATCAGAGGTGAATCATGGACAAGCCGACATATCGTTCCATACCTGACATGCTCAGGAGTAATGCCGCGAAATTCAGTTCCCGACTGGCTCTCAAGTACCGCAAGCAGGGGGTGTTTGTTACCCTGACGTACGCCGCGTACTACGAACGGGCGTTGATGGTGACACGGGGACTCGGCAAGATGGGAGTCAAGCAGGGCGACCGTATTGCCATTCTCTCGGAAAACCGTGCCGGCTGGGTTATCGCTGATATGGGGATTCTCTGCACCGGCAGCGTTACCGTGCCGATTTATCCCACCAACACCCCCGAGCAGATCGAATATATGGTGAATCATTCGGGTGCCAGGATTGTTTTTGTTTCCGGAAAGTTCCAATACAGCAAACTGCTTAAGGTCAGGGAGGCAATTCCGGGGGTGGAACTGGTAGTTTCATTCGAACGCTTTCTCGGGGACCCACGTCTGCCGGTGACGACTTTCTACCAGCTCTCCGAGATTGATTCACCCATAACGGCTGAAGAGAAGCAGGAAATCGAGGCAAAAATAGATCTGATAAAGCCGGAAGAGATGCTTACGCTGATTTACACCTCCGGTACCACCGGTGTTCCGAAGGGAGTCATGCTTTCTCATAACAACATCCTCACCAACACTCAATATCTCACTGAGCAGAGCGGCGCAATCAATGAGAACGATGTGCTGCTGAGCTTTCTCCCCTTGAGCCATATTCTTGAACGGACTGCCGGCTACTATATGACGATTCGTAACGGCGCTCTGATGGCGTTTGCCGACAGCATTGAAAAAGTTCCCGAAAATATGTACGAAATCAAGCCGACCGTTATGGTCAGCGTTCCCCGCCTGTTTGAAAAGATTTATCACCGCATTTTCGAGAACGCCCACCAGATGTCACCGGTCAAAAGAGCCCTCTTTCATTGGGCGGTCGATATCGGCAAGCAGTATGTTGCCGCAACGTACATAAATAAGCAGCCGACTTCACTCCTCAACATGAAATATGCCCTGGCAGACAAACTTATTTTCAGCAAGGTGCGGGCTAAATTCGGCGGCAGGATGAAACTGTTCTGTTCCGGTGGTGCCCCGCTGGATAAAAATATCAATGAATTTTTCTGGATCCTCGGCATCCCGATCTTCGAGGGATACGGCCTGACCGAAACCAGTCCGGCTCTGTCGTTCAATAATTTCGAGCATATCCGCTTTGGTTCGGTCGGTGTCCCTCTGGCTGAGACCGGGTTTAAAATTGCCGCTGATGGCGAAATCCTCGTAAAAGGGCCGCAGATCATGCTCGGCTACTATAACAACCCGGAAGCAACAGCCGAGGCGATCCAGGAGGGCTGGTTCAAAACCGGTGATATCGGGCATATCGAAGACAACTTCATATTTATTACCGACCGCAAGAAGGAACTCATCATTACCGCAGGGGGGAAGAACATTGCCCCGCAGCCGATTGAGAATGAATTGAAGATGGATAAGTATGTTTCATCGGCTTTTGTCCATGGCGATCGCAAGCCGTATATTACCGCCGTGATTGTGCCCAACATGGAGAGGATGCTGGAATTCGCCAAAGAACAGCGTCTTCATTATTTCGAAATGGATGATCTCGTCACCAATGAGAAGATTCACAAATTGTTCGAACAGCGGCTTGTCGATATCAACAGCCGGCTGGCACCGTATGAAACAATCAAAAAGTTTATCCTGCTGGCTCATGACTTCTCCGTTGAAGGGGGCGAACTGACACCGACGCTGAAGCTGAGACGCAAGATCATTTATGAAAAGTACAAACACCGCATAGAGGATCTGTACATAGATCACAGCAATTAAGAGCGACAGGGAGGAAAGAGATGACACAGATTAACAAGGTAGCAGTGCTGGGAGCAGGGGTCATGGGCGCAACAATTGCCGCGCACCTTGCCAATGCAGGAATTCAGGTGCTTCTGCTCGATATCGTGCCACGGGAGCTGAACGATGCCGAGGCAGCAGCAGGGCTGACAATAACAGACAGCAAGGTACGTAACCGTATCGCGACAGCCGGATGTGATGGACTGATGAAGATGAAGCCGGCACCGTTCTTTCTGCCCGGCTATGCCGGCACTATCGAAGTCGGTAACTTTGACGATGATATGGGAAAGCTGAAGGGGTGTGACTGGGTTGTTGAGGTTGTCATCGAAAACATGGCAATCAAAAAGCAGCTCTTCACCGAGAAGGTAGTGCCGAACCTGAAAGAGGGGGCAATCCTATCAACCAACACGAGCGGCCTCTCCGTTAACGAGATGGCCAACTGCCTGCCGGAACAGGTCCGCAAAAATTTTCTGGTCACGCATTTCTTCAATCCGCCCCGCTATATGCGCCTGTTGGAGATCGTTTCCTGCTCCGATACCGACCCGGCAGTTACCGCCTTTATGGCCGATTTTATTGCCAAACGTCTCGGTAAAGGCATCGTCTACGCCAAAGACACTCCCAATTTTATTGCCAACCGCATCGGGGTATACGCCATCTGCAACTGCGTGCGCACCATGATGGCAATGGATATGACCGTTGAAGAGGTTGATGCCGTTGCCGGCCCCGCCACTGCCCGCCCCAAGAGCGCAGCCTTCCGGACCGCAGACCTGGTTGGAATCGATACTCTGCAGCATGTTGCCGGTAACTCCTACGAACTGCTGGTCAACGATGAGCAGCGCGATATTTTCAGGTTCCCTGCCTTTGTCGGAGAGATGGTGGCAAAAGGACTGCTCGGCAACAAGAGCAGACAGGGTTTTTTCAAGAAAGTCAAAGGGGAGAAGGGGCAGGAATTTTTCTACTACGATTACAAAAGCGGAGAATATCTGCCGTCGCAGCGCCCCAAGTTCGCCTCTATTGAAGCGGCGAAAGCAATCGACGATCCGGCCAGACGTCTGCAGGCGCTGGTTACCGGCAGTGACAAGGCGGCCCAGTTTGCCTGGGTCAACCTGCGCGACACCCTGATCTATACCTTTAACCGGATTCCGGAAATAGCCGATGATGTCGTCAACATCGACAACGCCATGAAGTGGGGTTTCAACTGGGAACTCGGCCCGTTTGAGATGCTTGATGCGATTGGTGTCGCCTATTTTGTCGAGCGGGCTGAAAAGGATGGCGTCACGGTTCCGGCTGGGCTGAAAACTGTCTCGCAGTTCTATACCTTCGAGAACGACCGTAATTACTACTGCAACATACCGGATGGAAAACAGTGCGAAGTGCCGCAGAAAAAGGAGCACATCAGCCTCTCGATCCTTAAAAGAAACAACAGAGTGGTGGAAAAGAACAGCGGCGCTTCCGTGATCGATCTCGGGGATGGCGTTTTCTGTCTCGAATTCCATACCAAGATGAACGCTATCGGCGGTGAAATTCTCTCCATGGTGCATAAGGGGGTAAAGCGGGCAGAGGAAGAGGGAACAGGCCTCGTCATCGCCAATGAAGGCACCATGTTCTCCGCCGGCGCCAACCTGATGCTGCTCGTTATGGCAATTGCGGAAGGGGCGTATGACGAAATCGCCATGACGGTCAAAGGGTTCCAGAAGGCGATGATGGCGCTCAAATACTCGAAAATTCCGGTCGTGGCCGCGCCGCACAACCTGGTCATGGGGGGCGGCTGCGAAACCTGCCTGCATGCTGATGCGATTATTCCGCACGCCGAAACCTATATGGGACTTGTCGAGCTCGGCGTCGGCCTGCTCCCGGCCGGTGGCGGCACCAAGGAGATGGCAATCCGCGCCATCAAACTGGCCGAAGAGTACGATATGGATGCCACCCCGTTTATCTTTAAAAATTATATGAATATCGCCATGGCAAAAGTCAGCATGTCGGCCGCAGAACTCGGGCCGATGGGTTTCATGCGCCAGGGGGATGCCATTACGATGGATATCGATAAACGCATTCACGACGCCAAGCTGAAGGCGCTCTCGCTGGCGGCTAACTATCGCCCCGGTCAGCCGCTGACCGGACTGAAGGCTCCCGGCCGCGGCGTTGCCGCTTCCATCAAATCGCAGCTCTGGAATATGCAGCAGGGGGGCTTCATTTCCGAATATGATCAGTATCTCGCCGGCATGGTTGCCGACGTCATTACCGGCGGTGATGTCCCTGCCGGTACCCTGATCACCGAGGAGTACCTGCTTGATCTGGAACGGGAGGCTTTTGTGCGGCTCTGCGGGCAGAAGAAGACGCTGGAGCGTATCCAGCACATGCTTAAAAAAGGGAAACCGCTAAGGAATTAACAACTAAACCCCTCCAAACCTCCCCTTATCAGGGGAGGCTTACAAGCTTCCCCCCTGATAAGGG
>Ga0194059_1000651_pt1 | contig 15803 bp, 12 predicted proteins | sample SepL6211m_MetaG_FD_163426 | JGI IMG/M metagenome (GOLD analysis project Ga0194059, IMG submission 163426) | Anoxic zone freshwater microbial communities from boreal shield lake in IISD Experimental Lakes Area, Ontario, Canada - Sep2016-L626-11m | ecosystem: Environmental > Aquatic > Freshwater >... | reverse complement strand
AATCCACCCAGCCCGCCCGTGGGCCCGCTGGGTGGGGGGGATCCAGGGGAGGCAGAAGGGCAGGCCAGGGATGCCGCGCATCATCAAAGGGGAGCACACCATCCCCCCATCCTGCTCTCAGGCAACCAGGCCCCCGCTGTCCGCCGGTCAGGACTGCCCGATCAGGGCACAGGCGTGATGCGCAGCTCCCGGAACCGCTGCTGGGGCCGGGGTAAGTCCTCACAGCGCTGGCCATCGATCGGCACCTTGCCGTCGTCACTTAGCAGCACCAGGCTGTCCCCCTCCACAAACAGCGCCTCCGGATTGAACGGAGGCGTGGCGAGCTCCGGCCCGAACACCCGCAGCCGTTCGGGGGTGCTGTCGAACCGACCGTTCCAGCGATAAAGGGCTGAGGGGATGGCGGGGGCGTCCTTGGGGTTTCCTGGCCCGCTGGGGCCCGCCACGATGAACAGGGAGCCGTTCACCATTTCCAGGCTGCGGATGCCCAGTCCGCCCAGCTCCAACAACACCGGGTCGCCAAAGCGAGCCGCTTCACCCGCCAGCACCCCGCCGGGATTGATGAGGGGCACCACCAGGGCCTTGCCCTGGGGCAGGGGATTGCGGAAGCCGATCAGCAGGGTGCCGTTGGGCGTGGCGGCCAGCCCCTCAATGTTAAGTCCATCCCTGGCTTTGCCGGGTCGCTTGGCGGCCTGATCCAGGCCAAAGGGCCCGTAGCGAGGATCGGCCGCCAGATCGGCCAGGAGGGTTTGGTAGGGACGGCCCACCGGTTCCACGGTCATCGCCACCCCTTTTTCCTGGTCCCCACTCACCAGGCCCAGCCGGGTGGCGAAGAGGCGCTGGCGATTGGGCCTGGGATCCCCCTGGTCGCCGGGGCCTCGGCCCTCGCCGGCACTATGGGACCCAATCCAGTAGCTGAGCGGCCCCAGACGGGCCGCCCCTTCGAGGTCCATTTCCAGGGAGCCGTCAGCCACCTGGGCCACCGCCTCCACCGGAATGCGACCCACCGCCAGCTCTTGCCCGCCCGGGCCAGCTTTGAAGAGGTGCAGCAAAGTGGGCGCCGCATCTTCGTCGTCCGCGACCAGGAACATCCCCTCCCCGAACCGCAGGCCCGCAGAGGCATTGCAAAGGCCGTTGTGGGTTACCAGCGTCGCTGGGCCGGCGGTTCCCTTGATTTCCGGCGGGGGGGCCGGGGTCTCCGCCGCCCGTCCCACTTCGGTGAGGGGGCCCAAGCCCAGCAGCGTGAGCACCGTCATCACGGCCGCCCAGCCGGCCTGGCCGACTCTGCGGCGGACCCTGGGGGCTGGGGCGGCCCCCAGGGTGAAAGAACCGGCAAGGCGAGGTGGCATGGCGGTGGCAGGGGGTCGGCTCACAATGGCTCCCTTTGCGGCCTTCAGCATCCCCACGACCCGGTCCGATCAGGGCCTTGGGGTGCGGCGGGGATCGGGCACCGGCTGGTCGGATTCGGGCCTGGGCCAGCGGGTCACGACCCGGTGGTAGCTCACCGGGGCGCTGGAAAGCCACAGCACCGCCCGCAAGCCATCGGTGACATAGGGGTCGCCGGTGTAGTTCGTGCGGGGATGGTCCCAGGTGGAGACGCCCACACCCGGCACAAAATTAAAGCTGTGCAGGCTTTCTGAAAAGAACAAATCCTGCATCAGATACCAGCGGGTCTCATCCACCTCGGCATCAATCTTGTGGGTGGTCAGGGTCCGTGTGGTCAGCCGCACGCCGATGTCACGGCTGATTTGTCCCACCCATACGGGCTGGCCCCGCAGGGTCACAGGGGCCAACCAGAGCCGCATGTGGTTGCGCTGGTTGACGTTGCCCCGCGCCTTCTGAAGGGCAATGTCCTGGGGCCGCCCAAACAGGTACAGCGAGGACACCGGCGAGTAGCGATAGGGCCGGCCCAGCAGGGATGACACCAGCGTGCGCCAGGCGGAGGTGACCGAAAGGGTCTGGGTGACATGCCAGTCGCGCCGCGCTAGGGGAGGTAAAACCGTGTCGGCGGAGCCGATCAAGACAATATTGAGGGGATCGGCGGGGGTGCGACGGTCCCCGCCCAGGGTGCAACAGGGCAGGGTTTCGAGCCAGCGTCGGAAGGCTGCCTCTTGAAGATCCTGTTGGCGAGCGGGGGCCGAGAGGTGCTCCCAGTTGACCCTTTGGAAATCCGTGCGCAGCCCCGGCACCTTGGCCAGAAAGGGAAAGCGGCGGACCTTGCGCTGCCCGGGGGCCACCAGCTCAACGTTGGCGTATTTGAGCCCTTCGTCGCGGTTGGTGAAGACGTAGCCGCCCACCGTGCCGCCCGGTTCTACCGCCTCCGGCAGATCCAGGCCCCGTAGGCGTTGGTCGAGGCGAAGATTGCCGGCGGGGTCGAACCAGCGGTGACCTTTCCAGGCCACCTCGTGGGGGGAGAAGTAGTCGTCGTCGATGGTGATGGGGGGGATGTAATACCTCACTCCCTCGTGATTGCGCACCCTCACCCACACCGGCTGAATGCCGGCTTTGGTGATATCAAACCCCACCAGCCCATTCGCCTCGGCGGCGCTCAAGGCAGCCAGATCCACGGTGACCCCCTGGGCGGTGCGCCGTTCGGCGCGCCGCAGGATCGGTTGGGGATCAAAGCGACCCTGGGGCACCGGTGGGCAGCCGTTCAGCAGGAAGGGCAGCAGCAAAGGCACCAGGAGCAGCCGGGCCCTGGGCCAGGGGGCGCCTGGCAGGGACCAGCGGGATGGCCGCAGGCGGGCGATCACGGGCTCATTCCAACTGCAGCACGCCCTTGGTCCGTTCGCGGCGCAGCTGATCCTGGGCCTGGATCTTGGCCATGCAGTTGCCCCTTGGGGCCAGCAGACAGCTGACGTAGTCGGAGGCCTGGGTGAGGGCGGCCCGAAGTGCCTTGGCGGCCGGCGTGCGTTGGGCCTCGCTGCTGCGGTTGCCGAAGTTGAGGGTCCCGGCCGCCCCAGTCAACACCTGGCCGGTACGGCCCATGTTGGGGGCCATCAGTAGGGCTGCGCCGGCGAGGGGCAGCAGGCTGAAGCCAGTTTCTTTGGCGGAGGCCCCATTGCTGGCCCGCCCCTCCACGGTGCGTGAGCCCACGACTTCGCCGGTGCTGCTGTCCACGACCCGGATGTCGATGGCCACGTAGTCCTTGGTTTCCACCTGCTGTTGGTTCTTGCCAAACCCCATCAGACCGAAGGAGTTGCCGGCGCTTTTCTCCTCGACGTTGGAGTCGTAGGAAGTGATGGTGCCGAGCACGATGTAGCGGGCTCCCGTCATCTGGCCCTTGCGGGCCGCGTTGCCGTTCTTGCGCACTAGGCCCAGTTCGGCCATCTGCTGCTCCGAGAGCACCTCCTTGGTGTTGTTGCGTTCCACCACCTGGAGTTCACCGGTGGCCGAAAGTTCGTTGCTCAGGGCATGGGCCAGATCGTTGGCCACCGGCCCCTGCCACCACCAGGTGGGCTGGCTGACGGTGTTCTTGAAATCGGGCACCGAAACGGTCGGCAGGCCCCGACCACCCTGGGCCAACGCGGCCGGCGCCCAGAACGCCGGCATCCAGGCGCCCGGCACCACCAGGGCCAGGCCGAGAACCAGCCCCAGGCCGCCGGGACGGCCCCGGGGGGAGAGTTCGGGCCCCTTGGGCGCGGCTGGAAAACGGAAGTTCCGCACAGAACGACAGGGAGAAGGGTTCTTAGTTTGCAGTGGCATCCGGGGTGCCGCCAGTGGCCAAAGTGCCTGGGGAAAAGCGATTTCCGTAGCGTCCCGCACCCATAGCCAGCCCTCTCCCTAGGTTCACTGGTTCTTTCTACGGATTGGTTGGATCCGGTGGGTTGAATGACAAGCACCTTGCCTTCGCGCCCAGAATCCGAGCCTTGGGGGACCCAGGAACGACGAAAGCGACCGCCAGCACGATCGGCGCCGATGTTCGAGATGATTCCCTATGAGAAGTTTCGTGATACTCCGGCCGTCCGATTTTTTGATATCACCATTCCCACGTCCAATGCCCGCGACATGGTCGTCCATAGCGGCCCGGCGGTGAGCCCCCCGGATGATAGTGAATCCGGAGCCTGGCAGTTCTATCTGCACCCCCATCAAGAAGACAACCTATTGGCCATGCATGGGGGGCGAACATTCTATCTCGTCAATCTGGGTTGGAATTACCCCTTCCATATCGTGCGCCTTGATTGTGGTGGTGACATCCTGCGGATTCCCCCTGGCACCTTCCACCGTTCGGTCTCCGATCCCGATGGTTCCCTGGTCTTGAATCAGGCGGTTCGTGAGGAGGGGGCCAGCCTGTTGCGTGAATTTCGCGTGTACAACAGCCACCGCATTCCCCGCCTCTTCGCTGTTACCTCCAAGACCGCCCCCTTGCCCAAGCTGCACGGGGTGAGCTGGTGAGTTCCAGGCCTGCAGCCCCCTGGCCCCTCTGGGCGCTGGACCTCAGCCCAGCCTGAGGTCCACGGTCACAGCATCGGTCCCACGGCGTCCCCGCCAGGGGAGGCTGCTCCAGGCCTCTGAGGGCGGGCAGGGATCAGCTGATTCAGCAAATGCCAACCCGTCCTCCCGCAGCGCAAAGAGTTGCTCGCCCCCGGGCCCACGGACCACCAGGTTCAGGGGCCAGTGGGGGTCTATCGCCGGATGCAGACAGGGATAGAGCCGCTGCTGGCGATAACGCACCGCTAACACCTCTGGGGTTAGCGCCAGCTCCAGGGGACGTTCGTTGAGCATCAATCGGCACTGGCTCCGGAAGGCGGAGTTGGCTTCCAGCTCAAAGCGGCGCAGGGATCCATCAATGAAGCGACTGGTGAAGCCGCCCTCGCGGGGAAAATCACAAATCAGGGGCCAGGGTTCGAGGGCTGGCCTCAAGATCAATTCGGGGCATTCTTGATCCCCTTCGGCCGGTTCTTGGCCCCGCCAATGCAGCAGCGGCGGAAAGCGCCATTGCCAGAGTTCTCGAAAGGGTGTGGCATCCAGTTCCAATCCGTCGTTAGCCAGTTCCGCCAAGATCGTCTCCAGATCAGCCCACAGTTGGCTCGGCAGCAATTGGCGATCATGCAGCCCTTCGCCCCAGTCCTTGAGGGCGGCGGGCCGATGGCGGGGATCCAGCAGGTGGGCGGCCAGGGCACTCCAGAGCAGGGCAATGGCACTGGTCCAGTTCTGATCCGGCAGGCTTTCCAGGGCCCGGAATTCGATCAGTCCCAGGCAACCGGCCGGGGTGCCGGGATTCCAGAATTTGTCGAAGCTGATTTCGCTGCGATGGTTGTTGCCGCTGCGGTCGGCATGCAGATGGCGCAGGGTCTCGCCGATCAGGCCCCGGTGATCGCCACTGGGCTCCAACGATGGGGTGCCATCGGCGGCTTCGATGGCCCGATAGGCCAGCTCCAGATCAAAGAGGTCCCCTGCGGCCTCATCCGGTCGGGGGGCCTGGGAGGCTGGTCCCACCCCAGGTCCGCTGAACAAATAGGCCAGGGCCGGGTGGTGTTGCCAATAACGCAGTACCCCCACCAACCAGGCGGGCCGGGCGAAAAACGGATTGCTGGCCAGGTTCGGCCCGCCCCAGAGCAGGTGGTTACCTCCCCCCGTGCCCTGCTGCTGCCCTTCGGGCGTCACCTTCCAACTGCGCAGACCCAGGGAGCCAGCGGATACCTCCAGCCGCCGCAGCCAGGTGTCGTAATCCCGCCAGCCATGGCACACCGGCAGGTTGATCTCCAGAACCCCTGGATCGGCGGTCAACCCCAGCACCTGCCAGCCATCGTCCATGTCACTGGGCATCATGCCCCCCAGGCCCGGGGCCGCCAGGCTGCCCAGGCTGTCAGCGACGGCCTGCAGCAGGGCCACCAGGGGACGTCGCAGCAGGGGCGGTAGAAACAGGTCCCATTGGCCGTCTTGCAATTCGAGGGTGAGCACCTGGCGGGGCACCTCGTCGGGGAAATGCTCTAGCGGCAGGCGCAGTCCTGCCGGCCCCGTGGCCCGACTGAGTTCGCACAGGCCTTCTTCCAGGGGCCAGGCCACCGCTTTCCAGGGGATCGGATCGGAATCGTTGATACCCAAGGGTTCGTCCGCCGTCAGGGGAACGGCCCAGGTGTGGCGCCTTGGATCCAGGGGATCGCGGAGTTCCAGGGGCTGCAAGGAGACCCCAAGCCGCTGGCCCAGGTCCTCCAGCCAGGCCCGTGCTTGCCCTGGGGCTAAAACGGCTCCCCGCTCACCGGGTTGGGTGGGTTCAGGCCAGCGCACCGGCGGGGTGCCATCGCTGCCGGTGAACAGGCGCAGGGCCCAGCGGGGGTTCACCTCGCCTTCGTAACACTTGCCAGGGCAGTAGAGCAGGGTGCTTCCGGGCCAGCCATCCCGCTGCAGGATCTGGGCCAGACGCCGGGCCATGGGCAGTTTTGTGGGCCCGTCGGCGGTGATGCTCCATTCTGGCCCTTCGGGGTCGAGGGGCACCACCGTGGGTTCCCCCCCCAGGGTCAGCCGCACCCCTTGGGCCCGAAACCGGCGTTCCACGTCCTGCGCCACCGTTTCCATCCAGTCGGGGGCTGGTGCGCTGAGGGGTAACGGGGTGTTCGGCAAGACAGGCATCGGTGCAAATTTTGTACATCATGATCTCTGCATGGTCTTGGGGCCGTAGGCCATCAGACACTGCAGGACATGACCGGCACCGGTTCCACGTTCCAGATGCGGGAGGCGTATTCCCGAATCGATCGGTCTGAGCTGAAGAAGCCACAGCGGGCGGTGTTCAGCACCGACATCGTGCTCCAACGTCCCTGGTCGGGCCAGACCCCATCAACTTCATTCTGGGCGCGGCGATAGTCACCGATATCGGCCATCACCCGAAATGGATCATGGCCACAGAGATTAGCTAGCAGGGGATGGAACAGTTGGCGGTCCCCTTCGCTGAAATGACCGGAACCGATCAGGTCAATGGCCTCTTTGGTGACGGGGTCGTTTTCCAGCCAGGGCATCGGGTGGTAACCATTGCGGTTGATGGCGGCGAGTTCGGCGGCGGTATGGCCAAAGAGGAAAAAGTTATCAGCGCCCACCTGCTCCCGGATCTCGATGTTGGCGCCATCGAGGGTGCCGATGGTCAGGGCGCCGTTGAGGGCCATTTTCATGTTGCCTGTGCCTGAGGCCTCCATGCCGGCGGTGGAGATCTGTTCCGAGAGGTCCACGGCGGGATAGATGCGCTGGCCCAGGCTCACATTGAAGTTGGGTAAGAAGACCACCTTGAGCCGACCCCCCATGGCCGGATCGATATTGACGATGTCGGCAATACCCACGATGAGTCGAATGATCAACTTCGCCATCGCATAGCCCGGAGCCGCCTTGCCGCCGAAGATCACCGTGCGCGCCGGTAGATCTTCCCCGGCCCGCAGCCTGAGGTAACGCTCGACCAGATGCAGGGCCGCCAGGTGCTGGCGCTTGTATTCGTGGATCCGCTTCACCTGGACATCGAAGAGGCTGGCCGGGTCGACAAGCACACCACATTCCTGGCGGATCGTCGCCGCCAGCCGTTCTTTGGCCTGTTGACGCACCCCCTGCCAGCGTTCCAGGAAGGCGGGGTCCTGGGCCAGGGGCTCCAGGCCCTTGAGGGCATCGAGATCCAGCCGCCAGCCCTCGCCCAGGCTGGAGTCCAGCAGGGCAGCCAGGGGCGGATTGGCGACGGCGAGCCAGCGGCGTGGGGTGACTCCGTTCGTGATGTTGGTGAAACGCTCCGGCCAGAGGGTGGCGAAATCATGGAAGAGTTCTTGGCGGAGTAGCTCACTGTGCAGTTGGGCCACACCATTCACCTTGTGGCTTCCAACAATGGCCAGGTGGGCCATGCGCACCCGCCGCTGGGGACCTTCCTGGATCAGGGAAAGCTTTTCCAACAGGGCCGGGTTCCCGGGATTGCGCAGGCGCACTACCTTGAGGAAGCGGGCATTGATTTCATAGATGATTTCCAACTGCCTGGGCAGCAGTTGTTCAAACAGTTCCAGGCTCCAGGCCTCAAGAGCTTCCGGCAAGAGGGTGTGGTTGGTGTAGCTGATCGTGGCCGTGGTAATGGTCCAGGCCGAATCCCAGTCCAAGCAATGTACATCGATGAGCAGACGCATTAACTCCGCCACAGCAATGGCGGGATGGGTGTCATTCAGCTGAATAGCATATTTGTGGTGGAATTCGCTGACCGGCAGGCCTTGCCCCTTGAGAATTCTGAACATGTCCTGCAGGGAGCAGCTAACAAAGAAAATCTGTTGACTGAGCCGCAGCCGCTTGCCCTGCTCCAGTTCGTCGTTGGGATAAAGCACCTTGGAGAGGGTCTCCGACTGCACCTTCTGGAGGACGGCCCTGGTGTAATCCCCGGCATTGAACGAAGCAAAGTCGAAGGCATCAGGGGCCTGGGCTCCCCAGAGCCGCAGGGTGTTGGCCGTGTGAACGCCATAGCCCAGGATCGGGGTGTCATAGGCCACCCCGATGACCGTATGGCCGCCAATGTTGACCGGATAACTCCACTCCGGATGGATCACCTCCCAGGGATTGCCTCCCATCAACCAAGGGTCCGTGCTTTCCACCTGGCCCTGGGCCCCAATTTGCTGGCGAAAGATGCCGAATTCGTAGCGAATGCCATAGCCAATGGCCGGGATCTCAAGGGAGGCCATCGATTCCTGGAAACAGGCCGCCAGGCGCCCAAGCCCCCCGTTGCCCAGACCAGGTTCCGGTTCCTGGGCCAGCAAGCTGTCCAGGGAGAAGCCGAGGGCTTCACAGGCTTCTTCCGCCTGGCGCCGCAGGCCCAGATTGACGAGATTGTTTTCCAGGTGCGGGCCCAGCAGGTACTCGGCCGAGAGGTAGACAGCCGTGCGCACGCTCTGCTGGGTGTAGGTCTCGGCCGTGTCCACCCAGGTTTGCAGTAGTAGGTCCCGCACCGCCAGGGCCAAGGAGAGGTAGTAGTCGTGTTGGGTCGCCAGGGAGGGTGTCTTGGCCAGGCTGGAAAACAGATGCCTTCGCATCGAGTCCAGCAACGTCTTGCTCGGACTTGAGAGGAGGTCCGTGGGCGAGGAGACCGAGGAAGATGCCATGGGTCGGGGCGGCTGGGATGGCCGGACGTTTTAGTTTGCCTATACCTCGTCGGAAGACCGGGTTGGGCGCTGCACTATCCGCTACCAGCACCCTAATTCGTTGCGATTCAGTCGGTTTTTAGCGTTGGCGGGAAGGGCCTTCCTCGAGCACCTCGGCTTCAATCGACCAACCAAGGTCGCTGGTGACCTTGGTGGCTCCCGAGAAACTGCCGTTGACTGCCGCGGTTAGATGGGGCTTGGAGGATGTGGCCAGGGTGATGTAGCGATCATCGATCGCGCCCCGGCCACTGGGGTCGTAGCCGCGCCAACCGGCCCCGGGGAGGTAGATCTCAGCCCAGGCATGAAGGTCGTAATGCTGAGGCCGGGGTTCCACCAGGTGGTAGCCGCTCACGAAACGGGATGGCAACCCGACGCAGCGGCAGGCTTCAATCATCAGCATGGCCAGATCCCGGCAGGAACCGACCCGCTCTTTGAGGGTACGGCCGGCCGGCCAGGCGGGTCCCAGGTGACGCTTGGTGTATTTCACCTGATCTTGAATGATCGCCACCAGTTGTTCTAGATATTTCGGTGCGCTTTGATCACTACCCATCAAGGCTTCCTGGGCCAGGTCCACGGCGGCAGGGTCATGCTGCCCATTGGGAAGCCATCCCTCCAGGGCCCCCATCAGGTCGCCGTTGAGGTGACCCACCGGATAGGGCAAATGGGGTGGGTTGTCGAGCAGGCATTCCTTTAGATCGGGGGGGATCTGGGTTTCGACCACACTGGTGGAGATCAACTTGAAGATATCAGTGCTACCGCAAAATCGAGCCCTAAGAATTTCATCACCACTGGCGGCCACTAGGGGATAGAAAGAAGTGGGCTCAGGAATGATGCCCAATTCGTAGTCCAGTAATCGCTGGAAACCATGACCCCTGGGTTTGAGGCAGAAACGATGGGGGCCGAGCAGCACCGGTGCGCTATAGCGGTAGGTGAGTGTATGGGTTACGCGGGCTCGCATGCCGAATCAGGAGTACTGGTTGGAACGATGAAATAGCGCTGCTCGATGAGGGTATGCAGCTTGTTGAGATCCTGTTGTAGATGGTCGATCGCCTCGTGCAGACCGTTGGAGATCAGTTCTTCGATACGGGTGTAACTCCATCGGGCTAAAACCAGTCCGATCAGACATTCCAAATCATCGGGTGGACCCGGTACCCTTTGGCCCCGCACAATTTGAAGACTATCCCTGATACGCTCCAAGCAGTAGCGCACCGACCGGGGAAAGATCGGATCCAGCAGCAGGAAGGCTGCAACCGCATCCGGCGCGATGGCCTTTTGTTGGGATTGCCGGAACATTTGATAGGCACCTGCGGTGCGTAGCAGGGCGATCCATTGCAGTTCGTCTAGTACCCCACCTACCGCTTCCGTGGAGGGAAGCAACAGAAAGTATTTGACATCAAGGATGCGGGTTGTTTTGTCCGCCCGTTCCAGTAGGCGACCCAGGCGACTGAATTGCCAAGAGAGGTCGCGGCTCAGGGTGGCGTCGGTAATGCCATAGAAAAGTTGGCAAGCCCGCCGGATTTCGCGAAGCTGTTCTTGTGGAGGTTGTTGCCAATACTCCTGTTCTTGCAGGGCCCAGTAGAAACCGTTGATCTGCTCCCACATCTCGGTGGTAATTACATCGCGGATCTGACGAGCATTTTCGCGGGCGCTGGCGAGGCAGTTGACGACACAGCTGGGATTTTTAGGCTCGCGCACCAGAAACTGAATCACATCCTCCGGCGAGGCGCTGGGAAACAACTTGTCGAACAGTTCTCGGTCTCCGCTGGCATCAATCAGGGGCAGCCAGGGTTCGGCACTGCCCGGTGGACAATCGAGGGCCATGGCTTGGCTGACTTCGACGAACCGGGAAATATTTTCCGCCCGTTCGACATAGCGATTAATCCAGTATAAAGAATCAGCGACTCGACTCAGCATGAAACCATCTCCTGGATTTGAATGTCGTCACCCTGGCCATCATCGACGACCCAGGTATCCTTGCAGCCTCCCCCCTGGGATGAATTCACAACCAAGGATCCACGGCGCAAGGCCACCCTGGTGAGGCCTCCCGGTGTGACCCAGCTTCCACGCCCGCGTAGCACGTAAGGCCTAAGATCCACGTGGCAAGGGTACAACACCCCTTCACTCAGAGAAGGAACTGTGGAGAGATCCAGGGTGGGCTGGGCGATGAAGTTGCGCGGATCGGCCTCGATGCGTTCGGAAAAATCGCTGATTTCGGCTTCACTGGCGTGGGGTCCGATCAACATGCCATAACCCCCTGCTTCAGCCACCGATTTGACGACTAAGTCTTTGAGGTTTTCCTGAACATAGGCCCTTTCCTTGGGGCGGGAGCAAAGGTAGGTGGGCACATTTTCGATGATTGGTTCTTCTGCCAGGTAGTAGCGGATCATGTCCGGCACATAGGCATAGATGAGTTTGTCGTCAGCAACACCGGTGCCAGGGGCATTGGCGATGGCCACCTTGCCGGCCCGATAGGCCCCGATCAGTCCTTTGACGCCAAGAAGTGAATCGGGACGAAACACCTCAGGATCAAGGAAGTCATCGTCAATGCGTCTATAAATCACATCGACGGGCTCCAGCCCGGCGGTGCTGCGCATCCAGACTCGCCCGCCTTCGCAGGTCAGGTCACGGCCTTCAACGAGTTGAATGCCCATTTGTTGGGCAAGATAGCTGTGTTCAAAATAGGCACTGTTGTAAACACCAGGACTAAGTAACACCACCTTGGGGGTGTCAGTCCAGGGGGCTAGTTCCCGGAGAGTTTGCAGTAAATTAGACGCATAATTGTCGATGGGATGTACGGTACGGCCGTCGAATAAGCTGGGAAAGATACGCTTCATCACCCGACGGTTTTCCAGGAAGTAGGCCACGCCCGAGGGGCAACGCAGGTTGTCTTCCAACACCCGCCAGGTGCCCGTTCCGTCCCTTACCAAGTCAAGACCAGAGATGTGGCACCAGCGCCCCAAGGGGGGTGTTACTCCCTGCATTTGGGGTCTCCAGCCCTGGGAGCTGAGGACGTCCTCGCGCGGGACGATGCCATCCTCCATGATCCGACCCGGACCGTAAACGTCGGCAAGAAAGAGGTCAATGGCCTCCAGGCGTTGAAACAACCCTTTCTCCAGCCGCTGCCATTCACTGGCCCTGATCAGCCGGGGTAGGGGATCAAAAGGTAAAATTCTTTCCACTCCCTGGCTACCTGAATCATTGAGCCGAAAGGTGGCCCCAAGCCTTTTGAGCAACATGCTGGCTGCTGAGTGATTATGGTTGAGTTGCTCCAGTCCCATGCGACCCAATGATGAAAGTAAGGGACTGAGCCCCGACCTAGGCTGGTCGCAGTCACTGAAATATTCGTCAAAACCCTGCTGGGGTCTGTATTCGCTGAACATCGACGCTGCTCTTACTGGAGGGGACTCTGAAGCGGCGGCAGGGGCTCCCAAGTGGCGGTTGCTACGAAATGACCCGATCCCTCTGGGCGGATGTTACAAACCTCCACCTTCGCAGAGAGGCAAATTTTCACCGCCTTGCAAGTGCAAGCGGTAAACTTTCTACTTAGCAACAAAGTGCCCTCTGGGACTCCAAAAATTCCCTATTTCTGCCCTTTCGCCGATGCCCGCTTCAGACCAGCCGCCCGCTCAGATCGGCCGTTCCCCGGATCAGTCCCCCGAGGATCTCGCCAGTGCTGATAGCGATTTCAGCGGGCCCGCCATTGGCGATCAGGACAAAGGCTCCCAGGTAAAATCTGTATCGGCATCGTCTAATGCCAGTCCTTTCGCCCTGGGAGCGCGATATGAAAATTTCTCCCGCTTAGCCTTTGCCCTTGGTCTCGCTCTAGTCACTGTCTACGCCACCAATATCCTTTCCGGTTTGATGCCGGTTCGTATTCTTGATCCCGGCTGGCAGATCAAAACCGTCGCGTTATTTGTCAATAACGTCGGTTTCCCGCTTGTGGCCTTGGCAATTTTTGCGCTTGCCGCTGATCAAGCTCCTCAAAACAAGGGCATTGCTCGCGCTTGGCATCTGATCAAAACCTGGTCTCCACTGCTTTGCCTGCTTTATCTGGTCATCGTTCCTGTCCATCTTAATGCTGTTTGGCAGGCCCGATCGGCGGCCCTTCGAGAACAGCAGGTGGGCATTGGCAAGATCGAACTGGATTACGCCCGCTTTAAAGACTTGGTGCTGTCGATCGATTCGGCCACCAATCTGCGGGCCGCATTAGCCCAAAACCGCATGGGCGCCCTCAGTGATGCCGATATGGCCTTGCCCTTGCCAACCCTGCGCCGCAACCTTTTGGCGGCAGGCCAGGCTGCCCACGACCAAGCCATTAACGGAATCCCCAGCATCAATAAACAGGCTATCGGTCAAATTCCCGACATCCTTCGCATCTCCCTAACCTCCTTGGCCGTATCCGAGGCCTTTGGCGCTGTGGCGCAACCGCGGCAAGGATTATTCAGTTTTCTGTCCCGACGCTCCAAAAACCTCGGCCGACTTCCTTTTCTGGTGGTCTTCGGGCGCTGGCTCACCGATCTGCGTCGTTCGTGGCGCAACCGCAATGTCAAGGCTTCCAAGGACCGTCGGGCCCGCGAACTGAGCGCCCAACGCAAGAAGATGAAGGCCGAGTCCGAGCGCAACAGGGCCAATTCCCGCAAGCCTCGCCGCTGAAGCCCCAAAAAGGCCCATATTGGCTTGCGGTGGAAACCCCAGTTCACCCTTGCCTACCTAGGGCCTAACCCCTTGACCTTCCCATCCCTGGCCTGATGGGCGCTGACAATCCAGCGCCCATCAGGCTTTTTTTTGGCAACGGCAGTCCCGTGTTGGCGTGGGTTCCTGCCGTGGACCCTTGGCTTTGCTTCTGCTTTGGTAAGCAAATCCCGATAACCGTCATCAAGTCGGTTTTTAAGCTCTTCTTCTGGTATGCTCAGATTGCTTGGCATGACCCTGGGGTTTTGCCTCTAATCCAGTCCATCTCAGACCAAACCCATGCTCCGTACTCCTCAATTGCTCAAGGGTCCGCAAGCTCTCGTTTTTGGCCTCTGTGGCTTGGCTTCGGTGGTTGTGGCATCCCCACAGCAAGCCCAAGCTGTCTCATTGTCATTCACATCGGCCCAAATCCCCACTATTTGCGGATCTCCCATATGCACATTCGATGTGCTGCCGACCGCCGCGATCAATTACACCCAGTTAAATAGTGCATATCCAGATGCCGCTGGCTACAGGTATGACTTTATCAATACCTCTACGGCTATTGAGTTTGTCAACAAGTATCAAGTCGCAGCTCCTTGGGCCTCCAACCCCGCCAACAATGGAACTCTTGGCCAAATTCCTTCCTCCCCGGGTGGCAACAATCCAGGCGGTCCACTTTTCTTCACCGGTATAAATACCTCTGAAATTCTTCCTGGCACCACTCTGACCTCAGCGGCAGGGCAGTACTTCACCACTACATCAACAAACTTCTCCTCAAGTCAGGGCGGCACAGGACTGTTGGTAACTGCTCCTAAGCAAACTCAAGTCTGGGCCGTGTTCAAATGCACCAGCGGCGCTTGTAAGCCTGTCCCTGGCCCCCTGCCTCTCCTGGGTGCCAGCGCCGCTTTTGCCTACAGCCGACGCCTTCGTAACAAAGTTCAAGATTCCCAGGTCTGATCCTTTTAAGCCTGAATCACTGACCCGGTTCCGCCGATCCCCATGGATTGGCGGTTTTTTTTGCCCATCGGATGGCGTGTCTTCGCCCTACATAGAAAAGCCCATCGCCCAAAGCGCCCAAAAGTAAGGCCAGGAATGGAATCTACAGAATTTCTTCTTGAATACCTTGGGTTTAATTAAGGATTGACAGGGTAAATCTCAGGCGGCCATCAATTAGGCCCACAGAAATTGTTTATGCACCTTAAGCAATTGGGTACACTTGATTAAGCAACTATTAGTTTCATGGGAAGTGGGGCCCTTATCCTTAATCTATGGGCGTCCTGTTCAGGATTGCCATGTTTTCCCTAGCTACATCATTGCGTCCCTACTTTAACGGGTTAGTTGGTGTTTTCGGTTTGGTTGTGATCTCGGCAGTAGCTTCCCAGCCCGCCGATGCCGTCAGCCTGACCTTCACCTCCACCGCCGTTCCTGGCCTTTGCCCCTCGGGCAGTTGCACCTACGATGTTCTGACGACATCGGACGTACCCCCGTTCACGGGCCCTTTCCCCGCAGCTCCAATTACATACCAAACCCTTAGCACCCTGCCTCTTAATGGTTATAGTTACCAATATATTGATGCCACCACTGCGGCATTATTTTCCACAGCCTATAATGGCTCTGCAGCTTCTCCGGTCTTAAAAACAGCCAATAATGGCTCACTTGGTGCCCTGCCTTCGACTCCAGGCACCTCCGGTGGCCCGTTATTCTTTACTTCCCTCCAAACCAGAAACTTTGGACCCAACTCGCTGACCCAAGCGGTCGGTCAGTTTTACTCAACTAGCGCTGCCGTTAACTTCGGTTCCAACGTTTCCGGTACCGGCAGCCTCATCAATGTTCAGCCCCAGTTGCAGGTCTGGTCGATCTTCAAGTGCACCTCTGGCAGTTGCGTCCCGACGCCTCCCCCCACCAGTTCTGTCCCTGGACCCCTGCCGATCCTCGGTGTTGGTGCAGCCTTCGGCTATAGCCGCCGCCTGCGTCAGCGCATTGCTAGTTTGCAGGCCTGATCGCTTCGCTAAAGCATTTTCATAGGGCTTCAACTTTGTATTCCCC
>Ga0194059_1000648_pt1 | contig 15817 bp, 6 predicted proteins | sample SepL6211m_MetaG_FD_163426 | JGI IMG/M metagenome (GOLD analysis project Ga0194059, IMG submission 163426) | Anoxic zone freshwater microbial communities from boreal shield lake in IISD Experimental Lakes Area, Ontario, Canada - Sep2016-L626-11m | ecosystem: Environmental > Aquatic > Freshwater >... | reverse complement strand
TTAGCTGGTAATAGGTAGCCGGCATTGTTCGTCCACATCGAAATGTTACCCGATTTGTTGGTCAGGGTGTCGGTTGAGGTGGCGGTGATATAACCTACATTATTTACTAATTTAGAAATATTATTACCAATATAAACCAAATTTGCGGGTAGTGATCCAGATGGTAGAGTGCCAGTTGCCGTCCAAACGCCATCGGTAACAAAAACGAAACCAGTCCAGCCAGTCGAATCCTGGCCAGTACCACCATATAAGTTTGATATGGCATCACCCTGCCAAGTACCATCAAGCACTATACCGGAATTATTAACCAAAAATTGACTGCCCGTACTGGACCCAACACTTAGCATACTTCCAGGAGTGGAAGTCCCAATGCCAACATTACCATTTGCCAAAACCGTAAAAGCGGTATTACCACTGGCTTGAAAATCTACCACCTGACCGGTCGCAGTCTTGTTTACCGTTAAAGCTGCCGCCACAGATGAGGTGGCAATATTTACCGGGTTATTAAATTGCCACGTATCACTTGATAATGATAAATATTCTGTCGCAAATAGCCCAGCCAAGCGCGTTGCATTAAAAGCCTGAGCTGACGCTGGAATTAATTTTCTTGGCTTTAACGTTTCACCATTAACAACTACTTCCAAGTATAAATCCTGATCAAATGACACGCCTGACATGTCACTTACTGCACCTAAATTAACATTCACATATCCATTATCAATCCTAGGCCGATTATTAATACTATCACCAACATTAAATGGAACCCCACCTTTAGTGACGGTTATATTTTTAGCCACCAAATCAATATCAATAATGGTCGCATTGGTACCACTAGTCGCATCATTTAATGATTGCCCAACCCTTAAAGTTGAGGTTGCTAATTCATTTGCAAAGGTGTATATGTTAGTGTCAATTGTTGATGAAACCGCCGCCACCAAGCCACTAAAGGTTGACGACGCATTCAAATTCTCAGACCAAACCGCCGTGCCACCAGTTGGTGCCGTATAATAAGCAAAGGAAAAATCATAAGTACCGTTTGGCACCAAGGTATTACTCACATCAGTTACCCGGCCACTAAAATTATAGAGAGAACTAAAAGCCGCCTCCGAGCGCCAATTTCCAAAAACAAACAAAACAAACACTATCAATAGATATGACAGTGTTTTTTGAATATTAAATTGTTTAGGGAGTTTTATAAGCATGGGAAAACTACTCTTTATTATACAACTTATCGCCGAATATTGCCAACCCAACCAAAGATCTGTTTGAAATATTTGAAAAACAAATCGAACAACGATTCAGGCTTGCGCGGTATGTAGACCGTATGAACATTTGACGTTGCAACATTACCTGATGAATCTGTGCTGGCTACACGATAACTATAAACCTGCCCAGATGCTAACTTATTAACCACTGCCACATGTTTGACCGCATAACTAGCAATATCAACATATTGCGCGTCTTTTATCTCAAATTCCCTGGCGCCACCGACATAATAAACCCGACTTGAAGCAGATTCATTGGTCTTCCAGGAAATAATGGCTTGTGCAACATCGAATTTACCAGAAGTAAAAGCTACTTCAGCCCTAATCTGATCAATTTCTGGAGCCGATTTATCTTTTGTGGTGGAAAAATCTGCAATTTTACGATTTACCGCCTCACCCTTTTTTGTCTTACCTGACAGCTCAATAACGTAAGTTGTCCCATTTGCCAAGTCACCAATCTCTATCTGATGGATTATCGTCAAGGTCTTGTCATAAAAAGACTTTGATTTGCTATATTCAGGAGTTGCGCCATTGATTGGCACGGTTCGCAAATTCGTATCAGTCTCTTGATTGGTCACCCAACGAAAAACCACCTTATTTGGTCCAGTGACCTCAAAATTGTAATTAACTATAGTGGGTAGTTCCGGTGAAACCTTAAAGGTATAATCATCAGACTTGTTGGTTACACCCAAACCAGACCGACTCCTGACTTGATAATGATAAATAGTATCTGGCAATAAGCCTGCTACCGTTATTTCATGGTTAGTGGTCAAAACCTCATTGTTGCCTTGAAATAAATAATAAGGCTCATTGTTCTGCGGCTTGTATTCCTTGTCGCTTGCCAGTGCGACTTGGGTTCCAGCTGGTTTGTCGGTCTGCCAACCAATTGTTACCTGGTTATTTTCTATCGTAATTTTTGGTCGACCCACTAGACTTGGCCCCGGGATATTACTTGAAATATCCCGCAATGAATTCAAAAAATCACCAACCAAGGCCTCAAATTCATTGGCCTTGTTGCCGATGCTGAAATTAGTTAAGGCAGTCAAAACTCGCCCCATGGTAGCTGGCAAGTCGTTAATATTTATAGTAGTTGAACCACTGCCTCCGGCAGGCTTACCTGGTATTATCGCCGGTTTACCCTTTTCGCCCTCTTTTAGAGTAGTAAAGGTAGCCAAGGCACTGCTAGCCAAATTTCCAGCTGCATCAGCGCTCAAGGCTCTGTATGAATAAGTCGTATTGGGCTCTAAATCAATTAGCGTCAGATAATGGTCATTAACAAACGACCAATCACCAGTCGACTTACTATTGTCACCAGGTGTCAAATATTGCACGAAACTATTAGCTAGCTCATCGGAAGTCCAATAAATAACCGCTTTATCGGCATTTAATTCCAAAATGGTAGGTCTCGAAATAATCGGCGCAATAAAATCCTTTTTTTCAATATAAATAACCCCACTGCCGTTATCAAACTTTTCAACTTTTGCAGGCACTGCGGCGGGACTAGCCGAAGTGGTATAACTACTGATCGGACTATATGACGCTCCACCATAAAGACCTGTTGAACGAGTCTTAAAAAAATAGACAGTAGACGGCAATAAACCCGGCACCGTTACAGTGTGACTGGTCGAACTCTTGGTTGGTGATCCATGTTCAATACTCGACGCCAAGGTAGAATCAGTCGAAAATAATACAAAGCTATCCGACAAGTCGTTGGTCTGCCAAGATATGGTGGCCGATTGATTGTCGGCCGTCACCCCAATATTAGCAATTGCCGGACCAGCATAAACAGACCCTACGTCACTAGTTGAGTCGTATATTCTGAAATTCGAACTTTGCATTGCCGCCTGTACTGAGTTAGCAAACAATAAACAAAAAGAAAAAATTATGGATACTTTTTTTATGTTTTGGGGAGTTAACATATTTTAATAATTATAACATATTTTGCCCATTCTTGAATAATAAAAAATAGTCCTAGTTATAGGGCTATTATGTATATTCACAGATAAATTAAATAGTTATCAACAGGGCTAAAAATAATCTATACTTTACCTGAATATTACATTGCCCTTGAATTTAATACTACCATTAAAAACTTGGGTTGGTCGTACGTACTTAGACAAAAAATAATACACAGCACCTTTGTTTGAATTAATTAAATATGCTCCTACTGCAAGGTCTGTCTTACCGTCAGCATTGAAGTCACCGGCCACCAGTGAATAACCAAAATTACCACCAACTGCATCACCAGTCATAGTAGCATCTGCTGATGAGGCATTTTTGGTAGCTATATTACCACTATAAAACACATACACACGACCAGTATTAGTTAAATACAATCGCGCCCCTACCGCTAAATCAGTTTTACCATCAGCGTTGAAGTCACCGGCGGCCAGTGAATTACCAAAAAAATTGTTAGTCGTCTCACCTGTCAACATGACATCAGCCAAAGAGGCGTTTTTGGTGCTAATATTACCAGAGTAGAAGATATATACACTGCCAGTACTTGTAGCGAACCCATACGCCCCTACAGCAAGGTCTGTCTTACCGTCAGCATTGAAGTCACCGGCCACTAGTGAACAACCAAAAAAGTTGGCCGCATTACCAGTTAAAATAACATCAGCGCTAATAGCATTTTTGGTGGTAATATTGCCACTATAAAAAATAAAAGCACGACCAGAATTTACGTTATAACCATACGCACCTACCGCTAAATCATGCTTACCATCAGTATTAAAATCACCAACTTCAAGAACATAGCCAAAACGAGCATTAAGTAATGCACCTGTCAAAATAACATCAGCGCTAGTAGCGCTTTTGGTGGTAATATTGCTGCCATAAAAAAGATATGCTCGTCCAGAGTTTGAATTATAACCATGTGCCCCTACTGCCAAATCCGTCTTACCATCAGCGTTGAAGTCACCGGCGGCCAGTGAATTACCAAAAAAATTGCTAGTCGCCTCACCAGTTAAAATAGCATCTGCCGAAGTAGCATTTTTGGTGTAAATATTGCCACCATAGAAGATATAGGCTCGACCGGTACTTGAATTAATTGAATTCGCCCCTACTGCCAAATCCGTCTTACCATCAGCGTTGAAGTCACCGGCGGCCAGTGAATTACCAAAAAAATTGCCAGTCGTCTCACCTGTTAAAACAACGTCAGCAGAAGATGCGTTTTTGGTGTAAATATTACCGGAGTAGAAGATATGAACATTGCCATTATTAAGAGTGTTGCTCATTGCCCCTACCGCCAAATCTGTCTTACCATCAGCGTTGAAGTCTCCAGCGACGAGGGAGTAGCCAAAATAATTACCTGTTGACTCACCATCCAAAATAACATTAGCTGAGGAGGCATTTTTAGTGGCAATATTACCGTTATAAAAAATATATACACGACCGGTATTTGAAAGATGTCCATACGCCCCTACCGCCAAATCTGTCTTACCATCAGCGTTGAAGTCACCGGCGGCCAGTGAGCAGCCAAGATTATTAACAGTTGCCTCACCAGTCAAAATAACGTCAGCCGAAGACGCAAATTTAGTACTAATATTACCACTGTAAAATGCATACACCCGACCAGTGCTAGTTAAATACAATCGCGCCCCTACCGCCAAATCTATCTTGCCGTCGGCATTAAAATCACCAGAAACCAATGAATAACCAAAATGATCTCCCGTCGCACTACCAGTCAAAATAACGTCAGCCGTAGTAGCATTTTTGGTGTGAATATTGCCATTATAAAATAAATATGTTCGTCCAGTACTAACATTAAATCCATCTGCCCCCACCGCTAAATCAACCTTGCCGTCGGCATTAAAATCACCGGCAGCAAGAGAAAGTCCAAAATTACTTCCAGATGATTCACCAGTCAAAATAACGTCAGCCGATGTGGCATTTTTGGAAGTCATACCTGCTGAATAAAAAATATAGGCCTGACCGATATTAGAGTTGTATACAGAAGCACCTACCACTAAATCAGTTTTACCATCAGTATTAAAGTCACCCACTGTTAATGAATAACCAAAATTACTAATCGTTGTTTCACCAGTCAAAATAACGTCGGCCGAGGTAGCGTTTTTAGTGGTAATGTTGCCATTGTAGAAGATATAAACCCTCCCAGTAGAAGAATTAAAATTATACGCAGCAACCGCCAAATCAACCTTGCCGTCAGTATTAAAGTCGCCAGTCACCATTGAATTTGAAAAATATGCACTAATCGCTTCGCCAGTCAAAATTACATCAGCCGAAGTGGCATTTTTGGTGGCAATATTACCGTTATAAAAAATATATACACGACCGATATTTGTTGAATAAGCAAATGCCCCCACTGCCAAATCAACCTTTCCGTCGGCATTAAAATCACCGGCGTTTAGCGACTGACCAAAATATTCGCCAGATTCTTCACCTGTCAAAACTAAACTTGCCGAAGTTAAACTATTACCACCATAGAATACATAAACTAATCCAGTATTACCATTAAATGCTCGAGCCCCCACTGCCAAATCAACCTTGCCGTCGGCATTAAAATCACCGGTTGTTAAAGAGTAACCAAAATATGTATTAAGCCTACTTGTCCCTGAAGTATCCGCAATCATTTTACCACTATCAATAAAACCATTATTGGAATAAAAAATATAGGCACGACCAATAACTAGATTATAATCAACAGCACCCACTACCAAATCAGTCTTACCATCACCATTAAAATCAACGACACCAAAAGAAGATCCAAATAATCCGCCAGAAACCTCACCGGATATAATCACATCAGCCGAGGCGGCATTTTTTGTAACTATATTACCATTATAAAAAATATAGGCTCGGCCAGTATTAGTGGCGTGGCCATTAGCCCCAATTATCAGGTCAGTCTTACCATCTGCATTCAAATCACCGCTTGCAATAGAAGTGCCGAAAGAATCACCAGTTACTTCCCCAGTCAAAATAACATCAGCCGAGGTGGCATTTTTAGTAGTAATATTGCCGCTATAAAAAACATAGACACGCCCAGTTGAAGTTGCATTACCTGGTCCCCCTACGGCCAAATCTGCCTTGCCATCAGCATTCAAATCACCACTTGCAAGAGAACCAAAAAAATCACCGGCCACTTCGCCAGTCAGAATTACATCAGCCGAGGTAGCGTTTTTAGTAGCAATGTTGCCATTGTAGAAGATATAGGCGCGGCCTGTATTAAAGTTATGACCATACGACCCAACTGCCAGATCAGTTTTGCCGTCAGCGTTGAAGTCACCACCTACAAGTGAGACACCAAAAAAGCTACTTAACTCACCAGTCAGAGTAAAATCTGCTGCAGCTGCATTTTTAGTGGCAATATTGCCGTTATAAAAAACATAAACTCGTCCCGTCTGCGAGCCGTAGCCATAGCCGCCAACTGCTAGGTCAGTTTTACCATCATTATTAAAATCACCAGCAACCAAAGCACTGCCAAAATCATTGTATATACCCTCTCCAGTCAATATCACATCAGCCGTGCTCGCAGTAGGCGAAAGAGCATTATTACTATAAAAAATATAAACTCGACCATCATCAAAACCAAGATTACCATCTACATCATAATACTGTGCCCCCACCGCCAAATCTAATTTGCCATCGTTATTAAAATCACCAGTTGTCATGGCATTACCAAATGCACTATCATCACCATTTGGTCCAAGTTCGCCATCAATAGTCATTCCCTCGCTAGCCATGCCCGGGGCGGTAAACTGCAGGGTCGGGTCAAGGGCGAGTGGATATTGTTTCTCACTAACCTGGATGGTGACGGTGATTTGAGTAGTTTTTTCGTTGAGTTCCCAGTCGAGATAGGTTTTTTGCTTTTGGGCGTCAATGATGTAGGGTCTCGGGATAATAAAGTCTGGGGTGACTTTACCATTCTCAATGTCACTGCCCGCCTCTTTCTTAAGGATAAGCATGGCGCGCTCAAAGAGTCCGGGGTCGACTTGTTTTTTAACCTCATCATTTTTGGCCTCTTGTTCACCGAAATAGTAACCCTCGATATCACCGTTTTGGTTCTTTTTTAGTTTCACATTATCAAACTGATATTCTTCCCTTTCATGGCCAGTACCCTTGTCATAAACAATCCAGTTTTTGACTTTTCTAGTTTGATTTTTAATGTCCTTTTGATAGGCGTAATAGATTGACTTACGTTGGTTGGTATTTTGGTATTTGATAATATCTTGATTGGTAGCGCTGGCCATCTGGGGTGATATTTTAGAGTCGAGTAACTCATCGATGGCGAGACCAGTTTTCATAGTCGATTGACGAGTATTTTTTGGTGTTGTCTTAACCTCCCTTGAGGCTAGAATCCTTGGAGTAAAACCAAAACCATTGCGGTCGGTGACGAAAATGGAGCGCTGGGCGTCCAGTTTGACCTCAATCTTTTGAGTATAGTCCTTTGGGAAATCCACCACAAACTGACCCACCTCTTGGCTACCTGGTCCACCACGAAGATCAATGGCATTGGGCGTCTTGATAACTGAACCATTAGCTTTACTGTCTATTATCTCAAGTGTCTGCCCCTTGTCAGTAATTTGGCTGGTTGGCAGTGACCGGAGGTCACTCCCAACCTCGAAACCAGCCGCTTTGGCAGACTTGAGTTCGGACAAGAGTGACGAATCTAATTGAGTCTTTTGAGATAAATAGTATAGGCAACTACTAGTAACGACAAACAAAAAAACAACCAAAATCAGCCAGGTTTTTTTGGTGAGTAATTGTCCTGCTTTTTGAGGTGAGGTCATTCTATAAATAACTATGGATAATTTGTTTATTATACCATTAGTTGGGTTGGGATGGAAATGTAGTCAGAACTAAAAAATCACTTCAGCATATTTCTTACCTGCTCTTTCTGCTGACCATTAGGTAATTTACCTAAAAGCTTATCTCCGTATAGCGCCATCTCCTTTTTATCACCCAGACGTGAGACCATATCGACCAACAAATACAAAGCATTTAATTGCTCCGCTCCTTGATCTGCCAGTGACAGTAAAATCATCTTGGCTTGAACAAGATCGGTATTTTTAGTAATAACACCCTGATCTTTCTGCCCCGTACGGCTAAAGCCGCGATTAAAAAGTAAACGCGCTAGAGTAAAATTTACGCGATCACTTGACGCTAATACTAGCGAAGTCCGAGCCGCTTCAATCGCCAAATCATATTCCTCTAATTTTTCTAGAATAAGGGCTTTTTCAAAGTAGGCCTCAGCATATTTAGGGTCTAACGAAATTGCCCTGTCTACGTGTTTCAAGGCCTGGCTTAAGGTGGAATTTTCTATAGTACCAATCTCATATGCCTTGAGATTTGCCTTGATATGCGCCAAGCGCAACTCGGGCACAGGATTAGCTGACATTAGACTAATTTCTAAATCGTAATAATTCATCGCCGAGGTGATTGCCAACGGATCGTATGCACTCAAGGCCTCGGACATTTGAGCAGCCGTCTCGGCCACGGCAGGATTTTTCGCATCCAGAAAAACCGCTTGCCGAATATTACTAGCAATTTTGCCAATGACCTTAGGACTTTTTTGCCCATTTTTTAGCTCAACCAAACCTTTATCAGCTAATTTCAAATAATAATTAGGATTATTAATTCTTAAAATAAACCATGACCAACCAATAATAAGCCCCAGGACAAGACTTACGAGCCAAATTTTGCGCTGAGTAGTACTTCCTCGCCTAAAGAAATTAATATCTGAAAAAATATATTTAATATTAGCCAATTTTAACTTAAAACTCATAATTTTATCTCAAATATTGTCAGACATCCTTTTATTCAGTCTACTATACTCACTCAACCATGGCAAAGCCTTGACATTTTACACGTTTTGTGCTAATATACTCTATCAATCAAATTTTGCCCCAAAGCGCAATTTTTGACCAACCTAAGCACTATATGACCAAATATTTAAAACATCCGCTAGTAAAAAAATACGTCAACAAGAAAACTTTGTTCTGGTTTGCCATATTTAAACTTGTAACCTATATCATCATTGGTGGTTTTTTCTTTGCGAGCACGCTAGAAGCCAATGCAGCCAAAATTAATACACAAGTCAAAGTTGCCAGCGAAAACCGAGTTTACTTTATTGATACTAAAGCCCTACGTAAAAAGGCCTACAATAACGAGGCGTCATTTTTTTCCTATGGTCACAAATTTAGCGGCGTCACCACTATTACGGCGGATCAAATCAACCAATATCCTGATGCCAAACTAATTAAAGAAAAAAATAAGGCCAATATTTATCTAATCAGTGGTGGCAAAAAATGTACCGTCACTGGCCCAAGTCAATTAAAAAAATTAAATCTTAGTAAAGAGCCAGTCCTAACCGTAAACCTGACAGATTTGCGTTCATATCGCAATGCCAAATGTTCAGACCTAACTGCCCCGATTGGCGGCAGTGACTCTTATAACGACTACTACACGGCCAAATATACTGACGAAACGACAACCGACTACAACTATGTTGGCGCTACAATGTTTAGTCAAAGTAATGGTACTTACGCACCAGGTACCAAAAACAATATTTTAGGTACTTTTGTCATCTCTAACGATGGACCAGACCCAATTCTCTTGCGAGAAGTTACTATCGTAACCACCAATCAAGATATCAAGTCTTCGCACGGTTTTTATAACTTAGCCGTCGGCCTGGCCAACACTAGAAAAAAATTAGGCTATACCGCTTTTCCTCAAGAAACAAAAAATAAAATCACACTGGGACGTTATGAATTACCCAGTCACCAATCAGTCACCCTAAATATTACCATTGATACATTTAGCTACGCGCCGATCGGTACAATTTCTAACACTTTAACCAAGCTAGACTTTGACAATAAAAAAACCCATACAGCCGCCTCTATTGAAGGTAGTGGTAATCAAGTAGTCCTAGCCAATGGCCAGTTAGTTGCAATCGCGGCTGGTAATACTTATAACGAGACAACCAGCGAAACCACAACTCCAGTCAATACCAAGACTCAGGCTACAAAAAATACCGTCACCAGTACCTCAAGCACCAAAGAGAGTGAATTTGTCTGGCCGACCACCAGTCGAGAAATTAATTATTACTTCAATGACCCCAACTACCCTTTTGCTAATGAATTTGAGCATAACGGTATAGACATCAATGCTCATCAAGGTTCTAGCGTGTTTGCTGCCCACAGCGGCACGGTTGTACAAGTCATGAACAATAAAGACGCCAGCTTTAACTATATCCGTATCCGTGATGCCAATGGCCTTGAGACAGGTTACGGTCACTTGTCTAGGGTTGATGTCGTGCTTGACCAGGAAATTACTAAAAGTGCCAAAATCGGCCTCTCAGGCGGTACACCCGGAACAACTGGTTCTGGTCAATATTCAACCGGCCCCCACTTACATTTTGAAGTTATTGAATACGGACAGTTTGTTGATCCGATGACTTTTTTGAAATAAACCCTAAATTAAAAAAATAGACCCTAAGTGGTCTATTTTTTTATGCAAAATCTTATAGGTTAATTGATGCCATCCTGTATTAGGGCTTGACTAATTTCAAGCTGGGTGGGCAAATCTTTCATCTCTTCCCGGTTAATATACTTTAAACGGTCAACATCGAGTTGCATCGGCACAATCGTCCGATCGGCCCAGTCATTAAAATGAGCAATACTCGGTTTGAGCGAAATCTCGTCCTCTAGCTTATCAAAACGCTTGTCTATACTAGCGAACTTATCATTCATGCGCTGTTCTAAATCAGTAAAGGCAGTGCTAACAACACTTCCCATTTCAGCGATAACCCTATCAGTCACTTCGTTCGCAATCTCAACTTTTAATGAAGCTAATTTCTGATCAACCTTGACTTCAAAAACTTCAAACTTCTTATCAACTTTAGTTTCAAAAGCATCAAACTTCTTATCGATTGTGGTCTCAAATGACTCGAACTTTTTATCAACCTTAACTTCCAAAGCTTCAAATTTAGTTTCAATAATCTGTTCAAAGCCGCTAAACTTCTGATCCATCAGTTCAGCAATTTGTTTCAAATCTTCTTTTTGCATGGGGTAGATTTAATTAATTGTAGTTACATTTTACGCCAAATAATTTAGACCGTCAACGAATCAATTTTTTCTTTATAATTAGCTAAATCAACATTCAAAAAACCTTTAAAATAGACCATTAGCGGCAGACAGCAGGCGCGGCACAGACCAATATCTGACTTTAGTCCATAGGCCAAAAAAAGATTATTATAGAGACATAAATTTGTCTCAGAATTTTTGAGTGGTTGCTGGCAGCGATCGCATTTTTTTCTCTCTGCCATTGCCTGGTCGCAGTTGGATGTATTTTTCATATTAGTGGGAGTTAATATTTGTCACCCTATTTTAACCCCTTTACTATTTTAAAACAAAACCACTAACCTGCCCCACAAATATATCCTTTACACAGTTTGTACACTAGCTAAATATTATTCACAAACAAATCATCAAACTAATGTCAAATTTTTAAAACCAAAAACCCCAGCCTCCAAAGAGACTGGGGTTTTGGTAACTTTGGTTGAAATAAATCAACCAAGAGCTAAACCGTACTTATTTCTGTAGTACCTGTGTAGCAGTCGATAGACCAGGAACACGGCGACCATTTGACCAAGTATCAGTTGAGATGCTTGAACCGTCAGACCAGACAAAGTTGCCTGTTCCATCAGTTACGTAGTCAGCATCTTCTACGATCTTTGTGGTTACAGAGTCACCAGCAACGCCAGCAACCAATGTAGCAGAAATTTCGAAGGTCTTTGATGCACCAGCTGAGATTACCTCTGGGCTAGCAAACGCAACAGTAATAGTCTTGTTTGCAACATCCTGAGAGTAAGTAGCCAACTTAGTAGCACCGTCAATCTTAACAGTTGTCAAACCTGAAACTGAAAGACTTGAACCAGTAGAAGTAGCATACTTCAAGGTTACAGTAGCGAATGTTACATCACCAGTTGCATCAGCAGCAACAGTAAACTTAGATACAATCTGCTCACCAGCTGTCAACAATGTTGTTGGCAAAGTTTGCAAAGCTACAGTTGGAACAGTCTTGCGAACACGGAAATTGTTAGCAATCTTGTCAACGTTAGCTGATGTATTAAGAGTACCGTCTGAAGATTTAAACTTGTAATAAGTCAAAGCGAAACGGATATCCTTGTTAGTTGCACCTGCATCATTACTGATGCTGTTCAACAATACCTTAACAGTCAAATTCTTGTATGCATTAGCTGCAATACTCAAACCACCGTTAGGGATAATGAATTTACCTGAACCATTAACCAAAGTTGTTGAATCAAGCAAAGTTGCGCCGTCGTACAAAGCGATTGCAGAAACAATAGAATCAGCAACAGAAGTTGTAGCAACAGCAGCAGATGAAGATGAGTTAACAAAATTTACCTCTGTCAAAACTGCTGTATCATCAATAGCTGTCAATTTGTACTCAGCGATACTCTTAGCAGTTGAACCACCTGCAGCCAAGATAGCGTCAGTTGGATTAGAACCACCAATAGCAACGTTCAACTGGCCAGCAGTCAAAACGTCAAACAATACAGTTTGAGCAGTCAAAACTACAGGAGCAACGTTTACCAAAGAAGTACCACGTGAATCATTAGCATTTACAGTCAAAGTTGACTGGAAAGTACCGTTTGCAGATGAATCAAAAGAAGCTTTAACTTCTACGCTTACTGATTTATCCTTAGCGATACCAAAGTTCAAAGACTGGAATGAAGCTCCTGATGAACCGAAGTCAATTGTATTGCCCTTCTGTACACCGTCGACATACAACTTAGCATCATAAATATTTGAAGCTGAAGTTGAACCTGTATTGATACCCAATGAAATTGAGGTAACATTTACAGCATCATTAGTTGCCTTTACAGTGAATTTACCCAATGAAACATCGGTAGAACCTTTAACGATTCTCTTGCCATTTGAGTAACCATCGTTACGTACAGTTTGCAATACAGCACCCTGAACAGTAAAGATAGCACCTGATGCAGTTCCTGAGATTTCTCCAGTTACAGCATTAGTCGAAGAAACGTATTGTGGATTCTTCAAAGCAAAGATGTTTGTACCATCCAACTTAGCAAAGAAAGCTGAGTTAGGATTTGCATTTGTTCTGGCCTTAGCCATAACCTTTACTTCGTTATCACCCTTAGCCAATGTGAATGAGCTATCAATTGAACGGAATTGAAGAGCTGAAGCTGGAACAGTAACAGCTGGATCAAAAGAGTCAACCAAAACGCCGTTAACGTACACGCGTACGTTTTCGAACTGCTCAACACTTGAAGATGTTGAAACTGAAGAACCATACCAGATCTTCAAACCATCAGCTGAGATAGACTCATCAGCACGTAGGTTAGCCAACAATACTACATTGTCAGAACCCTTGATGATTGTTGTGTCTGAAGGTGAAACAGCCTTCTTGGTTACAGCAATAGCACCAGCAGTGATAGTATCCATCGGTAGAGCAATACCATCAGCTACAGTACCAGCAGCACCTAGAGTTGTGTAAACATTAACACCAAAACCAGTTGATTTCTCATAAGCTGCGAAATCAGTAGATTTGTTCAAAGTGAACTCATAGCTATTTGTTGATACGTTCTCTTTACCAATTACATCACCTTTCATGATGAATTGTTTTGAAGAAACGTCATTCTTCAAGATGTCTAGACCAGCACCTGTAAAGTAGAATGTTACATAACGACCATCTACAGTGTAGCGATCAGTTACTTTTGTACCATTGCTCTCAAGGAACAAATTCATTGAAGTCTTTGTTAAGTCCTCGACACCATTGTTCTTGAACATTACAGAAGTCAAAGTTACATCTTTCTGTGTGCCTTGGAAACCAATATCAAAGCGACCGAGTTCAACCTTTTCATCACCAACCTTTACAGTATTAACTGCAGATGTTGAAGTTGCGAAAGTCAAGTTTGTTACGTCGTAAGCGATTGGAGCCATGATGTTACCATAAACTGGGAATGAACCAGATACAGAAGCACCAGAGGTAGAGATAGCAGAAGCGCTAACGATACCTAGACCAATATTACCAGTAGCTGCAGCAAGTGTAGCCAATAAATCTAGAGTTACAGTCTGACCAGCAGCGATTGTCAATGCAGGTGAGAAAGTCAAGATAGCCTCATCATTTGAGCTAACTGATTTCTTCTGAGCAACAATGATACCAGCTTTTTCAGCCCATACCTTTGGAATTTTATTGTAGTCTGAAAGACCAATTCTCTTAACAGTAATAGAATTGATGGTTACAGCACCGTCTGAAGCGGCAGTCAAATTGATTTTAGCCATTGGTACGCGAGCACCATTTTGTGGTACTGAAGCAGAAGCTGGAGTAGTTGCAGCCAAAGCTACAGTAACGCCAGAACCACCAACGTATGTACCGCCATTAACACCACCAGTAACGTCTGTTGCAACAGCACCGTTAACAGCAGCGCCTAGAGCAGGCATAGCTACAGCTGAACCGTCAAATACATTGCTGAATTCGAAACGATTTGCTTTAAAGGCAGCCTCATCAGCGATCTTTGAAGCAGTACCATCAGCATTGATGTAATATACATCTGGTGATGAACTGAATTTTACCAAAGAACCTGCTGGGTATTGACCAGCAGCTACAGTCTTGCCTGTTTCCTTATAGTTGATAAAGAAAGCATCAGGTACGTCGCTAACACGCTTTGCCCAGTTGTCACCGTACAATTTTTTAGCAGTTGCTTCGTCTGTGATAGCCACTAAAGAACCACCTGGTTCAACAGCGTATACCTTTGGATTTGTGGTAATCTTAACCAAACGTGTACCAGGGCGAATTGTTACATTGCCGCCAATACCGTAAGATTGCAATTCATCAGTTGGAATAGTCTTCACCAATGAAAAATCTGAGTACCAAGATTTGTAAGTTGCTTCGTTTGGAAAAACGTAGCGTTTTGAGTCAGCACCCAAGTAATAAACGGCTGAAAGACCGCTCATTTTGATCAAATCACCAGCTGTGGCAGAAGCAGCCTTTGTAGGGGCAGCAACAACAACCATAGACAAAACGGTAGAGAAGATCACGCCAGATGCGACGAGTTTCTTAATAGTTTGCATAAGCATTTATAATTTGGTCCGATTAAGGACCTTTTTGAGTTTCTTAGAAATCCGGACAAGCCTGAAGACCTGCAAATAAACCGGAATCCCGCCATCACGAATTGCTTCGTAAATAAGCTTGTTCATTTACAACTTAACAAGCACTAAGTCGAGTATCTCCGAGAAACAATTTTATTTTAGTTATTATCAGCACGACACTCTGGGCTACAGAGTCCGACCTTGCACGACGCGCTGGTCGCCATTAAGTTCTGAGCTTAAGACACAAAACAAAACGAACGAGCCTGCGTTCAAGTTTTCACTTAAACGCATTGTCCTGCCTTCCAATTATTGAAAAACAGGACAATAGCGCCAAAAATTACTCGATTATTTCCGAGCTACTGGCTTTTTCTAATAATGGCTTTTTTTCTAGTGAACTGCTAGCCTTCGGTGCCTCAACTGGCTTATCAATTGATTCTTTGAGTGACTTAAGAG
>Ga0194059_1000646_pt1 | contig 15854 bp, 13 predicted proteins | sample SepL6211m_MetaG_FD_163426 | JGI IMG/M metagenome (GOLD analysis project Ga0194059, IMG submission 163426) | Anoxic zone freshwater microbial communities from boreal shield lake in IISD Experimental Lakes Area, Ontario, Canada - Sep2016-L626-11m | ecosystem: Environmental > Aquatic > Freshwater >... | reverse complement strand
CAAGCAGGGGGCTCTCGTGAACCCTGGCAGAAGCTGGGGCTTTCATTTACTGGTAACTCTTGTCTGTTGGCTGATGTTGACCTGACCATCACAGACGACCCTCTTGGGCTCCATTCTTGGACCATCGATGTTGGCATTGATGATGTCTGTGAAATTGACGGCATCCCCACCACTCTTGTCTCAGCCTCTCCTGGACATCCCGCCACGTCTCGAATCGGCTCGCACATCATTACGGGTCTGGATCATGTGGTCGTCAATACAGACAACCTTGATCGAACATGCGCAGCTATCGAAGCAGTTCTTGGACTTGATGTGCGCCGCGAACGTGAAGTCGGAAACGGGGTCGTGCAACGATTCCACAAACTGGATAACACCATCATTGAAGTAGTGAGCGGACCTCACATCACCACCGTCGGTGCATCGTTGTGGGGCATGGTTGCAAGCATTGATGACTTGTTCGAATACTGCGAAACGTTGGGCGGTGACATTGCGTCGCCACCAAAACGCGCAACGCAACCTGGTCGTTACATCTCAACTGTGCGCGGAGCAACGGGGCTTGGTGTTCCGTTTGCCATGATGACTCCACACGTGCCTGGCATGGCAACGCGCTGATTTAGTCAGACTCGTCGTCTTCGCCGGCAAGTTGTCGCAAGAACTGCATACCAACTTCACACGAATCATTTGCCGGACACCACCTGCACTGAAAACCAGGACGAACTTCTGGTTCACGAGTTTTCAACACAAGATCTGCAATTAACAATGTGCCCTGAGCAGTGCGACGAACAGCTGATTGCAATAAACCTTCCGTGACGTCTTCGTCGTCGAGACGAGCAGAGTCGAGGGAATACGAAGCAAGCCGGCGCGGTGCTTGGCGACTACGCAACGTTTCGATGAGTGCATAGAAGCGCAGATCGTCGCGGTGCGTGGGAGTGAGGCGGCCGGTTTTCAAGTCGATGATGACTTTGCGTCCTGGCCCGCCAAGTACCAAGTCCATACGAGACGTAAACAGCACTGCACCACCGAATAATGAATACGACGCTGAGTATTCGACCATGGGGCGCCACTGTGGTTTGACCGGCGGGAAGCATTCAAGGAAATTTGAAACAGCTCCGACAACTGCGCCACGTAACTCTGCAAGTTCATGCGCGGGCAACGAGATTATGAAATCAGACGCACTTTCACGAGGGTTTTCAGCGACGCTCGTGATGGCTGCATCCACTATTTCGGAAGGAATTATTGGTCCGCGCCAGTTCAACAACAGTTCAATGCCTTTGTGTGCAATGGTGCCGCGCACGGTGTTGATGTTCCACGCGAATTGCGCTTGCCGATTGAGAACGTGGTACTTCTCGCAACCATGAACAGTTGCAATGTGATGTTTATTAACGCGTAATGGATTTTCTGGCGTAAATAAATCTTTGATAGGAGCTAGCGCGTCAACAAGTTGTTCTTCGATTGATTCAACAATGTCGATAGACAACGGTTCCCAATCAGTGGGAACGCCAAGTGCCGAAATGACGGCCTGTTGCAACGGGTTGAGTTCTGTATCCACGACGCAGTAACGATAGGTCGCGGGAGTGTCGCAAAAGGGGAGAGTGTGCCACACCCCTTTGGCACTATGTCTCCATGAGTCCATCGGCCACCACAAAGTTCACGGCAGCAGCCAGGGTGCTAGCCCAGCGTGCAGCTGAACTTGATCTGGTGGTGCCGGGGTTTCGCAGTCCTCCTCGCATTGTGGGTGTCAATCGCAGCATTCGGCGTTCGCGTGATATTGAAGGCGGCGTCGTGGCTGTGCGCTTGTCTGACAGGCCATTTACGGCAGCTGTTGGCGACATGATCGAAGGCGTCATCTTCATCAACCGTCTCGAACCCCCCGAAGCCGACAGAGCCCGCACCCAGTTGTGGCGCACCATGTTGCAGTTCACGGTAGAAATTTCAAACGAAGTATCGAATTCTCCCCATGTCGTACGCCACGACCACGCCACAACGCGCGTAGCCTAAATACGTTCTTGCCCGGATGGCGGAACAGGCAGACGCAGGGGGCTTAAACCCCCCGGAGGGCAACCTCTTGCGGGTTCGATTCCCGCTCCGGGCACCACAAGAAACGGGAGTTTCCAAAGGCTCGTCGTGCACCTGTGTAATAGCCTGAGCCTGTGAATAGAGATATCTCTGAGTTGTCTCAATTTTGGCTGGATTAGTCAAATGGTTCGTGGCAAACATGCGTGACTTGCTATCAGTAGACAAAGATATATTGCGTCGATTTATTCGACAACCAGTCACAGTAGTTTCCGTGGCTTTGGTGGTCATCCTCAGTTTGGGTGTCCATATTCGTGTACTTCACGACGTTGTTATCCATATAGCTGGCACGGTGCAGGCTGGGTCGTTGAACGAGGTTCTCATTCGCACGCCATTTTCTTCGTTCTTTCCGGATGAGCACCTTCTCGCCATCGGCGCGATTCTTCAAGTATTTTTTATCGTCGGAATCGCAGAGGCAGTTCTCGGATGGCGCCGGGTAGTTGTCATTGGGTTGGCCACTCAATTCGCGGTCAATATTCTCGTTCACACTTTATTGCATGGTCACATTGCACGAATCTTTGGAATTGTAAGACATGACTTCACTGCCATTGACAGTGGTCCATCGGTCATTGTGATTGTGCTTGCGCTCGCGACCGCAATTGAATTGCGTTACCGGTTTCTTGCTGTAGTCGTGAGCTTCATCATGGTAGAAGGAATGGCTTTTAGCCCACTTTTATCTGGTGTGGAACATGTCTTGTCTCTTGCGCTCGGACTCATCCTTTGGTGGCTCACGCATGATTTATATCGGCGCAGTCAATTTGTTACTAATCCTCCGCAACGCTCGATAGCACGTGTTCTCATTCGACGTCGAGTTATTCGTCGACTCATGTCTGGCCTCGTTGTGTCGGTCGGCTTTTCGGCGGTGATTGCAACTGTTGTCTTTCCTCACAGCCATCGCGTCGAACGGTATGTCGGCTGGTCGCTGGGTTGGAGACATGCGGCAGTCGGCGTTACAGCGGCAGCTGGTGTTGGCCTCATCATCATGGGTACAGGCCTTGCGCGCGGATTACGACGTGCATGGGCGGCAACAGTGATCCTCCTTGCTTCCATTGGGCTCACTCACGCAACCAGATCGTCAAGTCCTGAATTGACCGCGTATGCGTTGCTTGCTCTGACGTTTGTTCTCAGCGCCGGAGGAAGTTTTAGGGCGCGATCAATTGTGCTTCCTCTTCGCATTGCTTTCACCAGGCTTGTCACTAGCTTGCTTGCGCTTTTTATTACCGCATTTGTTGCCGCTGACGCCATTTTTCATCTCACACATCAACACGTCTCTACGTCAGGTATCACCGATTTTGTTTTTGAAGCTCTATTTGGGTGGCCAAATACCGGGTCACACGCTCGAACAAATGGCTTCTTTCATGCCGCACTATTTGGTTCCGCGGCAATGGTGGCGTTATGGGCCCTTAGTTCCATTCTCAAGCCAGCGCTTGGTGTGTCGGTCGTCAGTCGTCAACGCCGGACTGACGAGATTCGGGCTAAACATATTTTGATGGAGTCGGGCTCAGGCACTCTTGACTACTTTGCATTGCGAGATGACAAGTTGTGGTTCTTTTGGCAGGACACGCTCATTGCGTACACGGTTCGCTTTGGCGTATGCGTAGTGTCGCCTGATCCGATTGGCCCACATTCGCAAACACAAGAGGCGTGGCATCACTTTAGAAAGTTCGTTGACACGCAGGGTTGGATTATCTGCATTCTCGGAGCGAATACTCAATGGAAGGACTTCTATCAATCCCAAGGCATGTCATCCATTTACGCTGGAGACGAAGGAATTGTTGAGTCGACTCAGTTCACGGTTGCTGGTCGTTCAAACAAGGGTATTCGTCAGGCCGCCACCAGAGTTGAACGGTACGGATACACAGTTCAGTTCATTGACCCTCTGCAAATCTCGCCAGGTTTGAAAGCTGGCATTCTTGATTTACTCTCCAAAAGTCGTCGCGGTGGTGTTGAACGGGGATTCTCGATGACCCTTGGGCGTACCTTTGATCCGCGAGACACCGGAATGTTGATGGCTGTATGTTGCGATGCTGCTGGCAAGCCAGTGGCGTTCTGTCAGTATTCGCCGTGCCGGGAGATTGATGGGTGGTCGCTAGACCTGATGCGTCGAGACATGGGAGAACACCCAAATGGTCTTCTTGATTTCATCATCGTGAAGACCATTAATTATGTTCGCGAAACAAGTGGAGGCGGGCTTGGCCTCAACTTTGCCACCATGCGAGGAGTGCTGGCTGCTGAGCGAGGCAATGGACCAATTCAACGAATCCAACGTGTTGTGCTGCGACGTTTATCTGACGATATGCAAATCGAGTCGCTCTGGAAATTCAACGACAAGTTCAATCCACGTTGGCTTGAACGATTCGTGGTGCTTGATGGATGGGAAAATATTTTCTACGTCGGTCTAGCTATAGCCAGTGCAGAAAGTTTGTGGGAACTTCCGGTTATTGGTCGATGGCTCACGCCAAAGACCTCTCGCGTTATCAATGCACAAGAAACTCTCATGCATTGATAACGCACAGGAGTTTCTTATGCGACGGTTGCTGTCTGCCATGTGCTCCAAGATGACTTTGGAGAAGTAGCACGAACACGGAACTTAATGGTCTTGCCAGCAGAGCCCTTCAGTGTCAGCGAAGTAGTCGTCATTTTGTGATACTTAGTAACGCTCTTGTAGATGTCTTCAATCTCAAATGCCTTTGCGGTTGATCCGCTCACGGTGAATGTGATGACTCCACCCGCTGAGGATTCGGTGACTACTGGTACTACAGAGGTGGACTTTGTTGCAGTAGTTGTCTTGGGAGCAATTGTTGTTGCTGTTGTCACAGGGGTCTTTGCTGCAACGGTAGTCGCAGGAGAGACGGTGGTCGCGGGGGCGACGGTGGTGGTCGGTGAAGCACTGGGCATTGACTTGGCGCCGACTTGGGAGATTCCAAGTACGGACGTTACAAGAACTAATCCAACTGAGGTAATGATTTTTTTCACTGTGGTCTTTCTACAAACTCCGCCGTTTAACGAAGCTCGTGCTTTTAGGTCTAATACAAAAAATCCAGCTGTTGTTGTCATGCCTGACGACTCTCATGAGAGCAACTTCTCGTTTCAATTTGACGTCGCAATGATGATATTTATCTGCAACCCTTATGAAATATGACTAGCAACGCCCGTACAATAACGGGCGACCTGGTTCTAGTTGTTGCGATTTCGCTTGTGGCACCAGTTCTTCGGAGGCACAATGCGTATTGAACGAATCAGAGTGGTGCGTGTTCCTCTTGTCCTTGTCTCGCCATTGCGCACGTCTGATGGGGCGCATCAATCTCGGTCGGCGGTGTTGGTTGAGATCACAGACTCTGATGGTTATGTCGGCTGGGGTGAAAATGTTGCGCCCACAGGTGTTGCCTATGTCGGAGAGAGCGCGGATGCTTCGTACGCGGCAATGACCCAACTATTGATACCTGAACTCGTGCAACATGATGTGGCAGTTGCCGATTTGTTTGCCGACGGATGGTGGGGAATTGAAGGCCAACACTTCGCAAAGCATGCACTCGAGTCCGCATTGTGGGATGTTCATGCTCGTCGACAAGGCAAGTCTTTGGCCGAGGTGTTGGGTGCAGTTGAAACTGAAATTGAAGTCGGCGTCGTTGTCGGCATGCACAATTCCATTGATGACCTTGTTGCAGAAGTGATGATGCGAGTGGACGAGGGCTACGCACGGGTCAAAGTAAAGATCGCACCGGGTCATGACGTAGACGTGCTCGCAGCTGTGCGAGATGCGGTGGGCATTGAATACGCATTACAAGCAGATGCCAATGGCGCGTATGGTGCTGACGATATTGATCTGTTGTGTTCTCTTGACAAATTTGCATTGCAATTCATCGAGCAGCCGTTTGCGGCTGATGATGTGGATTCTCACGCCGAACTACTGCATCGATCTGCGACGTCTGTGTGTCTTGATGAATCGGTGAACACTATGAGTCAATTATTGAATGCTCTAGATCGTGGTGCATGTGATGTAGTCAACATTAAACCGTCTCGGGTCGGTGGTATTCGAGACGCAATTGGCATGCACGATGTACTTGTTGATCGCGGCATAGATGCATGGGTCGGCGGCATGCTCGAATCCGGAATTGGTCGTGCTTCGTGTCTTGCACTTGCTGCCATGCCGGGATTCACTCTGACGCCTGACTTGTCGGCGTCTGCCCGTTACTTCGCCGCAGATGTCACTCGGCCCTTTGAGCTTCACGACGGCATGCTGCAGGTGCCCACGGGTCTCGGAATTGGTGTTGAGCCGTTGGTAGAGGTGCTTGCCGGCAACGACGTTGTAATTGAAACGTTGTTTCAGCACTGATTCGTGGCACGATTTCACCCATGAGTTCTTCCGACACTTTCAATCAAGCAGCGATGCTTACTGACCTTGATGCATTGGTGTCATGCGAATCTCCGTCTCGTGACATTGAACGTTTGCAGACTCACGCCCAGTTGGTCTCAGACCTGATGGAGCGCATGTTGGGCTCTGCACCAACATTGATTGATTCACCAGTCGGCCCACACATTCACTGGCGTGGCGGCAATGATCCGAAGGTTCTTATTTTGGGACACCACGACACCGTGCATCCGGCTGGCACGCTGGCCCGGTTGCCATTTGCAGTGCGCGATGGAATTGCTACAGGTCCAGGAGTTTTCGATATGAAGGCTGGCATTGTGCAGGCAATTTATGCAGTTGCCTCTTTGGAAGATTCGTCGCATGTGGAGATCTTGTTGAGTGCCGATGAAGAAATTGGTTCGCACGCATCACGCGCACTTCTGGAAGAACGTGCAATTGCATGCGGTTCGGTATTGGTGCTTGAACCAAGCGCTGATGGCGGGGCACTAAAGATTGGTCGCAAAGGCACAGGCACCATCACGCTTTCCATTGAAGGTCGTGCATCACATGCAGGGCTTGAGCCGGAAAAGGGCATTAACTCTTTGGTGGAACTAGCAACATTGATTCCACAGATCATTGCAATTGCAGATGAGTCGATGGGAACAACTGTGACGCCCACGCTTGCATCAGCAGGTACTGCAGACAATGTGGTGCCAGCACTCACCACATGCGCTGTTGACGTGCGTGTTGCAGTGCCAAGCGAGAAGCCACGAGTGGAAGCAGCGTTTGCAGCATTGCGATTGCAACATCCAGAGGCTCGTCTTGTGATCTCTGGTCAGATTGGTCGACCACCAATGCACGAATCAGCAGCAGCTGGGCTCTTTCCTATAGCGACTGCAGTGGCAACTCGCATTGGAATCAGCGCGCTTGACGGCGTTGTTGTTGGCGGCGGCTCTGATGGCAACTTCACTGCTGCTGTTGGCGTTGAAACGCTTGACGGCTTAGGCGCAGTTGGTGGTGGCGCACATGGCGACACCGAACACGTTGTTGTTGCAACGATGCCGCAACGTGCAGCATTATTAGCTGGCTTGTGTCAGGAATTGTCTTCGATGGCCAAGAGGCCACCGCTTGGCAACGTGCCTGCACCGCGATAAACCTGCAACTTTGCACGGCTGTCGTCGATATCAAGATTGCGCATAGTGAGTTGACCAATGCGGTCAAGCGGACCAAACGCTGAATCTTCCACACGTTCCATACTGAGACGGTCAGGCGCGTACGTGAGATTCGGACTTGTTGTGTCAAGAATGCTGTAGTCATCACCACGACGCAAACGCACAGTAACTTCACCAGTGATTGCAGTGCCCACCCAACGCATGAGTGGTTCGCGCAACATCAGTGACTGCGGATCAAACCAACGACCTTCGTACAACAAACGACCAAGACGACGCCCCATGGTGCGGTAATTCTCAAGTGTTGCCTCGTTATGAATACCGGTAGCAAGACGCTCGTATGCAATGTGCAGCAATGCAAGGCCAGGTGATTCGTAAATACCACGGCTCTTTGCTTCAATGATGCGGTTTTCAATTTGGTCGCTCATACCAAGACCATGACGGCCACCAATTGCATTTGCTTCTAAGACAAGGTCAACTTGTGATTTAAATTCTTTGCCATTGATAGCAACAGGGAAACCTTCATGGAAACGAATGGAAACAACCTCTGACGGAATGGCAATGCTTTCGTCCCAATGGGCAACACCCATGATTGGTTCGACAAGTTCCATACCGTTGTTGAGTTCTTCCAACAGTTTTGCTTCGTGTGTTGCACCCCAAATATTTGAGTCTGTTGAATACGCTTTTTCTTTTGAAGCTTTGTATGGCAATTTACGAGCGGTGAGAAATTCACTCATCTCAGTACGGCCACCCATCTCGTCAACAAACGTGGGGTCGAGCCATGGCTTGTAAATACGTAGCGCAGGGTTCACCATGAGGCCGTAGCGATAGAAACGCTCGATGTCGTTGCCCTTGTACGTGCTGCCGTCACCCCAAATGTCGACTGAGTCTTGGCGCATCGCGCGAACCAGCAATGTTCCGGTTACTGCACGACCCAACGGGGTGGTGTTGAAATAGGTCTTGCCTGCTGTGGTGATGTGGAATGCTCCACACTGCAAAGCAATGAGGCCCTCATGAACGAGTTCTTCGCGGCAGTCAACGAGGCGTGCAATTTCAGCGCCGTACTCTTTTGCTCTGCCTGGGATACCAGAGAGGTCGGACTCATCTGGTTGTCCGAGGTCTGCTGTGTAGGCGCACGGGATGGCACCTTTTTCACGCATCCACGCAACGGCCGCTGATGTATCTAGGCCACCAGAAAATGCAATGCCGACGCGTTCGCCAGCTGGGAGGGTGGTAAGTACCTTTGACATTCCCTTAACGGTACTGGCGCATGACCACGACTACAGCGATGGATTCCGTAAGAGCCGCAAATCCAATGACCACTACAGCAAGGGAGATGGCAGGGTTTGATGCGATTTCAATGAGTCCGCTTGCGATGAGGGCAAATGAGCAGACCGAACTAGCAGTTGCCATGTGGCGCGGTGCACGCAATGTGGTCACAAGAGGAATCAGAACAATGCCGAGAGGAATCGTGATGAGCAACGCTGATGCAGGTGCCGATGATGGTCCAAGCCACCAGATGGGTCGACCAATTGTCCGACTGGAGATGGCAACTGCAAGGAGTGCCCCAAAGACGCCGGCCCAGGTGAGAGTAGAAACAGTGCGCCAGCCATCGCTTGGCACCGCAATGACAGGTGTTGGTGGCGACGTGAATTCCATGTCTGCCACCGTACTCAGCCCGCCCCTGTGAGAGGTGGCACCCATAGATAGCCTGCATCCGTATGGAAAAGTCGCCATTCAGTAAGTTATCCATTTTTTTCCCTATGTGGAATGAAGAGGCATACATCGAACGCGCAATAGATGCTGCGCGCGAAGAGTGTGAAGATTTAATGGCGCAAGGCGATATTGCTGATTATGAAATGATCGTTATCGACGATGCATCGACTGATTCAACATATGAAATCGCCCAACGGTTGGCTGCGCAAGATCCACGCGTAAAAGTGGTTCGTCATCCTGAAAATCGTAAACTTGGCGGCTCGATGAAGTCGGGGTATGCCGCAGCTACAGGCGACTTAGTTTTGTACACCGATGCAGACTTGCCGTTTGACATGCATGACGTTCACAAAGCAATGCGACTGCTGCGTTATTACAACGCTGATGTTGTCAGCGCGTACAGGTTTGATCGCACGGGTGAAGGATATGTGCGCACGGTGTATTCGTTTTTCTACAACATTATGGTTCGCGTGTTGTTCGGTATTCGTATGCGTGATATCAACTTTGCGTTCAAGTTGTGCCGTACTCACATTTTTGATCATGTTGAACTAAAGAGCGAAGGATCATTTATTGACGCCGAATTAGTTGTGAAGGCCCAGAAATTTGGCTACTCAGTTATCCAGTTTGGGGTTGACTATTTCCCACGTACTCGTGGTATCTCGACGCTGTCGTCTCCGTCGGTCATTGTGAAGATCTTGAAGGAAGCCCGCAAGCTTCGCCGCGAAATTCGAGGCATTTCCCCTGTTGTATAGGGCGAAGGCCGACATATCAATTGCGTTGGTAGCGTTTCAGTGCTGTGTCTGAACCTCTTGAACCCGAATTTGCAATGCCTGTGCACCAGTCGTGGTGGGTCAGATGGCGTCAAGCAATCATTACGTCGGTCGTCTTTATCCTTGTTGGCACTGGGGTGGCTATCGCCCATAACAATCAGACTCCAGTCACTACTACGACAACAGCGGTGACAACTCCTGGGTTTTGTCCGGCTGATGCACCTATTACTTGCTACACATTGACGCGCACCATTCGCGACGGAATGAAAGGTGCAGATGTTCGTCGAATTCAACAGCGACTCAAGGACCTACATTTTGATCCGGGCCGAATTGATGGTGTGTATGGCGGCGACACGACGATGGCCGTGTGGGCTTTTCAGGCGTTAGTTCTGAAAATGACTCGTGACACTTTGGTTGATTTTGTAACTCCAGTACTGTGGGAATCAATGCGTGGTGACGTCACTATTACGCCGCGACGTCAACCTGGGACTCCAAATCATGTTGAGGTGTATTTGCCAGAACAAGTTCTAGCTGTTTTTAAAGGAACACAATTGATCCTTGTTTCGCATATCTCAACAGGTACCGGACAGAAGTGGTGCGAAGAGGTAACGATTGACCCAGGCGAAGAGGGTAATAAAACTGCCGTGCCATTGAAAGATGGCGTGTGTGGCGAAGCGATAACGCCTGGTGGCATTTACTACTTCTATAACCGCAAACTCGGACAACGTCAAAGCAAGTTGGGCACCATGTGGAACCCCGTGTACTTTAACTTCGGCATTGCTATTCACGGTGCTATGAATGTGCCCAAAGTGCCTGCCTCGCACGGCTGCGTGCGCATTCCGATTTTCATATCGAACTACTTCCCGGCACTGGTGCAATACAACGATCGCGTATACGTGTTTGATGGTGTTAAGCAGCCAGAAGATTACGGATCCTTGGCACCGCCGTGGGACAAGAAAGATCCGAACTACACCACAACGACCTCGACGTCTTCGACGAGTTCAACAACTAGTTCGACTGTGCCAAAGGGGATAGTTCCTCCTGTCACAGCAACGACGACTACGACACCGAAGACAACAGTGCCAAAGACAACTCTTGCACCAGTTGTGGTAACGACCGTAGTGTCGACAGTCCCGGCTTAGTTACTAATTGATGCAGTAACTGCGCAGTGAAAAACATCTGCTAGTAGATCCACACGTTGTTGAGTGGCATACAGATTCAGTTCTAAATCAGCATTCGTATTGCTACTCATTGTTATATGAAGGGCCTTGCTCTTTTGTTTGATGGAAATCGATGATGTTCGTCCGTCATGCGTGCGATCAAGTCCGATTGCGATTCGTAGCATGCCAGAGAGCATTCGCACAACGTTCTGGTCATCTTCTGACAAGGCGGCAAACGGGGCGTGTTGAGGTTTTGGTTCGCTCTTTCTGTGATAGCGGGCTATCTGGGCGATGAGTTCAATCTCGTGATCTGTAAAACCAACAAGTTCAGCATTGCGCACGATGTAATAGGTGTGTAGATGGTGGCGGGCATGAGAGACAACAAGCCCAACATTGGCCAGAACTGCCGCGGCCTCGAGATAGAGCCGATGATGTGGGTCAAGTTCGTACAAATGAGACAACTCGTCAAAGAGTGTGCAAGAAAGGCGAGAGACGTTGAGGCTGTGCGAGGGGTCTTCGTCACATCGTTCTGCAAGTTTCCGAGCACTTTGAATCGCCACATTGTGAAGATCATTGTCTACTTCAGGATTCAGACGTTGGGCCGCATCGAGAAGTACGCCTTCACGAAGTGCATAGTCACAATATGTGAATGTCTTGATGTTGAAGGACTTTGCTAATGATTCAAGAATGAGAGCACCAGCCAAAATAATGTCAACCCGATCAGCATCGAGTCCGTCTAGTTCTGCTCGTTGCTCAAGCGTGCATGATGCAATCTTGCTTGTTACGGTGCGAAGTTCTTCAAATGAGAAAGTAATTCCGTTGATGGAACGGGGAGATTCGTCATGGGTCAACATCCAACACATACGAGCGAGAGTTTCACCAGTACCCGAAGACACCACTGCCACGTCATGTCCAAGTTTGACGACTTCTCTCTTTGTGGGTTCAATAGTTGAAGCAACAAATTGCGAACAGGAAGAGACTGATGCCGGATGAGTCGAGCCATGCGGGAAGAACCTGTTGGACAGTCGCACAGCACCAATTTTGAAACTGCGAACAAATAATTCTTCGGTGTGATCAAAAATGACGACTTCGGTTGATCCGCCACCGATATCGATGAGCATGGATCGTTTGCCAGAAAGGGGGAGTGCCTGTAAGACGCCTAAATGTATTAGGCGAGCTTCTTCGACGCCGGAAATCACTTCGATGTCTATGCCGGCTTCGTTAGCTGCACGGCCAACAAATTCGGCTGAGTTTTTTGCCTCTCGTACTGCACTTGTGGCTACGGCAAAGACACTGGCTCGATGGGCATCTGCAATGCGGCGCATGTTGCGCAGGGCTTCAATTCCACGTTCGATTGCTTCGGGGCTCAACATTTTCATGTCGCCGCCACCTTCACCGAGGCGCGTATTGTCCTTCTCGCGGGCGATAACTTCAAATCCCGAGGTGCTTACCTTGGCGACAACCATATGAATGCTGTTAGTGCCGATGTCAATTGCAGCAATGACGCGTGTAGAAAAGTTCATGGTGTGACTTCGGCCCCGGGGAGAAAACCTATTTTCATCAATGTCACGGTAGTAGCGTATCTGGAATGGAAAACGCAATACCTAACGTTCTTACAGATCTCATCCCGATGCCACGCATCATAGAAAAATCAGTGGCACGCGATATCACGCTGGTACTTGGTGGGGCACTGTTTACAGCTCTGTGTGCACAGATTGTGATTCATCTTGGTTTCACTCCTGTTCCGATTACTGGCCAAACATTTGCTGTTTTGGCGGTTGGTGGTGCGCTAGGTTCACGCCGTGCCATTGCGAGCCAGGCGCTGTATTGGTTGCTCGGTGCAATTGGTTTGCCGTTCTATGCAGGTGCTTCAGGCGGCTGGAGCCGCGCAACCGGATCAACACTTGGTTACTTTGTTGGCTTCGTTGCTGCAGCTGGCATTGTGGGTTGGTTCGCCGACCGTCGCAATGACCGAAACTTCGTGATGTCATTGTCGGCCATGGCATTGAGCACTGTTGTTATTTATTGCTTTGGCGCCCTGTGGCTGGCGCATTCGATTGGCGTTCCGGTTGCAACTGGGGACACAAATGCCATCTCGTTGGGCGTAGCGCCTTTCCTTGCTGGCGATGCCGTCAAATTGGTGTTGGCAGCACTCGTGAGCCCAATTGGCTGGGCCTTGTATTACATCAAGCCACGCTAAACGGCGAGAGCATTTTCTGGGTCATACTTGGGTGTGGCTGAGCGCTTGACAATGACAAACGAAGTGGTGAGCCGCAAGCGTGGACGTCCTGCCGATACTGATTCGACAGATACGCGTGACCGGATCATTGTCTGTGCTCGAGAACGGTTTGCCGCAGAAGGTTTTGAAGGCACCACAAATCGTGAGATAGCAGAGAAAGCTCATGTGTCGAGCGCGGCCCTTTATCACTACTTTCCATCAAAGGTAGATATCTACATTGCGGTCTGCGATTCGATCACTGAAATTTTTGTGAATGTATTTTCAAGAGTAAAAGAAACTCAGTCCACTCTTGAACAACGTCTCGTGGCACTCTTTACAGAAGTCGGAACATTGGGGGCAACTGCTCCTTCCACAGTGGGGTTCATTACGGGAATCTCTGCAGTTGTGCAAAAACATCCTGAAGTTTCCAAAGGCACTGATGTATTTGGAAAAGAGTTTGCGCGCAACATTGTTGATCTCATTTCAACTGCTACTGAGACTGAGCTGATCTTGCAGGGAACCTCCGTTCAGTCGTTTGCAGAACTTGTGTCCTCAGTTCTTGCCGGATTAGGCCGAATGAGTGCTCGTGGAGACCAATCGCGCCATGTTGCAGTGGCAGATGCCTTCTTAAGACTGATTCACACCGCCGCACAGAAGTAAGTTGGCGTCATGGACGCCGAGGTATTTCATTCCCTGATGAATTTGACTCGAGGGGTCGCGCCCCTCGCTGACCTATTCCATGCCGATCCATCTCGTAGTCAGTGGCTGACAATTGATGCGTGTGGTCTCCACGCAGATTTCTCGCGTCAGCGCATCAATAAGACCCTGTATGGAGCACTACTTCACGCAGCTGACGTTGCGGATATTCAGGGTTCATTCAAAAAGATGATGGCTGGTGACATTATGAATGTCACTGAAGATCGCTCGGTGGGGCACATGGCATTACGAGCGCCAGCAACGTCGTCGCCATTGGCTCAGCAGGCCGCGGGACAAATGAAGCGTGCAAAAAAACTTGCTGACGATGTCCGCAGCGGAACAGTGTGCAGTGCAACTGGGAAGCCGTTTGCAACGATCATCAATATTGGAATCGGTGGAAGTGATCTTGGACCAGCAATGGCCACACGTGCGTTGCGTCGATTTGCAAACGGGCCTGTTGTGAAGTTTGTTTCTAATATTGATTCAGCTGATCTTGATGAAGCGTTGCGCGGTGCACAACCCGAGACCACGCTGTTTGTCGTGTCATCAAAGACCTTCACCACTCTTGAAACAATGCACAATGCAGAACGTGCACGTAGTTGGATACAGGCAAGCCTCCCGAATTGGTCACAGCATTTTGTTGCAGCAACCGCTCACGCAGAGGCGGCTCTGAACTGGGGTATTCAGAAAGATCATTGCCTTGAATTCTTTGATTGGGTTGGTGGAAGATTTTCATTGTCATCTGTGATCGGTTTTCCGATGATGTGTGCAATTGGGGGTGACCAGTTCGGTGAATTCCTTACGGGAATGGCCGAGATGGATAATCATGTCGTTACTGCACCTGCCACTGTCAATATTCCGATGATGCATGCACTGATCTGGTGGATGAATAGTGCTCTCCACTCCTTCTCGACCGTTGCTGTTATTCCGTACAGCCATGACTTGTCGCGTCTGCCTGCGTATCTCCAACAGCTAGTTATGGAAAGCAATGGAAAATCCGTAGGGACTGACGGTCGTTCAGTTCTCGGTGGCACAAGCCCAGTGGTGTGGGGCGAGGCAGGAACGAATGGACAGCATGCGTTCTTTCAAATGTTGCATCAAGGAACTCACATTGTCCCTGTTGAATTTGTAACAACAGCATCGTCTCTCGGCACTGATGATGAAGTCCATGATTTATTATTTGCCAACGTGATTGCCCAATCTGAAGCATTGGCTGCAGGTCGAGTTCATGCTGAACCACATAAGACGTTTGAAGGAAATCGACCAAGCAGTGTTCTAGTTCTCGATGAACTCAACCCACGAGGACTTGGCTCTCTCATCGCCATGTATGAACATTCGGCAGTGATTCAGGGATGGCTCATGGGGGTCAATAGTTTTGATCAGTGGGGCGTGGAACTTGGCAAAGTATTGGCTGTTGACGCTGCTTCTGCGATTGCCATTGGCTCTCACACTGACTCGAAAACTATGACACACCCCTTGCTGAATTGGTATATATCAATTCGAAAAAAACTGCCACGCAACCAATAACAAAGGGGATAACCTGCCTGCAATGGCAAGTGCATCTTCGAAGCCCATCATCAATTCAGCGGAACGGATGTTGAATCTCGTCGCATTGCTGACAGAGTCAAATCGTGCATTGACATTGGAAGATATTGGCAACTACATGGAGAATCAGTATCCAGTAAAAGCTGAAGCTCGTCGTAC